>Ga0187782_10000765_pt1 | contig 22475 bp, 17 predicted proteins | sample 0715_SJ02_MP15_2_FD_132454 | JGI IMG/M metagenome (GOLD analysis project Ga0187782, IMG submission 132454) | Tropical peat soil microbial communities from peatlands in Department of Meta, Colombia - 0715_SJ02_MP15_20_MG | ecosystem: Environmental > Terrestrial > Soil > Wetlands > Peat | place... | reverse complement strand
TCGACATGGGGCTCCGATCGTGTCCTTAGCTTCTTGCCAACCATATCCTATTTGACGTTGACTGCCCGAGTCGAGTCCGATTCGAGTTTGACGCGGCGGCCAAGCTAAGCGAGAATCAAATAATAATTGCCGTACCAAGTGGGCCTGTGGCGCAGCTGGGAGCGCGCTTCCATGGCATGGAAGAGGTCGTCGGTTCGATCCCGACCAGGTCCACCAAGTCTTTCAATAACTTCCGCCGGCTCCCTCGACGAGCCTTGGTAGCATTTGGTAGCAAACTCTCAGAACCTTCAACCCGCTGCGACCCCTTGCGCTTGGCCTTGAGTTCTGCGTGAATGGCGTTGCGTCAATCGAGGCGTCTCCAGCCACGGTTCACTTCTTTCCGTTGATGTGGGCAGGGATTCTCCAGCAAACGTCTCCCTGACATCCGGTCACGGGATCCAAAAGCAACTCGCACTCTGTCGAGCATTTTTCATCAGAAATTCACATCCGCTTCAACTTTCCGTAACCATGTGCACGTTAAGGTTACCGCCTGTAGTTCCTTGCCCGAGGCAAGCGTGGTCTTTCTCCCCTGCGCGGGGGAATTCAGCACTGCCAGGTTCTGATAGCGGAAAAAAAACGTGGTTTCGCCACGGGGGAAACTCTAATGAACGTAGGCAGCCTGCCCATGAACATTGCTTTCTCTCCGCAGGTCAGTTCGATGAAAATCAACTGGAAAACGAAAACGTTCCGCCTATTCACGACGACACCAAGCCTGCTCAAAACCCGCTCGCTTCTCGCCTCATTATTCGTCTTCGCGGCCATGCTGCACTTAACAGCTCAGAATGTTGTACTAACCGGCGCAATCGGCGGTCGCGTCACCGACCCAAGGGGAGCAGTTGTGCCGGGAGCTTCGGTTGTTGTAGTGAATCTTGTAACCGGCCTGCAACAGTCTGCCGAGACAAACCACGCTGGACTTTACCGGTTTCCGGTGGTCATGCCTGGCACCTATTCGATCGCCGCAAGTTTCAAAGGCTTTCGCGACGTTCACGTCCTGGTGCGGGTGCTCGTAGGCAACACCACGTCGCAGGACTTCGAGCTGCAGGTGGGCGCGAGTGCGGACACCGTTAAAGTGATCGGGACCACACCGCTCTTACGGCCGGAGGAATCGTCCGCCAGCACGGTGATCGAACGGTCTCTTCTCGAAGAATTGCCGCTCAATGGACGAAAATACACCAACTTCATGATGCTCACTCCGAATACCAGCTACGACGGCGATACCGGCTTGGTGAGCATTGCCGGACAACAGGGCGGCGAGGATTCAGGATACGCGAACGGAAACGGATCCACTTCCTTCACCGTTGACGGCTCCAATGCCACCAACAACTACTTCTCCGATATCGTCGGCCGTAATCGCATCCCGTATCTATTTGGCGAAGATTCGATCCAGGAGTTTCAAGTCGCGGTTAGTCCGTATACGGCTGTCTATGGCGGCGGAGCCGGCTTCGTGAACGCGATCACGCGTTCAGGTGGCAATGCCTTCCACGGCAGCGCGTTCTACTACAACCGCAACTCGGTGTTCGAAGCCAACGACGCCCTCGACAAGGCCGCCGGCAATCCCAAACCGGAAGATGATTTGCAGCAATTCGGCGCTGGGCTGGGCGGTCCGATCATGCGCAACCGTCTATGGTTCTTCGCCGATTACGAGCAGCAACTGCGCAACAATCCGATTGCCGTCATCAACCCCGATTTGCAAACGAACCCTTCGAACTTGGGCGCTTTCGTGCTCGCTAATTTTTTTCCGCCGAACTCGTTGACGCAGGCCCCGGCCCTGCCTTCACCCAACGGAGCTTTGCCGGTGCCAGACCTCGATACCCAACCCCAGCTCCCCGGCGATCCATATTACGGGATATACCTCCAGCAAATCTCGAACACCATCAACGCGCTGAACTCCAATTTCGGAATCAAATCCAGAAAGGGCAACGATTGGGTGATCACGCCCCGGCTGGACTATCAGGCCACAAACCGAGATGGCCTGTTTCTCACCCTCAATGTCAACCGGTTCAATTCCCCCGGAGGCGTCATCCTTGACCCGACGGTCGGTAACTATGGCATGCAAACCCTGGCCAACGCCTATGTCCATACCTTCCAGGCGACCCTGGGATGGACCCACACATTCTCCTCCACCCTGCTGAACGAATTCCACGCGGGGACTTCGCAAGATAACGAAATCGCGACGCCAACCGGTTTGGCTGGGAACACGCCGACGGTGGTTCTCGATAGTCCGGCAGCTCTTATCCTGGGCAACGCTCCTTTCTCGATCGGAAGAGTCTTCGAAAGACAGTATTCCTTGTCCGACCGTTTCGATTACGTGATCGGCAAGCACACCTTGCAATTCGGTTTCGATTTCAATCGCACTCGGGATGCGGACACCGACGATGGCGGCGCCGACCCGAACGAGGCTATCGACTTCGGATCGCCGCTCGGCCTCTACGAGTTTGCGAATTTGCAAGCCTTTGCGCTGGGAGAGTACATCAATTTCAATCAGGCTGCCGGAAATCCGACTTTTTCTTTTTCCGTGCCTTACTACGGATTCTACGTGCAGGACACCTTCCGCTTTTTGCCGAAGTTGACGCTCGAAATGGGCTTGCGCGAGGACTTCCAGGTCTACCCGCAGCCCGCCGAGAATCCAGCCTTCCCGCTGACCGGCCAGTATCCCAATCAGTTTCGCCGCCTCGGCCCGCGGTTCGGATTTGCCTGGCAGCCACAGTCAAAAACCGTAGTTCGCGGAGGCTTCGGCCTCTTCTATACCAACATGAACGGCCTGAATTACCGCAACGCCGTAATCTCGAACGGGCTGGCTTCGCAGCAGGAAGAGGCAAGCGCCAGTTACGGTACAGGCGCCCCGAGCCAACAAACGCCCACGTTTCCCAATATTCTTGCCGCTAATAACCCGCTGTTCGGCGCTTCCTCGGACATTTCCCTGGTTTCTCCGCAGTTTCGCGTGCCCTATATCGAGCAGGCAAGCTTGCAGATTGAGCGGGAGATCTCCGAGAACACCACCTTAACCATCGGCACCATGTGGAATCACGGCGTGCACATAATTTCCGGCACCGCCTATGACGCGAACCTGGAGCCGTTGAAAGGCACGACGACTTACGTTTTCTGCACCCCCAGTCCGCTCACGGGGACTTGCAGCGGGAGGACCGTCACCTTGCCAAATATGGATAACGGCCTGCTTGCCGACGGTCGGATCAGTTCGCAATTCGGCCAGATCCAGGAACTCATCAGCCCGGCGCAGAATTACTACAACTCCTTGTTCGTGCAGGTGCAGCACCGCTTGTCTCAAGGTTTTTTGCTGCAATTCGGCTACACCTACGCCAAGAGCATCATGCTCGACGGAATGGATTTCAACGATCAGTTCGACTTCAGCAATACCCATGCCCCGTCGTTGTTAGATCAACGGCACCGCATTACCCTCGCGGGAGTCTATCGGCCCCGACTCGAACAACTGATCACTTCCGGCACAGGACGCAAATTGCTCTCCGGCTGGACCCTGAGCAGCGTCATGGAGTTCTCTTCCGGTCGTCCCTACGCGGGTTTGTTGGGCACCGCTTCCGGCGGCGACAACCTCAACGACACCGCCTTCAACCAGGACACTGCGGCCACCGCCGGCGGCATCAACGGCGCCGGCCCCACGCCCGGCATCGGCCTGAATTCTTTCTACGGCCCTTGGCTGGAGAGGATCGACGTTGGGTTGGCGCGCAGTTTTGAGATTCGCGAGGGCAAGGAACTGCAACTTCAAGCGCAGGCCTTCAATCTGTTCAACCACGCCAATTACTACGTGCAAAACGGCGACGGCATCAACCAAATTCAATACAACCCCGTCGGGGCTAATTGCGGCGACGGAGCCACTCTCAACCAAACCTGCTACCTAGTGCCTAATTCGGGCCCAGGCAATTTCGGAGCCCTCCAGGAAATCAGCCCCAACGGTCTTCCCAGGGCATTGCAGTTTTCGGCGAGATTTACGTTCTAGGCTGGCGAGCCGTGAGAATTCTTGTCATCGAAGATGAAGCCAAGACCGCCAAGTTCCTGAAGAAAGGGCTTGGGGAGGCAGGTTTCGTCGTCGATGTCGCCAGAGATGGATTGGATGGGTTGCACCTCGCGCAGGAATTGCAGTTCGATCTCGTCATCCTCGACGTGATGCTCCCAGGGCTAGATGGCTGGCAGGTTCTCACTCGCTTGCGCCAAGAAGGGCGGCGCGCTCTGGTGCTTTTTTTGACCGCTCGCGATGCCGTACACGAGCGCGTGCGAGGGTTCGAACTGGGCGCGGACGATTATTTGGTAAAACCGTTCGCGTTTTCCGAATTGCTGGCGCGCGTACGATCGCTGCTGCGCCGTGGGCCTCCGCGTGCGCAAGAGGCGCTTCGTTTGGCCGACCTTGAAATCGACTTGTTCCGTCAGCGTGCCACACGCGCCGGTCAGCGGTTGGATCTGACTTCCAAAGAGTTCCTTCTTTTATCCCTGCTGGCGCGGCGCGCAGGCGAGGTGCTATCGCGAACCCTGATCGCCGAAGCGGTCTGGGACATGAATTTTGACAGCGACACCAATGTCGTGGATGTCAATGTGCGCAGGCTGCGCAGCAAGGTGGACGATCCTTTCCCGGCCAAATTGATCCATACCGTTCGGGGCGCCGGCTATGTGCTGGAATCCGACTGATATCCTCGCGTCGCTCTCCCGCCTCTGGGGAACTTTGGCCTTCCGGCTAATGGCCGGCTACGCGCTTGCAGGCTTGTTTCTGGTGTTCTTCGCCACCGCCAGTCTCTATTTAGTGCTGGTGAGCGAGCTAGAGAAAAGCACCGATTTGTTCCTCGCGGACAAGGTGCACGTTCTCCGCACTATGTTGCGGGAGAGACCTGACGACTGGGACGCACTGCGGGAGGAAATTGAGCTGGAGTCGGCTGCTCGGCAATACGAGCAATTTTATATTCGCCTGCTGGATGAACGAAACACACCACTGTTGATGACGCCAGGCATGGCGGATCAATTGGACCTGGCGCAATTAGCCAGTCAGATCCAAAGCCGCCCCGATCGCACCCTTCGGATGAAGGGCAGAAGCGGTCAAGCTTTTCGCGTGACTAGCGCGTCGGCGCAGGTTGGTTCCCCTGCACCTCATTCTTCTGTAACTCGAGCTGACACCATTCAGATTGCGGTTGATGTCGCGCAAAAAGAGAAGTTGCTGGCACGCTATCGGTTCTGGTTCTGGGCCATTCTGCTGGCGACCTTCGCCATTTTTCCATTGGTCGGGTATCAGATTGCAGGGCGCGGCATTCGCCCGGTGGAGGAAATGGCAACGACCGCGCGCCACATCAGTTCGACGAACCTACGAGAACGCATTCTTCCGGAAGGGTATCCGTCCGAGCTGGCATCCCTGGCCAGTACCTTCAACCAAATGCTGGACCGTCTGGAAGAGTCCTTCGAGCGCATCTCGAGATTCTCGGCAGACATTGCGCACGACCTGCGCACGCCGGTGAATAACATTCGCGGCGAAGCAGAAGTTGCCTTGGCCCGCACCCGAAGCGCCGACGAATATCGCGATGTGATCGAGTCTTGCCTCGAAGAAGCCGTGCGACTATCGGATCTCATCGGCGACCTCCTATTTCTGGCACGTGCGGAGAGCCCATTGGCCCATTTGCACCGCGAGCGAGTGGATGTGGGCGAATTGCTGGGCGATGTGCGGGAATATTACGAAACCTCGGCTGCGGACATTGGAGTCTCGCTCACCACTACTGTCGGCGACAGACCGGTCATTGCCGAAGTGGACCGCACGCTCTTGCAGAGGGCGGTGGGCAACCTGGTCTCGAATGCCTTGGCCCACACGCCACCTGGCGGAGCAGTCGTGTTGGGGACGAATACTGATGTTTCGAACACGGATGTTTCGAAGAAGGATTTTTCGAACAAGGATCTTTCGAACAAGGATTTTTCCACGATTCGCATCGAAGTCTCCGATACCGGCGTCGGCATTCCAGCGGAAGCCCTGCCCAGGGTGTTTGATCGCTTCTTCCGTGTCGATTCCTCGCGTTCCCAGGGTTCGGGGGGCACTGGCTTAGGGCTGGCGATCGTTCAGAGCATTGTGCAGCTTCACGGCGGTGAGGTGGAAATCTCGAGCCAACCGGGACAGGGCACCCGGGTCACACTCCTGATGCCGGTGTCTTCCTGTTCCTCTTGCGCAAGATGACAAGAATGTAATCTCCCCGTCATGCTGGCGTCATTCTCACGCCGCTAGACTGGCGGCGTTGGTTCACCCTTCCGGGTGCTGCCAGGTTTGTTTCGAAATGAGGAGGGAAGGTATGAGAGTTTCGATGAAGTCACTTTCTAGCACACTGCTAGTCCTCGCCGCGATCGCCGCTTTACCGGTGGTCGGTCGGGCACAGACCCCACCTGCCCCCACCACGCCGATCCAGCACGTGATCGTTCTCTTCGGTGAGAACCGCAGCTTCGATCACGTCTTCGGAACCTTTGTCCCCCGCGCAGGCCAAACCGTACACAACTTACTTTCCGAAGGGATTGTCAATGCCGATGGTACCCCTGGCAAAAACTTCAAAAAAGCCCACCAGTATGACGCCTTGAACCTCATAAACTATGAAATCACTCCATCCGGCAAGGCGCTCTACGACATCCTTCCGCCTCCGCTCGCCGGTGGCGACGAATTCCCCAGCGATACAACCGGCGAACCGTTCGCGACATTGGGAGCGGCGCTGGCTGCGGAACCGAATGTTTCGCCAAGTTTTCAAAGCTATCTGACCACAGGCGCGACAGGCATACCGAAGAAAAACTATGACACTCGCATCAGCAACGATCTGAGCCTGCCCCCGGGCCCCTTCCAGCTCACCAACGGAACAACTATGCTATACGACGATTACGCGGCCAGCCCGATACATCGTTTCTATCAGATGTGGCAACAGACGGACTGTACCTACACTCCTAACGGCGCCACTCTCAACACTTGCAAGAGTGACCTGTTCCCCTGGGTCGAAACGACCGCCGGCGACTCGAACGGGAATCCGCAGCCGACTGGATTCAGCACCACTGGCGAGGGTTCAGTCACCACCGGCGAGGGTTCAACTTCGATGGGGTTCTATAACGTGGCTCAGGGCGACGTCCCCTACCTGAGCGAGCTGGCCTACGAGTACACCTTGCTCGACAACATGCACCAGAGCGTAATGGGCGGAACCGGCGCGAATCACATCGCATTGGGCTACGGCGACGCGATGGCGTACACCAATGGCAAAGGAAGTATTGCAACGCCTCCTCTCAACCAAGTCGAAAATCCCAATCCGCAGCCCGGTACCAACAACTACTACACCCAGGACGGCTACGGCGGCGCCCTTGGCGGCGGCAGCTACACGAATTGTTCCGAAGCGTCGCAGCCTGGAGTAAAACCCATCGTCACTTATTTGGGTAAGCTGGGCATTAATCCCAACTGCGACGATGGCAACTATTACCTGCTGAACAATTACGATCCTGGCTACAACGGCGACGGCACGCTCGAGACGTTCACTCCGTTCACGATTCCACCCACCGTTCAGCGGCACATCGGTGATGTGCTGGGCGAGGCGGGACTTACCTATACCTTCTTCGGCGAGCAATGGAACCTCTACCTCACCGACCTGGCGGGTCAGAATCCGCTCGACGACTACTGCAACATTTGTAACGTTTTTCAGTATGCGACCGACATCATGACCAGTCCGGCGCAGATCGCTGCCCACATCCAGGATGTGTCGGGAGACCCTACCAAATACCCCAACGCGTTTTTCAACCAGGTTGCGGCGGGCACCCTTCCGAACGTCTCCATCATTCAGCCCAGCGGCTTCGTGGACGGCCATCCTGCAACTTCCAAGATCGACCTGTGGGAAGGCTTCGTGAATAAAGTCATCACTTCGGTACAGGCCCAACCAACGCTCTGGAATAGCACCGCCATCATCCTCGTTTTCGATGAAGGCGGCGGCTACTATGACTCTGGCTATATCCAACCGATCGACTTTTTCGGCGATGGTACGCGCATGGCCAGCTTGATTGTTTCTCCGTATGCAGCCGGCGGAAACGTCTATCACGGTTATGCAGATCACGTGTCGATTGACAAGTTCATCGAAGCAAACTGGAACTTGCCGACGATTTCGTTCCGCAGCCGCGACAATCTGCCAAATCCAACGTATGCGGCCGGCAATCCTTACGTGCCGACCAATGGCCCGGCACTTGACGATCTGATGGGCGCCTTCACCTTCCCCACGCCGGCACTGGCTAAGAAGTAATTCCTGGGAGCGCCGACTGGAGCAAGAACGAAATTATCGGCCGGTCCGGCGCGGAGGGCGTCGGGCCGGTTTTCACTCTCAGCCGCTTAAATTTGATGTCGATTACACATACTTATGAACCAACGCAGATGGATGAAATCGATTCTCTCTTCGCTGCTCGCTTTCGCTGCATTGTTCGCTGCTGGCGGGCAGGCAAGTTCCAGTGATCAGCCTCCAGTTGATCAGCCTCCAGCGCCAAAGACCGCCAAGCTCAAGCCCGTCAAGATTGCAGGGAAGTGGCGAATTGCGTGGGACGTGCGCTTTGGAACCGTCCGTGGAATTCTTGATCTGAAGCAACATGCGGACCAGGTCACCGGCACATTCGAGGAGTATGGAAAGACCTACCCGCTTACGGGAAGCCTTCAGGGTCAGGCCATCACCTTCGATGTTCCCTTCACAGGTCCCAAGCCCTACACCATCGAGTTCAAAGGGGCTGTTGATCGCAAGAAGAAGATGACCGGCACGTCTGGACTGCAAGGTGGAGGGCATGTTTTCTTGGGACATGCTAACGAAATCCAGGAGCCGGAACGGCCCTGGACAGCAACAAAAGGCTTAAAAAACGGCACGATTACTGGTACTGGTCTTCCGGGAAAGCCTCCAAAAGACGACGATGACTAGTCGTCGCTGAACTTGCACGAAGGTTCACCGATCCCGTTTTAGTCGTAATTCGATTCAACGGGACGAGACTGCAAGAAAAGTAGTCTCGCAATAGCAAAGGTGGCCTCGCAGCCTGCGGCATGGGCCCTTATGCCGCTTTCTGTCGCGAATTGATCGGGGGCTCGAGCCGCAACAATTCAAGGCCTCGCCGGCACCGCGCCAACTTCCGGCTAAGACCCGTACGAAACTGGGGGTCGGACGGGTTAAGGTCGCCCGCCGCCCAAAATTGCTGCACAGGAATTGCGGATTCAATGTGTGTACCCAGTGCAACCTGAAGGTAAATCGGAAATGATGACGATATGGACACGCCAATCACGATTTCAGACAGAAACAAGCGAGCGCTCAGGCAGGGACTCTTGCCTCGAGAGTTTCCATAAAATCCAGAATCATGTGAACGACGGCCTCCTCGCCGATCACAGTATTGATCATGGTGTGGTAAACGACCAGGTCAGGCCATTCGACGTGGAAATACTTCTGGATGAAATCGACGCGATCCCGATCAACGGTATCCACAAGCTGTTCGGCTTCCTTCTCACTCTTGCCGCGAGACAACAGGCGCCGCACTTTATCTTCTCGCGGAGCGTAAAGAAACACACGCAACGTGTCTTGGCGGCTCTTGAGAAACTGCTGCGACCCCCTTCCGACGATTACACAGTTTCCCGCTTTCGCCGCCTGCTGAACCACACGTTCTGTAATCTTCAAAAGGCTTTCGCTGTCGACTACCTTAAGCTTGTGCGCATTGAGGCTTCCTTCATAACTCCCGCGCAAGATCGATTTGAAGAGCCGGTAATACAGGGGATCCGTTCGTTCCTCTCGAACCTGGACGACGTCCCTGGAACATTCTGCAAGCCGCGCGGTCTCCTCCGTCAGCAACTGATCCCAAAGTTTCCAGCCAAGCTGCTTCGCAAGCAGTTGAGCGATTTCACCGCCGCCGCTTCCGTATTCGCGTTCAATGGTAACGATCTTTATCATCATGTCGAAATAACCGAGATCTAACGGTTCAGACTGGCACGGCAAGAACGGGGCAGGGTCCCAACTGCAACACCCGATAGGTTGTCGAACCAAACACCGCTAGATCCAAGGCGCCACGGCCGCGCACTCCCATGGTCACCATGTCGATTTGCGTTTCCAGTGCGAGTTGAATGATTTGCTGGTATGGCTTTCCGATGCGCACCGCCGTCTTAATCCTAAGGGTGTTGCGCTCCTCCTGTGGAATCAGTTTATCGAGTTGCTCGGTAGCTGTCGCTATGGCTTCTTCCGTCTTGGCCGGACTCGGAATTTCCTCCAACACGTGCAGTAGGGTGAGTTCGGCGTCGTACTCCTCTGTCGCTGAAATAGCATAGTTCAAAGCCCGGTCTGAATTGTCGGAGAAGTCCGTACAGAAGAGAATTCGGCTCAAGTGGTGGACGTGGCCCCACTCTTTCTCGGCGTCCATATCTGCGGCCACAGACTCGCGCGGCGGCCTGCATATTGCCAGCACCGGGCAGGTGGCCGTGCGCATCACTCGATTGGTCACCGACCCCAGCACCACGCGGTCGTACCCTCGCCGCCCATGTGTTCCCATGACGATCAGGTCGGTTTTCCGCGCTTGCGCAAACGACAGAATACAGTCTGGGGCCACTCCCTGGTGTACCACGAGCTCCGGCTGAATTTCGTCGTGGGTATGGTTCTTCACGAATTTCTCCAATTGCTCCGTGCCACCCTCGCGAAGCACCCGGCAGAACTCCGCATAGTCTCCCGTGGAAGCGACAAAGTCGGCATAAGGATATCGCCATAGCTCTACGATATGCTGTGCCACCACCTTGGCCCGATAATGTTCGGCCAACGATAGCGCATGATGATATGCCCTTATGGAGAACTCTGAGAAATCGACGGGACAAAGGATAAGTTTAATTTCCAGCATGATTACGTCTCTGACTCTTGTTATCTCCCGCGTTGCGTCCGATTGATTATTACTCTGCTACGCTTAGCCCACCGCCACTCCACCACCGCCACCGGGATCATTCTTTTTCAAAACAAAAGCCAGAAAGAACATGATCGCCGAACCTACGGCAAGAACCATAAAGGTATCAATGTAAGCCAGGCTTACCGCCTGCCCTTGCAGAGATTGGTAAATATTGGCGTAAGCCGTTATTTGCGCCTCATGTTTGCCCACCCCAGCATTGGCCAGGTGCTGAGCCAGACCGTTCGCCGAATTCACGAAATTGGAATTGTCAACCCTGACGTTCTGCACCAGCCTTGCCTGATGAAATTGCGAGCGCCGCGCGATCAAAGTGGTGACCATGGATGTTCCCACGCTGCTTCCCATATTGCGCATGAAGTTAATGATTCCAGCGACCGCATTATTCTTCTCCGGCGCAATTCCGACATAAGCCACCATCGTAATCGGCACGAACAGGAATCCCAGACCGATCGACTGGTCGACGCGCAGCCAGCTGGCGGCACTGAAGCTGATTTGCAAGTCAATCCGCTGCGTGGAATAAAACATGGCGACCACCATCGCTAGCCAGCCGAAGGCGATCAGGTAGCGCGCCTGGATCTTGGTTGTCAGCTGGCCCATAATAGGCATCTCAATCAGCAAAACAAGACCTCCCGCCGAAAGCGCAAGCCCAGCCACTTCAGAGGTGTACCCCACGACAGTCTGAAGGAACTGCGGCATCAGCACCAGGCTGCTGAACAGCATGATGCCGAGGGTGAACATCATCAGGCTGGAACTCGCGAAATTAAAGTTTTTGAACATGTGGACGTCGATGACCGGAGCCTTGTGGTACCACTCCCAGATCACCAGCGAAATCAAGCACACGGTCGAGACGACGATTAGCCTAGTGATGAAACGCGACCCGAACCAATCATCTTCCTGGCCTTTGTCGAGCACTACCTGCAACGCCCCGATACCGAGCGCCAGCAGCGCGATGCCAATGTAGTCCAACTTGACTCCGGCCGCCTTGAGCCGACTTAAATACGGAGGGTCTTCGACGAAGCGCCGTACTAGAAGCCATGTCGCGATGCCGACCGGGAGGTTGATGAAAAAAATCCACCGCCAGGAATAGTTGAACGTGATCCACCCGCCTAAGATTGGTCCTATCGTGGGCGCTATGACGGCAGTAATGCCATACAGCGCAAACGCCAAGCCGCGCTGTTGCGGTGGAAAGGTGTCGGCCAGAATGGCCTGCGCCATCGGTTGCAAACCGCCGCCGCCAGCGCCTTGCAGCACGCGGAACAGAAGCAGGAAGCCGAGACTCGGGGCGATACCACAGAGCAGAGAACTGATAGTAAAAACAGCCAAACAGGTCATGAAAAAGCGCCTCCGTCCAAAGGCGCCGGCGAGCCAGCCGCTGATCGGCAGGACGATGGCATTCGAGACCAAATACGAAGTCAACACCCACGTACTTTGGTCGTTGCTCGCGCCCAGATTCCCCGCCATATAGGGAAGGGCCACGTTGGCGATGCTGGTGTCGAGGACCTCCATGAAGGCCGCCATCGCCACAACAACAGCAATCAGCCAGGGATTGTACTTCGGCCGCCAAACGTCCTGTTCGAAGGTGAGCGCAGCGGAACTCATTACTGGAAACTCGAATGCACGAAACTCATTGCGCGAAACTCATTTTGCGAAACTGTAGGCGAAGCTTACTCAACGGAACTCATCGGAGGTAGACGTCCGGCACCACGTTCATGCCCGGGCGAAGCCGACGATCGCGATTTTCCCCCAGTTCGAGAACGATCTTTACCGGAATCCTCTGGACAATTTTGACGTAGTTTCCGGTGGCATTCTCCGGCGGAAGTAAACTGAATAGCGGGCCCGTTGCTCCCGCAATGCTGTCCACATGTCCTTTCAAAGTCCGGCCGCTCGAATCCACATGGATTTCCGCTCTCTGCCCAACTCGCATGTGCTTAAGCTGGGTCTCTTTGAAATTGGCGGTGACCCACACCTCATCAAGAGGCACTACGGTGAGCAGTTGCTGTCCGTCTTGAACGTTCATGCCCACCACCACCGTCTTATTCACTTCACCGCTGACCGGAGCAACGATTTTCGTGTATCCGAGATTCAATTGGGCTTGTTCTAGCAGCGCGCGCTTTTGCTCAACGTCGGCGATCGCAGCCCGCACGCGAGCCCGGGTCGAAGACACTTGCTGCGGACCGGTCTCCGCATATCGGTAGTTGGCATCGGCTTGCGCGAGACGGCTCCGGGCCTGTTGCACGAACTGCTCCGCTGCCGACTCACTGGCGCGCGCCGCCGCTACCGTCGCCGTGCTGGATTTGGCTGTAGCCAATGATTGGTCGTAGATTTGCTGCGATACTTCACGCTTGTCAACCAGTAACTTGTAGCGGTGGAGATCGTCTTGCGCTTTGACATCGTTCGCCTCAGCCGATTCCAGCTGAGCATGAGCTGCGGTGAGTTGCTTCTCGGCGGCGGCGACTCCGGCGTTGGCGTCTTCGATGCCGGACGCTGTGAACTTCAGTTGGCTTGAAGTGTTCACGGAAGTAATCGGAACCGTGATATTCAGCGATTGAGCCGTCGCTTCGGCGTTGGCGAGATTCGCTTGCGCCTGCGCAACCGCGACTTCATAATCTTTGGGGTCGATCTCCACCAGCACCGTGCCTTTCTCCACCCACTGGTTGTCGTCTACGTTGACCCGCACCACATACCCGGAAACACGCGCGCTGACAGGATAGAGGTGTAGATCCGCCTGGGCGTCGTCGGTCGATTCGTAGCTGCTCAAGTAGCGCCACAAGAACACACCGGCGACAAGCACCACCACGACGACGCCCAGAATCACGATGTTTCTGCGACGCTTGGGATTGCGGCGCACCGGGGGCGCATACTCCCTCTCCCTGCGGGGCGGCGTATCGACCGTGGATGGATTGACCGAGGATGGATCGGCCGGGGATTCTTTGCCTCTTTCAGGCACCGAACGGGGTGGGTTTTCTTCCGCCATGTTCATTTTCCTCTGAAATATTCATTGACGCCCTGCTCAGCGATGCCCAGAGCGCGAACCAGGGAAATTTTTGCATAATTATAGCTATAGAGACTCGAGATGTACTGTTCGTGCGCGGTCGCGACGGCCTCTTGCGATTGCACCACTTCCACGGTATCGGTGACACCGGCGGTAAAACGATCGCGCGACTGAAGCAGCGTCTGTTCCGCCAAATCAATGTTGCTGCGCGCCACATTAACCTGGTCGGCCGACGACTGCAGATTGAGCAACGCCGCGCGCACGTCGGAGTCGATCTGCGCTCGCAGATTCTCCAGGCGCTCGCGGCTCTGCTCGAGTCTCGCATCGGCCTGCAAAACATCACCATGAACGCTACCACCCTGAAAAATCGGAATCGACAGTGTTCCGTGCACGTCGGCTACGGGCGTTGCCGTGGAGGGATGCGACCCTCCCAACCCATAATTCGCGTCAACGGAAAGCGACGGGAAATAGCCGGCCACCGCGGCCTTCCGGGACAATTCCGCTGCGCGCACGTCGTTCATGGCCGCCTGGTAATCGGAACGCGAAGCGTATGCGCGTTTTAGAGCCTCATCAACAGTGATGTCTTCGATCGGCTGATAAGGCGACTTGTCCGTGAATTCGAATTCCTGTCCGGGAGCCAAGCCGATCACGCGCGCCACAGTCAGCTTCTGGATGGCAAAGTTGTTCTTCGCTTGGATCAACTGCTGTTGCCGGGTCTGGAGCTCAACCTTGGCACGCAGGGCGTCGATGTCCGGCGAGGTGCCGGCATTCACCTGGTCCGCTGCCTGATCGTGGACAGCCTGTGCCGTCTTGACCTGCGCTTCTGCCGTTTCAATGCGGGCTTCGTCGGCGATGGCCTGCAAGTAGGTATAACCAACGGCCAGCACAACCAGATCGCGAGCGTCCTTGAAGGTGTAGCTGGCGGATCTCAAACTCTGGTTAGCCGCTCGCGCAGCGTTGATCGACTTCCAGTCGAACAGCGTCTGGCTTAAATTAGCGCGCGCGTCAAAGTAAGAAAAAAGGACGTCGGATGAGCGAAAATGCAGTTGGGCGGCAAGACCGGCAAAGCCTAGCTCATCGACATTGACCTTCGATTCCGCAACATACGGTGCCGCCGTCACATGTGGCAGCAGAGCGCTTAACTGCTCCCAGCGCTGTCCTCGGGCCGAGCGAATGTCCGCATTCGAAATCAGCAGTCCGAGATTTTGCTTCAATCCGCGGTCGATGGCGTCGCGCAACGAAAGCGGCAGAGTTCCTGGAACGAGCTTTGCCGGCACGCTGCTTGCGAATGGGCTCACTCCATTGGTTCCGGGGATGGCCTGGCCCGGAGTGCTCGGACCGGGTGTCGTCTCGGTTTGCGCAAGGGATGTTGCCGCTCCGCAAATCAAGACTCCGCCCAACAGGAAAACGCAGCGTTCGTAACTGAGTTTCAAGGGAGTCTCCTGGCCTCGAATTCTCGGGCGGCGGCGCCATGAAGTTCAATCCGTTCTGGCTCTCACGCACCGTACCCGCGTTCTTTGAGAACGTACACCCCGCTCCTGACCTCCGTTCGGTGGAAGTCTGATGCAGACGCGTCTGAGCTTGTTGCCTACCCCTAGGCGCTTTTCGCCGTGCCCATGGCCTGGTGAATCGCCGAAACAAGCGTTTCAAATTCGAAGGAACCATCATGACGATGCCCGTTGATGAAGAACGTCGGCGTTCCGTTCACCCCACTTCGGACACCGCCCTTGAAGTCGGCGCGGACACGGGCTTCGAACGTTCCCTGCTCCAGCGCCTGTCGCAATGCAGTGGTGGATAGCTCGAGCTTTTCGCTGAGATCCAAGAAGAGTGCTTCGCCCAAGCGCGCCTGATTTTCAAACAACCTATCGTGCATCTCCCAAAACTTGCCTTGTGCACCGGCAAACTCCGCCACCTCGGCCGCAGCTTCGGCGTGAGGATGCATTTCGCTCAAGGGGAAATTGCGAAACACGAGCCTCAGACGTTTTCCAAAGTGCTTCTGGACCTGCTGGACGATGGGATAGGCGCGTCCGCAATGCGGACACTCGTAGTCGCCGTACTCCACTAGAATGACTTCCGCGTTTTCAGGGCCCTGGGCGTGGTCTTCGACAGTGATTGGTACCTTGAGTGTGGCCATAAATTGCTCCTGTTTCGGTTTATCTGCTTCGGCAAATCTTATTTCGGCAAGTCCTCGAGCGCTTGCAGGATGCCGTCCGCACCGGGATTCACGGCAACCGGCGAGCAATAGCTCCAGGAGATGACTCCGTTCTTGTCGATGACGAAGAGAGCGCGTTCGCAGAAGCCGTCTGTAGCGCGGTAGGCGCCATATTTTCGGGCGACGGCTCCCTTGGGCTCAAAATCCGCCAGCAGCGGGAAATGCAGATGACGGTTCTGCGCAAATGCGTCGTGACACCAGGGACCGTCCACGGACACTCCCAGCAACTCGGCTCCAAACTTGTGAAACTCGGGGAGGATCTCGTTGTAAAGAGCCATCTGGTCACCGCATACCGGGCTCCAGTCCGCGGGATAAAACGCCAGAATCACGGGACGTCCGAGCAAATCACTCAAAGTCAGGGTTTGATCGGGCGTTACGTGCAACGTGAAATTGGGGGCCACTGCCCCGCCGGCGAGGATCCCGCCGCCGTGTATCGGCGTAACGTTGCTTGGGTTGCTCTGTGCCATTGCTGTTATGTTCCTTTCATAATGCGCTCCCTTTAGAACCAAGATGTTACTTCTGTTTACTGCGATACATTTATTTAGGCGTTCGACCCATTCCTTGAACCCGCTAGCGATCACCAGTGACCGGTGACGAATTTCGGGGGTGATCGGTGCAGTGAAAGCGGCGCAGGGCACGGGGTTGCGGGAATTTCTGCGGCTTACTCATCACCCGGTTCCTAAGCCAAATCGATCGGAGCGCTTTCCGCTGTGAGCCTGCAGATCGATCGACTGGAACAGTTATGCGGGCGCGCATTGTTTCGTCGCGACGGTCGAAAAATTCGCGCTCACTGCCGCCAGAGAAGAATTGCTGGTGTACGCACGCCGCTTGCCATCAACGACAAGGCGGTGGGCGCGCTTCAGTTGGCTCGACACGCAGAGGTCCTACGTCGGGGATCTGCAATTGACCAGCAAGGCAAATCAAACATATGATATTGCGCAATTGGGGTCCATCGCGCCGCGACCGTCCTTTTTTCACTTGCTTCAAACAGAACTGAGATGAAAACATGATGCCGGCCCCGAGCCCGAGGTACATGGCAACGCAGAAGAGCGGTTACCTGCTGCCTTGACGGCAGTGGTCGAGCGGGTGGTTCTGCTGACGGGCGCCGACGGAGTTGCAGTTGCTTTCTGCGAACCTGAAGGGGTTTTTTGTCAAGCCAGCACGGGCCAAGCTCCTCCGGTCGGTTCACGCAGAAATGACCCATGGTCAAACGGAAGGTGACGTGGTATTCGCGCAGGCAACTGTTACCACGCAGTAACAGCAAGGCCTGTCCTTGTTCCTGCTGACTGAGGCCTATGTCGAACGCTAACTTCAATGGTCTGCGTGTGCTGGCCCTCGAAAGCCGGCGCGCCCGGGAGATCGCCCAGCTCATCACGAATTGTGGCGGCGACCCGCTCGTGGCCCCGTCCGTGAGAGAGGTCCCCCTGGAATCGAACCAGGGAGCTCTTGAATTTGTCCATAAATTAAGGGACGGCCATATAGACATTGTCATTTTCATGACCGGTGTAGGAGTGCGAGCACTGGCGCGGGCGGTGGAGGGTATCTGTCCGCAGGCGCAACTCGCCGCCTTGCTGAACAAAGTTACGATCGTCGCTCGCGGCCCCAAGCCGGTTGCCGCCCTCAAAGAAATGGCGGTTCGAGTTAGTTTGTCGGTTCCAGAGCCAAATACGTGGCGTGATCTGCTCCGCATGCTGGACGAAAAAAAAGACGCGTTTCCGTTGCAAGGACGGTGCGTCGCCGTTCAGGAATACGGCGTCTCCAATCCAGAATTGTTGGCCGGCCTGGAACAGCGTGGTGCACGGGTGTTCCCGGTGTGCGTTTACGAGTGGGCTCTGCCGGAAGATAGCGGGCCTCTGCAAACCGCGGTCACATCGATCATTCGCGGCGAGGTCCACGTGATGCTCGTCGCTTCATCAATCCAGATACGTCATTTATTCCAGGTTGCCGAAAGTATGGCTTGCGCAAGTGCATTGCATGATGCGCTGGCCCAGGTGGTCATTGCCTCGATCGGACCATTGACCTCGGAGGAACTGCGCAGCCGCGGCCTCACTGTGGACATAGAATGCGCCCACCCGAAGATGGGATTTCTAGTGCAGGAAGCGGCAGAAAAGAGCGGGCAAATCCAACAGAAGAAGCGCGCGAAGAAAGTCAGAGAATGATTGTCCGGCAAAGTTCTGGAAGAACCAGTATGAGCCCTCGCCTGACATCCCCCAGGCAATCGCACCCGGGCAAGAAACCGATCTCGATATAGCACAGTGCCGCAAGCTGGATTACGTGTGCGGCCTGAATCGCCAATACTTCAGGCAAGCTTTCCAGCCCATTAGTAGGCTGCCCATCCACCAATTACGGAAGTATCTGAAGTAACCTTGCTGTCGCGTCGCTCATCCCGCAAACTTCTTTTGATGCAGTTTTCCCGCGCCCATCTCGCCATCGCACTGGGCTTCGCTGTCCTGCTCGTGGGCGGGTTTCTCGGCTATGTGAACTGGCTCAGCAACCAGGGGCCGGTTCTGTCGCGCTCTGAAGAACGCGATCCTTTGACCCAGATGCCGATCAGCATCACTATGAATCCGTTTCGCGATCGCACCATCGAACGCACCGCCAATCGCTTCATCTCGGAGATGCGCGACGGCAATTGCCGCAAACTGCTCGCCCAGTGGGAAAGGGACTACCGCAAGAAGCGCGCCGACTTCATCTGCAACTCCGAAACCCAGCACCCGTTGATTTCATGGAACCTGGTGGAATGGGAAGACGCGCCGCCGCTCGTGATCCTTCACTACAAAGGCCAGCGTTACAGCAGTCTCAGCCGGGACGCAACCTACAAGGATCTTTTCTCAGTGACGGAAGAAAAAAAAGATTCGGGCTGGATGGTTACTAAGTACGACGCGTTCTACTGACTTAGCCTTGGAGCCCGTTGGCGCGCTTTGCAGCTCGGAAGTGAAGCGCCTAACGACTAACGACTGACGACCGCCGACTAGCCCTACCCTCCAATATGCACCATGGTCCGCGACGCCGGCACAAATCCTGGCTCCCCGATGTGATGACGCTCCTCTTTCCTCTCCACCACCTCCACAATAAACTCGACGAGCCGGTCGTCCGTCGCGCCGCGCCGCATCAACTCATGCAGGTCGTGGTCCCACACGGAAAATAAACATGTGCGCAGCTTGCCGTCCGAGGTAATGCGAATCCGGCTGCAGTGTCCGCAGAACGGATGCGACACCGGCGCAATGATTCCAATCTCGCCCACGCCATCGGAGAAGCGATAGCGGCGCGCCGTTTCGCTGCGCTCGTGCGCAATCTCTTCCAGCGGGAGATACTCCGACATACGGGAGACGATCTCCTCCAGCGTCACTACAATTTCCGGTGTCCAAACTCGGTCCTCTTCGAGCGGCATGAATTCGATGAAGCGCACAACCACCCGCTCTTCCCGCGCGAACATCCCGAACGGAATGATCTGATCTTCATTGAAACCGCGCAGCAGCACGCAATTGATTTTCACCGGGTCGAGCCCCGCCTGCCGCGCTGCGCGCACTCCCGCCAGCACGCTTTCGTATCCATTCGGCACGCGCGTGATCCGCGCAAAGCGCTCCGGATCCACCGCGTCCATACTGACGGTTACGCGATCGAGTCCCGCGTCTTTCAACGGCTGCGCGATTCCGGCCAGCAGATGGCCGTTTGTGGTCAATGCAATTTCAGGCTTTTTGCCTTCCGAGGTGCGTAGCTTCGCGAGGTCCCGTACGAACTCTACAACGCCTTTGCGCAGCAGCGGTTCGCCGCCCGTCAATCGAATCTTCGTGATCCCGAGCCCAACCAGTATTCGCGCGATTCGCAGATACTCTGCGAACGGAAGTTCCGCATACGCCGCGCCGTTCGTCCCCGTGCGACAGTACACACACTTGTAGTTGCAGCGGTCGGTGATCGAGATCCGCAGGTCGTGGATCGAGCGCCCGAAATTGTCGGTAAGGTTCATTTGGCTGTTGGCTCTTAGCTCTGAGACCGCGCCGAGCGGATTCGGCCAAGAGCTAAAGGCCGTGGAGGAAACAAGCAGGCAGGAGAAACTCCAGCGAGCGTTTCCTTTCCAATACGGGAGGCGCAGACGTTTCCATCCGAACCCTCGGATCGCGCCCTTCAAACGAGCGCAACCCTCGTCCCCGCCGCCATTAGATCTTTCCGAGTACGACTCTCTCAGGCCACGGAGATCGGAAACTCGACAACCATTATAGATGCCAAAAGCAAACTCTGCGAACCGAATTCTGGCGGCAGAGGCTCCGCGTTCCATCGATGGCCCATATTGATCGCCCTTGCTCCGGCGTCGCGTGCTGTTAAACTGGCCGCATGAAAGCCTTGGTCATTACTCGTTTTGGCGGTCCCGAGGTTCTCGAATTGCAGCAGGTCCCCGACGCGCATTTCGCGCCGGAGCAGCTTTTGGTGGAAGTGGAAGCGGGCGGCTTAAACTTTGCCGATCTGCTCACCGCGCGCGGCGGATACGCGGGCACTCCCAAGCCTCCGCTCACGGCGGGCCGCGAATTCGCGGGCCACGAGGTCTCCAGCGGACGCCGCGTCATGGGCTACACGCAGTGGGCCGCCTTCGCAGAGAAAACCGCGGCACATCGCAATCTCGTCTGGCCCGTGCCGGAAGATTGGACTGCCGAAGAGGCCGCCGCTTTCCCGGTAAATTTCTTTACCTCCTACTTCGCCTACTGGAAAGCTGGGTTGGTCGTCCAGCCCAACGTTCACCCCAACGTCCAGCCAAACGACAAGCCCGCCAGCACCCGCGTCCTGATTCATGCCGTCGCCGGCGGAGTCGGCACCGCGGCTGTCGAGATCGGAAAAATTCTCGGCTTCGAAATGTACGGAACTTCTTCTTCCGACGACAAACTGGCGCGAGTGCGCGAGCTCGGCCTGCAACACGGCATCAACTACAAGCAGCGCGATTATGTCGGGGCGATCAAAGATCTGACGGGCGGCGAAGGCGTCGACGCGGTTTTCGAAATGCTCGGCGGCGAGCACGTCGCGAAAAGCGTTCGCTGCGTACGCGACTTTGGACGCGTCATCGTCTACGGCTCCGCCACGGGCGAAACTCCGCAACTCGACACCCGCCTTCTCTACGCGAAAGGTGCAAGCGTCCACGGACTCTGGCTGTCGTATCTGAGCGCGAACCGCCCGCTCATGGAATCCGCGTGGAAGCAGCTTTCGGAATGGCTGGCAGCCGGCAAGCTTTATCCTGTGATCGGAAAAGTCTTCCCGCTGGAACAGGCGCGTGAGGCCTACACGCTGATGCAGGAAGGCAAGAACTACGGCAAGATCGTCTTGAAGATTAGTTAGCAGCGAATGAACGACGTCTAAAGATTTGTTAAAGATTTGTCATCGGTAGCTGAGCAAGGAATCTGCAGCTCCTCTAAATAGCCCGAATACTTAGCACGAACTCCAGACAAAACATCCATCCTGTGTTACTCGTCAACATTGTGCCATCTGTTGCTAACGTGGTCAGCGCCTACACGTCCAATGGGCATGCAACAAAAATGGTTCGCAATGAAAAAACAAATCGGGAACTTACCCAAACGGGGTTTCGTATCCTGTAGCGAACCAACGTGGCGTGGACGAAACAAACTTCGATCCATCCACTTAAAAGAGTTTTCGGGGTGACGGGACTGGCTCACACGTGGTTTTGGCGGCCCTGCGCGAGCCTAGTCCGGGCAAAGAGAACGGGTTTGAGGCCCGTATCTTTTTGCGTCACCCTGACACGCGCATTGTAGGACTTTGCTGGAAAAAAGCAAGCCCTCAGTCGAACTATCACCAGCCGCCCCTAACGTCCCGGCAAGAACCGGGCAGAAAGCGAAGGAGCAAATGAAACTGAACCATCTGGCGCTGAATCATCTGGCAAAGACTGTGGTGCTCGGGCTGGCCGTGCTGCTCGCGGCGAGCGCTTTCGCAAGTAACAAGGGTTCGCTGCAGGTGCGGGAGGCGATCGAAGTCAACGGCCAGCAGCTCGCCCCCGGTGAGTATCAAGTGCTCTGGAACGGCACAGGGCCGAACGTCGAGGTAAGCATCATGCAGGGCAAGAAGGAAGTCGCGAAGACAACGGCGAAAGTCGTCGAACTCGATCAAGCCTCTGCCTACGACGCCGCGGTCGTCGAGCACGCCAGCGGCAAGGCAAGCGTTTCTGAGATCCGCTTCGCGGGCAAAAAGTATGTGCTAACCCTGGGCGCTACGGAGAAAGCGGCAATGAGCGGAAGCTCAACGAACTGAGTTACTAACTCAATGGAGACACAACAGGGGAGCACTTTAGGTGCTCCCTTTTGCTTACCGGTCTAACTAAGATCTTTT
>Ga0187782_10000762_pt1 | contig 22522 bp, 12 predicted proteins | sample 0715_SJ02_MP15_2_FD_132454 | JGI IMG/M metagenome (GOLD analysis project Ga0187782, IMG submission 132454) | Tropical peat soil microbial communities from peatlands in Department of Meta, Colombia - 0715_SJ02_MP15_20_MG | ecosystem: Environmental > Terrestrial > Soil > Wetlands > Peat | place... | reverse complement strand
GCCACGCGCGAAAGCAATTCTGCAAAGCTCCACCGCGCCGACGAGGGATCCTGCCAGGCGTTGACGATCTGGCCCAAGAGCTGGATTTCGGTGTAACCTTCGTCCACCAGCCGTCGAGCCTCGGCCAGGATCTTCTCGCTCGGACGGCTTCGTTGCGGGCCGCGCGTCATGGGGACAACACAGAAGGAGCAGCGCTGGTCACACCCTTCGATGATGGTGAGATAAGCGCGGAAGGGGTTGTCGCGGCGGGTCAGTTCCGTCTCAAAGCATTCGTCAGTGTCGAGGGAGAGACCGGAGACGCGGCGATTTCCGGCTTCGAGCTCGTCAAGCAAGTGGGGGAGTTTGGCATAGCTCGCGGAACCGCAGACCAGACTGACCCTCGGAGCACGGTCAAAAAAACGCTCGCCTTCCTGCTGCGCCACGCAGCCCAGCACTCCAATTACCTTCCCCGCGCCACCGTTGCCTTTGCGGAAAGCCCCAAGCCGTGAAAAGACCTTCTGCGCGGCCTTTTCCCGAATGCTGCAGGTGTTGTAGAGCACAAGGTCGGCCCGTGCGTGGTCTTCAACGGGCTTCATGCCACGCCCGAGCAACACCCCTTGCACCTTCTCCGAATCATGCACATTCATCTGGCAGCCAAAGGTTTCAATGTAAAAGGTCTTCAGCTCGCCAGGCGAAGCATCAGGAGAAGATTGTGGCTCTGCGGCTAGTCCCGGCTGACTAACGGCGGTAATTTGAACCAGTTCATTTCCCATTTGCTGGCGCGGACCCGACCCACTCAGTATAGCCGATTTTGGACTCGAGATTTTGGATTTTAGATTGGCTTATGGACTTTGGGCTTTGGATTCTGGGTTGTTCCATAAAGGGATAAACGGGGTCATGCAAAGGCGCAAAGGACGCAAAGGTCGCAAAGGACTCCTCGACTCTAGACTCTCGACTTGTTGGGCTTAACGAAATTTTTGGCAAATCCTTATGCCTTCTTTATGTGGGCTCGAACATACTAAAAGTTCGGATAGCACATGATGCGTGGCACAGGGCCCATCTAAAGTCCTGAACGTGAGGGTGTCAACATGCTGGATTTGCTATACGTCCTTATCGGGATACTGTTGTTTGTTGCTTGCTGGGCTTCTACTAAAGCCTGTGACCGGCTGTAAGAGGGAGGCACTCTGTGGACTACATTATCTCAGGGGTGACTGCGCTGTTCCTTTTGGTTTACCTGCTTTATGCCTTGCTTCGCCCGGAACGCTTTTGAGGAATGAGGAATAAACATGACCGCGCTTGGAGTTTTGCACATTGTCGTTTTCTTCGTCCTAGTCCTCGCCATCACGAAGCCCCTTGGCGCTTACATGGCCAAGGTATTCCAGGGGAAGCAGACCTTCCTCCATCCGTTGCTGCGACCCGTGGAACGCCTCATCTACCGCTTGGTTGGTGTACGCGAAGATACCGAACAGCGCTGGACGCAATACGCAGCATCGGTGATTGCTTTCAGCGTGGCAAGTTTCCTGTTCGTTTATCTCATCCAGCGCCTGCAAGGCTTCTTACCCTTTAACCCCATGCACTTCGGCACCAAGGCCGCGCCCTCAGGAGCCACACCCGTTACCCCGGATCTGGCCTTCAACACGGCACTGAGCTTCCTCACCAACACCAATTGGCAAGCTTACAGTGGCGAGATGACCTTCAGTTACTTCGTACAGATGGCCGCACTGGCTGTACAGAATTTTGCTTCTGCGGCAGTCGGTATCTCTGTTGCCGTAGCCCTGATCCGCGGCTTTGCCCGGCAGGAGGCCAATAGCATCGGCAACTTTTGGGTGGATTTCACGCGCTCGACCGTCTTTGTCTTGCTTCCGATTGCTTTCGTCGCTGCTTTAGTCTTTTGCTATCAGGGAGCTATCCAAAACTTTCATTCCTATGCCACGGTCAAGACACTGGAGGGAGCAACCCAAACCATTCCGCAGGGTCCGGTGGCCTCTCAAGAAGTCATTAAGATGCTGGGGACCAATGGCGGCGGATTCTTTAACGCCAACTCCTCGCACCCCTTCGAGAACCCGACGCCTTTGACCGACCTTCTCCAGGTGTTTTTGATATTCCTGATCCCGGCCGGGCTGACGTATACCTTCGGCCGCATGGTCGGCGACACAAGACAGGGCTGGGCTTTATTCGCTGCCATGGCGGTGATGTTTCTCGCCGGGGTTTTCATCTGCTACCACTATGAGCAAGCGGGCAATCCTCTTCTCGCGAAGCTCGGCCTCGAGACCAAATACACCGGCAAGCAGCCCGGTGGCAACATGGAAGGAAAGGAAACTCGCTTCGGCATCCCCGGTTCGGCGCTGTTTGTGACTGTTACCACCGATGCAAGCTGTGGCGCTATCAACAGCGCTCATGACAGCCTTACTCCCATCGGCGGCCTTGTTCCCTTGTTCAACATGGAAAGTGACGAGGTGATTTACGGCGGAGTTGGATCAGGCCTCTACGGCATGCTGTTGTACGCCATTATCGGGGTGTTCATTGCGGGGCTCATGGTAGGAAGAACGCCGGAATATTTGGGAAAGAAAATCCAGCAGAAGGAAGTGAAAATGGCCATGCTGGCCATCCTTGCCACAGCCTTCGTGATCCTCGTGTTCACAGCGGTCAGCACTGTCGCTCCCTTCAATAAGAACGGCTACTGGAACCCTCCCGGTCCGGCCATCGCCAATCTCACCAACACCGGCCCTCACGGGTTTAGCGAGCTTTTGTACGCATACTCGAGCACCCCGGAGAACAACGGCAGCGCCTTTGCCGGACTCAGTGGCGACACACCTTGGTACAACCTCACCTTCGGGTTGGCTATGGTGCTTGGCCGCTTCGCGTTCATTATCCCAACCCTGGCGATCGCGGGAAGCTTGATTGCCAAAAAGCGGGTGCCATCTTCGAGTGGGACATTCCCCACCCATGGCGCGCTTTTTGTAGGGCTGTTGGTCGGTACCGTGATCGTCATCGGGGCTTTGACTTTCTTTCCCGCGTTGTCCCTGGGTCCGCTCGTCGAGCATTACCTCATGCACCAGGGGAAACTGTTTTCCTCCCTGCTGCTTTCTGTCTGGAGTTAATCTATGGCCACTACGTTCTCCTCCCCATTGATAGACGACGGGACCACACTGATCCCGAAGCGATTGGTGCGGGCGCGCCCCCTGTTCGATCGGGAGCTGGTAGGGCGAGCCCTTAAGGATTCGTTCTCCAAGCTAAATCCCGTCACGCTATTTAAGAATCCTGTGATCTTCGTGGTGGAAGTGGGCGCGGCGCTGACCGCGGTTTTCCTGATTCGTGACGCTTTCGTCGGAGCGCCCAGCTTGGGGTTCGAAATCCAAATCGATTTGTGGCTCTGGTTCACCGTGCTTTTTGCCAACTTTGCTGAGGCCATGGCGGAAGCGCGCGGCAAGGCGCAGGCCGATACGTTGCGCAAGACAAGGTCCGAATCGATCGCCAAGCGCTTCGTGGCCAAGGGCAAGATGGAATCCGTGCCGGCCTCCAAACTGCGGGCTGGGGACTTCGTCTTGTGCGAAGTGGGAGACGTCATCCCCGGGGATGGAGAAGTGATCGAGGGCATTGCGACCGTGGACGAGTCGGTCATCACCGGCGAAAGCGCCCCGGTGATTCGCGAGTCGGGGGGCGACCGTAGCGCAGTCACGGGTGGAACCAAAGTTCTCTCGGATCAGATCAAAGTCAAGATTACTTCCAACCCAGGGGAAACCTTTCTGGATCGGATGATCGCGCTGGTGGAAGGGGCGGAGCGGCAGAAGACTCCAAACGAGATCGCCTTGAACATCCTTATTGCCGGGATGACGCTCATCTTCTTGTTCGCCGTGGCGACCCTCCAGCCATTTGCAATCTACAGCATCGCTTCTGCCGGAACAGGAACGGTGCCGACCGTGGCGGTGTTGGTTTCCTTGTTAGTCTGCCTGATCCCGACGACCATCGGCGGGTTGCTTTCCGCCATCGGGATCGCGGGCATGGACCGCGTGATGCAGCACAACGTCCTGGCTATGAGCGGCAAAGCGGTCGAAGCCTCCGGTGACGTCGATACACTTTTGCTGGATAAGACAGGCACCATTACGCTGGGCAATCGGCAAGCGGTGGAATTCATTCCGGTGAAAGGGGTGAGCGAAGCGGAGCTGGCGGATGCCGCGCAATTGTCGAGTCTTGCCGACGAAACACCGGAAGGACGGTCCATCGCGGTATTGGCGAAGCAGAGGTTCCAGTTGCGGGGCCGAGAAGTTGCCGAACCTGGGGCACATTTTATTCCCTTCTCTGCCTATACGCGCATGAGTGGAGTGAATCTGGATGGGCGTTGCTTGCGGAAAGGCGCCACCGAGGCGATCCTGAATTTCGTCAAGGAACAGGGTGGCCAAGCCCCCGCCGACTTCATGGGAATCTCCGACCGGATCTCTCGCGCCGGAGGTACACCCCTGGCGGTGGCGGATGGGGCGCGGATGCTGGGGGTTGTACACCTCAAAGACATCGTCAAAGGAGGAATGAAGAGCCGCCTCGCCCAACTCCGCGCCATGGGTATCCGGTCGGTGATGATCACCGGTGACAACCCGCTAACCGCCGCGGCCATTGCTGCGGAGGCAGGCGTGGATGACTTCCTCGCGCAAGCGACACCTGAAGACAAGCTCAAGTATATCCGCAAAGAACAGGCGGGAGGTCGTATGGTGGCCATGACCGGAGACGGCACCAATGACGCGCCGGCATTGGCGCAGGCGGACGTTGGGGTGGCCATGAATACCGGCACTATGGCAGCTAAAGAGGCCGGCAATATGGTCGACCTTGACAGCAATCCCACCAAGCTCATCGAAGTGGTCGCCATCGGAAAACAATTGCTCATCACCCGCGGCGCCCTGACCACCTTCTCCATCCTCAACGATGTGTCCAAGTACTTCGCGATTATCCCGGCTATGTTCATGGCTACCTACCCGGCCCTGGCGAAGCTCAACATCATGCACCTCCGCACCCCCCACAGCGCTGTTTTGGCTGCGGTGATTTTCAACGCCTTGATCATTGTCGCCCTCGTGCCGCTGGCCCTGCGGGGAGTTAAATACAGACCGCAAAGCGCCGCCGCCATGTTGCGCCGCAACCTCTGGATCTACGGATTAGGCGGTTTCATTGCGCCCTTTCCCTGCATCTTTCTGATCGATAGGCTGCTGGGCTTGTTACACCTGGCGTGAGCTAAGGAATTGTAAAGAGTGAATAGTGAATGGTGAATGACGAATATAGCGAACCGTTAACAAGGGAATCAGGAAAAGGGGGGTTCCCGTCGGTGATTGGTCCGGCCAGTTCTCCTGCCTGTGGTCAACGCAGGAACTCACTCGGCCACTCACCATTTACCATTCACTATTCACTATTTCTTAAGGAGTTCAAATGCGTCACCAAATTGCGCCCGCGTTTCGCCTGATGCTCGTCCTGACAGTGCTCACGGGATTAGTTTATCCGGGCGTTGTCACGGCCCTCTGCCAGGTGCTTTTTCATTGGCAGGCCAACGGAAGCATGTTGAAAGTGGAGGGAAAGGAGATCGGGTCGGCCCTCATCGGCCAGAACTTTACGAAGCCCGAGTATTTCCATCCGCGCCCCTCCGCGGCAGGCAACGACGGCTACGATGCGACTGCCTCAACCGGGTCCAATTACGGCCCAACTTATCAAAAGCTCATCGACCGCGTGAAGAGTTCCGTGGAGCAGTTCCGCAAAGAAAACCCGGACTATAAGGGGCCAATCCCGGCGGATCTGTTGACCGCGTCGGCCAGCGGGCTCGATCCCGACATCAGCCCCGCTTCCGCTGAAGCGCAAGCGGCTAGGGTGGCCAAGGCGCGAGGCATCAGCCTTGAACAAGTAGACGAGTTCATCACCCAAAGTACCAAAAGCCCCGATCTGGGTTTCCTGGGTGAGCCGCGGCTGAATGTCCTAGAATTGAATCTCAAGCTAGACCAGCAGTTTCCACTCAAAAAGGGTTAAGGTAAAGGTAGAGCAAGCCCTGCCCCTACAGGTGGCGCCTCTATGGCGTAACAAGCGGGTCCGCAGGTACGGGAATCCCAACGATCCAATCGGTCAGGGGACTGTGGGCGTGGCAGTCCGGACAGGTGGTTACCGCAACCTGGGCCGCGCAGTGCGGGCAGACAGCTCGCGTTTGGAAGGTGTCAAAGGGTTCTGCACAGCGGCCACACTTCCAGAACTTCCCAACCGGCGGCGCCGCTTTGCACGACGGACAGGCAAACCCCTCATGGCGCGGCATCGCGGCCAAACGATACAAAGCTTGTGCCTGCCTCAGTCCCCCCCAACAACTCGACAGGATAAATACGCCCAAAATGCCAATCCAGACGGAATGCATCCACGCGGCAAGAAGCAGGAGCCCCACCACCCCCACGAAGCCGATCACCGCGGCCACCATCAAACTCCGTGCACGTCCCACCACAAACCAGAGGAGAGAGCGAAGAATCTGGCCTCCATCCAGCGGGAAGATGGGCAGAAGATTGAACCCCAGCAACACCAGGTTAATGACCAAGAGCGCCATCAAGAACGAGTGAACGTCGGGCGCCGTCTTCGCCAACCCCAATGAGCGATCCAATATAATCCCTAGCGGAAAGAAAACGAAAAGCAGCGCCACGTTCACGAGTGGCCCCGCCGCGAGACTCCATAGCGTGGCGCCTGGCCTTAACGGGGGGTTCACATACGCGACTCCGCCGAGAGGCCAAAGCATGATGTAATTCGCCGTTCCTCCGACCTGCCGGCAGGCCAGCGCATGGCCGTACTCATGCAGCAGCACAATGAAAAAGAGGGCCAGATACTCGAGCACGTTCCAGCCGAGAGAGGAATAGCTTTTCGCTCGGTTGCTGATCTCAAACGCCGCGAACAGAAACCAGGACCAATGCAAGAATACATCAATCCCGGCGAAGCGGAACAAATGGATCGACCCTTGACGTAGACTTGCCATCTGCGGCCATTATAAAAGGGTCAAGGCTAACGGGTAAAGGCCAAAAGCGTGCCGCCTGGACTTCGTTGCTGAGACCCGCAACAGCCGTACAGGGCACGGCAACCCGTCTCCCTATAGTGGGGCGGGCAGGGGTGGGGTTGCCCTAACGTTGTTGATGAATAATGTTACTTCTGATGAGGATCACTCAAGCCTTTAGCCTTTAAACTTGCCTCATTGCTAAATCAGGTTCCAATTACTATAGTTAAATAGACGCACCCATGAACAGAAGCAGAAGCCTCCCACTATTGTTCCGGCATGTCATGTACAACCTGCGCGGGGGCTTCCTGGTCCGCCCATTGACCATCGCCCTGATGCTGGGTTGTGCGGGCGCATTCCTTTCGTGGTTGGAAGAGGCTGTCCCCGGCTTCAGCGCCTGGGTGCCGAAGGCACTTTTCCCTTCGCATGCTGACCCGCAAGTGGCCCAGGTGATTCTCGCTGCCATCGCCGCCTCCATCATGACCGTGGTGTCCATTGTTTTCGCTATTTTGCTAATGACGCTCACGTTGGCCTCGATGCAGTTCTCCCCGCGCATCATCGTGAGCTTTGCCCGGGACCGCGTGACGCAATGGACGTTGGGCATATTCCTTGGCACCTTCTTGTACTGCATGGCGGCGCTACCCACGGCGCGTTCGCTGCCGTATCCGTTCGCGCCCGTAGCAACCGTTCTGGGCGCGATGCTGCTGGCTTTGGCGTGCGCCGCCTGGCTGCTCTACTTCATCCACCACATCTCGCAGGCCATCAGCGTCAATCAGATCGTGGACAGAATCGCCTCAGAGACCGAAGCCATGATCGACGAGATGATGCCGCATCCTCGCCGCCCTACCCGCATACCTGACAGCGACCAGGTCGACCCAGGCAGTTGGGAGAAACCGGTGCTGAGCGACGCCTCGGGTTACATCCGCTTTATCGACACGGAGCAGCTCGTGGCTCGGGCGAAGGCCTACCGCGTCAAGGTCCAGGTTCTGCGTCGGGTTGGCCAGTTCGTCCCGGCCGGCATCCCCCTCCTCATGGTGTACAAGGGTGAGCGCCTCTCTTCCGAAGGAATCGCCGAGCTTCGCGGCGCGTTCGATTTCGGCCCCTCCAGAACCTTGCAGCAGGACCTCGAGTTCGGGGTCTTGCAGATTGTTGACATCGCCTTGAAGGCGATTTCGCCTGCCGTCAACGACCCCAGCACCGCCATTAGCTGCGTGGACCAATTAAGCCGCATCCTGATACGTTTTGCGTCCAGGGAGCTGCCGGAGTCAAGGCTCTACGATCCGCCGGGTATCGTTCGCGTCAGCATCCAATGGACGGACTTCGACCGGATGGTGGACGCGGCATTCGAGCAAATACGCCTCTACTCGCAGTCAGACATGGCCGTCAGCCTGCGCCTGCTGCGCGCCCTCGGGGACATCGCCGTCAGCACCCCGGACCCTCTGTACCGCCGCACGCTCGCTGAGCGGGGAAGCCGGATTGTTGCGGGCTGCGCCCAGAAGCTTGGAGAGTTGGAATTAAGAGAGATGCGGGTTCGCTTGGCCACCCTGGAGAGTTACGTCAACCGGCATGAGTGAGGGAACCACGCATCAAGTCCGAAGGGGCCAAAGTTCATTAGCCGTGGGTGAAACCCCGATAAGTGTCGGCACTGGATCTTCGACCCCTGCGGGGTCAAATACCATCTCCTTCCCTCGTTGCCCGTAAGTTTCACGTACGGCTACTGATCGTGTTCCCCTTCAGGGAACGAACGCATTTTGCCTTTCGCGTTTAGCGGTTTGCCGCTTGACCTGTCCTCGCAGGGGACCGCAAGCCGTCCCCCCTACAAGTTTTGGACAGTGTCGTCAGGCTGGCAATTTGTTCGGGAAAAACGTGCTCACCACCAACAACAACGTCAGGGCAATCATCACCACGCAGGACACCCAGGCGATGTCATTAAAGAGGCGGGAATTCTTGTACTTTCCCATCAGATCGACGCGATTCACCAGGTGGAGCATGAAGATCAGGACAAAGGGAAGGAGAATGCCGTTGGCCACTTGCGAGAAGAGGATGATGGGGATTTGTTTGGATTCGCTTAGCAGCATGACGGTCAGCGCGCCGAGCCCGATCAACGTAGTGTAAAGCCAGTAGAAAGTCGGCGCTTCATGAAAGCGCTTGTTAATGCCTGCTTCCATACCCAACCCTTCGCAGACGTAATAAGCGGTGGCCAGGGGCAGAATGCAGGCCGAGAAAAGGGAGGCGTTGCAGAGTCCGAAAGCGAAAAGCGCGCTGGCCGCGTGGCCGGCGAGTGGGCGCAGGGCCAGAGCTGCATCCCCAGCATCATTGATTTGCCGGTGGCCGCTGACGTAAATGGTCGCCGCGCACGCGACGATGATGAAAAAGGCCACCACGTCGGTGATGATGCAACCCACAATCACATCCCAGCGCGAATAGATGTATTCCTTCACCCTGATGCCCTTCTCCACTACTGCTGCTTGAAGATAAAACTGCATCCAGGGTGCGATGGTGGTGCCAACGACGCCGATCAGCATGTACAAATATCCCCCGTTAAACTGAAAAGAGGGCTTTATGGTGCTGATCACCGCATCCGACCACTTGGGATGGGCAAGGAAGCAGGAGATCGGATAGGCGACATAAAAGACACAAGCTGCCAGGAAGACCTTCTCCACGATCCGGTAAGTACCCTTTACAACCAACGCCCATACAAGGAGCGCCCCGAGAGGCACCGCAATGTAACGCGTAACTCCGAAAACCGACATGCCGGAAGCCAAGCCCGCAAACTCGGCGATGGTGTTGCCGAGGTCGGCGGCAAGTAACATCATCATCAGGATGAAAGTGGTGCGGAAGCCGTACTCTTCGCGGATCAAGTCCGCCAGACCCTTGCCGGTGACCACGCCCATACGCGCCACCATCTCTTGAACCACGATCAAGGCCACGGTGATGGGAAGCAGCGTCCAGAGCAGCGAATACCCGAACTTTGCCCCGGCCAGCGAGTACGTGTAAATGCCGCCCGAATCGTTGTCCACGTTGGCAGTGATGATTCCTGGGCCGAGGACGGCCAGGAAAATCAGCAATCGTGTGCGGAATTGGCGGAGCCGTTCGCGATTCACGGAGTATCATCCTCTCGAGCGGAAATGTCTCTTGTTGATGACGAACTCCAAAACGTCGTCTGCGGTGACGACGCCAATCAAATGCCCGCCATCGTCTACCACAGGCAGGGAGATCAAATTGTATTTATGAAAGAGATCAACCACGGAACTCCCCGCGGCGTGAGAGGGGACAGAAATCAGCGGATCCATCGCAAGCTCCCTGAGCGGCATGCTGGCTTCAGAAAGGAGAATGCGACTGACCGGGACCGCCCCGGTCAGGACGGCGTGGTGGCCCACAAGGTAAATAACTTGCACCGACTCGATCGCCCCCTCGAAACCCCTCAAAGCCGCTATGGCCCCTTCCACCGCAGCGGATTCATGTACCATCACGTATTCCGTGGTCATGAGCGCACCGGCCGTGTTCTCTTCGAATCCCAGCAACTCTCGAACCTCGTTGGCCTCCTCCTTTTCCATATCCGCTAGCACTTCAGCCGTGGTCTCGGGCGGCAGCTCCTGCAAAACGTCGGCCGCCTCGTCAGGCGGCATTTCCTCGACGATGCCCGCCGCCTTTTGGGCGGGGATGCTCTCCAGCAAGTCGGCCTGCATGCGGGTAGGAATCTCGGAGAGCGCCTGGGCAGCCGTCTCTTCATCCAAACCTTCAATGACGGCTTTCTGTTCATCGCGACTCAGCTCCTCGAGAATGTCCGCAATGTCCGCAGGGTGAAGCTCAGCCACGCGGTCATAGGAGAGACGAAGCTTGACTCGACGTTGAGGGTCCGACTCGATCAGGTTCACGAATTCCCACGGTATCGTCTTGGTGGGAAATAGGCTGGTGAACATGCGCAGCGTATGCTTGGCCATAAGGCCCTGCAACAGCCTGCGCAACGCCGCGGCCAGCCCCACGTTGACCGCCACAATGCGCAACTCCGTGTGGTGATCGGTGGGTTGAATGTCGAAGTCCACATCATTGACACGCACCACCTTGCGATTGTTCACATCAATAATCTGCTGATCGAGGATGTCCTTTTTTACTTTCAGTAACCCCTCATCAGGAGCATAACAACGCACTTCCTCGCGCGGAACGCTGGTCTGGCCGGCCCGCACGGAGAGGGATTGCATCTGCTCGTGGCTGATGCAAATGATGGCCTTCTTCGGGGTCTTGACAAGATATGAGGACACCCGCAAGGAGTCCTGGCCGGGCGCGACGCAAAGGTCTTCCAGCCGGCCCAGGTATTCTCCCTTCACGCCATAGACGGGGAGATGATCAAGTTCGGTGAAGTGAATCATGTTTTGACGCCTCGCGCTCGCAATTATGAATAGTAAATAGCGAATAGTAAATGACAAATAGCGAATTTCTGAAATTTAGACCTTCGTCACTCGGAATCGGTACCGCGGACCCCGATTTTGGGGGCCGCGGCTTGTGCAAAGGCATAAGAAAAACCCGCGAACCCCAAAACCGGGGGATCCGCGCTACCCATTTTTCAAAACTCAGTATGAAACCGCAGGGCGAAGAGATCGACGGGTCCTCGGGCGTGGTTATACGCCGGGTCTTGGGCGAATTGATAATCGAAAGTCAACTGGAAGCGTTTTGCGATCTTCCAGTTGTAATAGGTTTCGCCGACGCGCTCCGAGCGGTAGTCGAGGGCGCCGTCGCCGACCAAGATTCCGAGACCGCCGGCGGCCACGTACTGGCGATGCGCGGCGCCCATGCCGTTTACTATTGCGGCGAAGCCTACAGTATCCTCCGGGCGGCGCCAACGCGCCCCTTTCAGGCTAATCCCCATTGAGGCGGTGCGATCCGTGTCGCTAAACTCCCAGGTCTGGTTTTTGCCGTCGCTCCAACCCAGGCGCATGAAAGCCCCGAGGTTCTTGCGGATTTCCTGCTCCAGGTTGAGGCCAAAGCCGTACTTGTATCGGTACGCCGCGGTGAGCGCGATCACTTCGTCGAGGCCCGGATTGTCGATGGTCTCCTGATAGCTGCCCATGTGAGCCCGTGTGTCGAAGACGAGCAGGCGTACAGCCCCCGCGTGTCCCCGCAGTGAATATCGCCTTTCAATCTCTGCCACCGAGGACCAGGCCTTCCCTAGCTTCCAATCCATGCGCATTCCGTTACAGACCTTCGACACCTGGAAGATGCCTACCCGCTCCGACCATGAGCGGCTATTCAATTCCATTGCGACCCCATTCGTAAACCCCAAGGTGTTTGCCGGGTAGTCCCAAACCAAATTGGACACCAAGGCCCAGTTCATGAATTCGGATCGAGGGTCATTCGCATAAGCGTTGTTGTCGAAAACGTCGATGGCGCTCAGATGCCCCACTGTAATCGTTAACCTGCGCACCGCCTTGCTGCCGCGCAATTCGTCAGGCGCGCTTTCGACGGCTTCTTTTTCCCCGCCGAAGCCAATCGTCTGTCGAAGGTAAGTGCGGCAGATGTAGGAATCTGGGTAAGTCTTGCCGATGCGATACGCCTCGCCATTCGGAAACGCCGCTATGCCAAGCGTATTGCTGAGGCCATAACCTTGCCAGACGAGCGCGTCCCCGAAAAGCTCGGCCCCGCGCCATAAGCGCACTCCCCCCGTTACATCCGTCGAGATGGTGTCCTTGATCTCGTTACCGTGCTCCAGGCTATTGGGACCGCTATATTGAGCGGGAAACGACGGGTGGAATTGAGCACCAGCCGTGGATTGGATATGAACGTTCCACCGCTGGCTATCCGGCAGCGTCGGGTCGGCCGAGGCCTGGCCGTTGTCCGGCGTCGAACCGTCTTGCCCGCAGAGGGAAAGAGGAGTCAAGGCGACAAGAAGCCACACCATCCCCAGCCCGGGAAGCCACTTATAGCGTCGCCCTTCGCGAATCCTTGCCGCAAATGTGAGAATGCCCGTCACGAATCTGTTCGCCGCCTCGCAAATTGCCCCATAAATCAAAATGCCCCCCGGAGCTCAAACTCCGCAGGGGCGATCCTTGAAACCTGGGTCTGCCGAACCGGTTTCTCAAACCTCCTGGTGAGAGCTTTGGCTCCACACAACGTAGTGCTTCGCACCGCGACAGCCACTTTAAGCAAAGCCTTAGGCCGGCCATGCCTGCTCCACCCGTTGGCTCGTCTCCGAGTTTCCGGGCAGTGGCTTTTGTTTGTGTGGTAACCTCGCCTAACGAGGTTGAACCTTTTTCCTGCCGCGCTCCATCCATGTCTCTGCAACAAAGCGCCGCTTTTACCTTTATAAAAGCGCGGCATTTCGCGTGTCAAGAAAAAAGCACATCCGTTAGTGTCCTAATTTGGGCCGTAACGCCGGCTTCCAGCCGGCACTGGAGCCGTCCGTCAGTTGACGGAATGGCGGCGCTAAGCCCAAATTAGGACAGCACCGCACAACCTCAGGATGGGCGCGCAAGTAGGACAGCGTGGGACACGCCTTACGCAAGCGCTGTCGGAGTCTACCGTTTGGGAGGGCGTTTATCAAGTTTTAAGAAATCGGTCTTGACCCACGTGACAGTTTCTTGAGGCGGCCCCAATCGAGCCCGCGCATCTTGCACAAAGCCTAAGAAACGACGCGCCAACTCTCGAATTCGGTCTGACTGGCGCAGCTTGATGGCGTCCGGAGGGATCAAGTCTGTGCCCACGCCGATGCCCGTGGCTCCTGCCAGAATAAATCCGGCTGCTGTCTGTTGATTTACTCCTCCCGCTGCGATCAGTGGAATCTGCGGCAATGCCGTCTTCATCGCCTTAATGTACTTGTCTCCGCCAACATCGGGACAGGGAAACACCTTGACGAAATCCGCGCCAACTCGCCAGGCCGTGACCACTTCCGTGGGCGTCAGAGCGCCCGGCAGAACCGCGAGGTTTTCATGGACCGCAAATTCCAAAATGTTGAAGTCGAACCCTGGCGCGGTCAGAAAGCTTGCTCCCGCATCCATGGCCCGCTTTGCTGTTTCAGTGTCCAATACTGTACCGGCGCCGACAATCATCTTTTTCCCATGGTAACCAACAAGATGCGCGATCAACTCAGCCGCTTCGGGCACCGTCATAGTGATTTCGACGACGGGTATGCCGCCGCTGGTAACCGCGTCGGCAGCGAAATGCGCATCCTCAGCGGTAGAAACCTTGATCGCGGGTATGATGCCAATGTCCCGAATACGTTGGCAAACTTCAGTTTTTTCCATGGCCCGAATCCTTTCCACAGGCGCTCACGAACTACCCCGCAGGCTGGAAGTGTAAAGCCAGTGTGGCGAGACGAACTCGCCTCTACACCTGCTTCTCCATGTCGGCCGCGGGAAGTTGATCCCCTTCCCGCGCAAAAAAGGTATAGAGCGTCGGCAAGAGAAAGATGCTCACCAGAAGATCCGAAATCAGACCCCCAACGATTACGATCGCGAAAGGGCGCTGTGAATCGGATCCGATATTGTGCGAGAGCGCGGCGGGAAGCAAGCCCAGAGTGGCGACAAGCATGGTCATCAGAATCGGCCGCAGCCGCAGGACCGCGCCTTCCACCGCCGACTGCTCTATCGTATATCCCCTGGCCCGAAGCTGATTGATGTACTCGACCATGATGACGCCGGTTTGCACCGAGACTCCAAAGAGTGCAAGAAACCCGATACCGGAGGAGACGCTGAAGTTGGTGTGCGCCACCAGCAAGGCCAGCAGGCCCCCTAGACGCGCCATCGCTACATTGGTCATGACAAGCAGGGCCCACTTCACGGATGTAAACATGTTGTACAGGATGATGAAGATCACTACGATCGTGGCCGGAATCACCATCATGAGCCGGCGCTCCGAACGCTTCTGGCTTTCATATTCACCCGCCCAGTCCATGCTGTAGCCCGGCGGAAGTTTCACGGCCGCGCTGACCTTTCGGATGGCTTCTTCCACGGTGCTTCCCAGATCCCTGCCCCGCACGCTGAATTTCACCGCCACATAGCGTGAATTGGCCTCGCGGTAAATCTCCTCGCCGCCATCCGTCTCGCTCACCTTTGTCAACTGGGCCAGTGAGACCCTCTCCCCCGTAGGCGAAAGCAGCCGGATTTTTTCAATCGCCTCCTTGGTGCCCCGGTACTCCGGCAGGTACCTCAGCACCAGGTCATAGCGTTGCTCTCCAATCAGCACCTGATTGAGGGCATTGCCTCCCACCGCCGTTTGGATCGCATCTTGAACGTCGGAAACATTGATCCCGAAACGCGCGGCCTGCTCGCGGTCTACCTCGAAATTCAGGTTGGGCTGGCCAAGAACACGAAACAAACCGAGATCCTCGACACCCTCAATGCCTCGCATGACCTCGACAACCTGATCTCCTTTCGCTTCCAGTGTCTTGAGATCTTCTCCATAGATTTTCACCGCCAGCGCGCCTTTCACGCCGCTCACGGCCTCCTCCAGGTTGTCGGAGATGGGCTGAGAGAAACCCCAGAAAACTCCCGGTATTTTCTCCAGCTCGCGGTCCATGGCCGCAATCAGCTTCTCTTTGTCGCGATGGAAGATGGGGCGCCATTTCTCTTTCGGCAGAAGGTCAACAAAGAACTCCATGTTAAAGAAACCCGTGGTGTCCGTCCCATCGTCCGGACGCCCGATCTGGTTCACTACCTGCGGAACCTCAGGAAAAGAGCAAAGCACTTGACGGGCTCTGTCCGCGACACGAGCGCTTTCGCTAGGGCCTGTACTGGGAGCCAGCGTGCCCCGAATCCAAATCGCGCCCTCATCCAAGTGAGGGAGAAATTCCGATCCAATCACGCCGCCGAAAGCCAAGAATACTGCGAGCAAAAACAGCACCACACCCGTCGCCAGAGTCACCGCGCGGTGGCGGATCGCCCAAGTCACAGCGTTTCTGTAACGGGCTGTCAACCAAACCATCAGGGGGTTCTTCCATTCTTTCACTCCGGAACGGAAAAAAAGACTGGCCAGCGCCGGAGCAGCGAGCATGGAAAACATCAATGCCCCAAGCAAGGCAAAGGCCACGGTCCACGCCATGGGCTTGAACAGTTTTCCTTCCACTCGTTGCAAAGTGAAGATGGGCATATAGGCGGTGATAATGATGGCAATGGCGTAGAAAACAGGGCGCTGCACTTCATGCGCGGCATCACGGATCCGGTCGATGGCTCTGGAGTGATCCGACGGGGGAAGACTGAGATGGCGAATGATATTCTCAATCATCACTACCGCGCCATCAACGACCATGCCAAAATCCAGCGCGCCGAGGGAAAGCAGGTTGGCGGAAATGTGCCGCAGATCGAGGCAAATGGAAGCAAACAACAAGGAAAATGGAATGGTGATGGAGACGATGAGCGCGCCGCGGATATTGCCGAGAAAAATAAACAAAATGATGATGACCAGAATCATGCCTTCGGCAAGATTATGGAGCACGGTGTGCGTCGTATAGTGCACTAGGTCGTCGCGGTCCAGGTAAGGGACGATCTTTACACCCGGGGGAAGGATGTAGTTATTGATTTTGTTCACCGCGGCGTGGATGCCGGCCATCGTGGTCTCGGTACTGGCGCCCTTACGCATGAACACGATTCCCTCGACCATGTCGTTGTCGTCCACCACCACGCCATCTTCCCGATGAATCGCTTTCCCAATCTGGCCGAGGCGGATCTTCGGTCCCTGAGTGACCACCGCAACGTCCCCAACTCGAATCGGGGTGCCCTTCTGCGTTTTGATAAACGTCTTTTCGATGTCGTCGACGTGTTGGACCAATCCCACTTCGCGAACATTGATCTGCTGTAAACCCTGTTCGATAAAGCTACCCCCGCTATTCGCGTTGGCGTTCAGGAGTTGTTGCTCGACCTGAGCAAGGCTCAAACCGTAGGAAACCAACTTGTCGGGATCGACGCGAATTTGATATTCCTTGGTAATGCCGCCAAATGACGAGTCGTCCACCACATCGGGTGCCGTCTTCATGTACTTGCTGATTACCCAGTCCTGAAGCGACTTGAGTTCCATGAGGTCGTAATTTGGGTTCGTGCTCCTCACCGTATACCAATAGACTTGGCCCACCGGGCTATAATCAGGCCCAATTTGGGCTGAAACATTGGGGGGCAGCGTCACCATGGCAAGACGCTCGAGAACTTTTTGCCGGTCCCAATCGTTGTTTGACTCATCGTCGAAAATGAGGTTGACTACCGACAGACCCGCCAATGAGGCCGAGCGCACATGGATGAGATAAGGGAGCCCGTTCATTTGAATTTCGATCGGTATGGAGATCTGTTGCTCGACCTCTTCGGCAGCGCGTCCCGGCCACTGCGTAATCACCTGCACCCAGGTATTCGCGACGTCGGGATAGGCTTCAACCGGCAATCTCTTAAACGAGATGATTCCCCACACGAACAGGAAGGCCGCCACCGCGAGAACGACGAAGCGGTTGTCGATGGCGAAATCGACCAAAGAACGAATGATCACTGTTGCACCGTATTCTGGAACTCGAGGGCGTTGACAATTACTTGTTGGCCGGGCGCTATCCCCGATCGAACCGCCTGCATGTTGCCGGCGACCATTTCCCCGGCTTTCACTTCCACACGGCGAAATTTATTGCCGCCAGCGGGCACGTAAACCCAGTCGCGATCGTGCAAATGCAAAATCGCGGTGGCAGGCACGGCTGCGTATTTCTCCTTTTCTTGGCCGTGGAAAGTGGCGGTGGCAAACATGCCGGGACGCATCAGGCCGGGATTCCGTACTTCGATCCGTACTTTGGCAGTGCGGAGATTGGGGTCGAGAATCGGACCAATATTGCTAACAACGCCCGTGAAGTTCTTTTCGGGATAGGCGTTGAGACGAATGTCCGCTTTGTCCCCAACGCGCACCGTCGCGAGGTCGTTTTCGTACACGTCGCACAGAATCCAGACATAACTGAGGTCGGAAATCGTGAACGGATTGGGAGAGCTCAGACCTTGCACACCCGCTGCGTTGGTAACCTGCTGGTCGGTGATGACTCCCGAAACAGGAGCGCGGATGTCGACGACCAGGGAGGGCTGATCGAGGTTTGTACTGCCTAGCACACGAAGCTTGTCGGCGGCGGTTTTCACGTCTACCGCCGCCTTGGTCTCCGTATCTTGCGCCACCTGAAGATCGTTCAGGGAGATGGCGCCCTTGGCGTAAAGGAGCTGCGCTCGCTCGAGCTGCGTGTGCGAGAGCTGCTCGTCTGCCACAGCTTTTTGGTAATCGGAAAACGCGCCCGCAATGTCTGCGCTTTGTACACGTAACAGCACTTGCCCTTTCTGAACTGTGTCTCCGAGGCGCGCCTTGATCTCGACAACCCGCCCCGTGGCTAACGAAATGACGGGCACGCTCCTGGAAACGTCGGGATTGACCGTTGCAGTGACTTTCAGTTGCGAGGTCGTGACGTGCTCGACTACGGCAGTCAACGGGAACTGCTCGGGATGATCCACCTGGAAGACATTCGGGTCCTCGGCACGCTCAACCTTGAGCGGGGGCGGCGCTCCGGCGTTTAGATCCTCGGGGGCCCGCTCACAACTACTGAAAAAATTGAGAGCCAGAAGGAATGAAATCAGGATCGTTATCTTTCTTGCTTGCATGGCAACACCCTTGCGCTAAAAAGAAAAACGCCCCTGGGAGCAAAGCTCCGCAGGGGCTATCCCGGCAGACCAGGCTGTGGGAACCCGATGCATCAAGCCCCCTGGTGAGAGCTTTGGCTCCACACAACGTAGTGTCCCGCAACTAGCGACAGCCACCTTAAGCAGAGCCTTAGGCCGGCCATGCTTGCTCCACCCGTTGGCTCGTCTCCGAGTTCCCGGGCAGTGGCTTTTGTTTGTGTGGTAACCTCGCCTAACGAGGTTGAACCTTTTTCCCACGGCCTCTGCCGTAACCTGGAGTGGCAAAGCACCGCTCTTTCTCTTATAAGAGCGCAGCGTTTCTCGTGTCAAGAAAAAAGCGCAACCCGGGGAAACCGAAAATCGAAACTCGAAACTGGAAACTCGAAATTCGAAACTCGATATCCGTTTCCAATTCCAATAATACCGGCTAGAAGCTGTTTCACCTTCCGCAACGTATTGATTTCCCTAAAACCGCCCGCCAGTGGGAAGGCCACCGAATGCCGACCAGGATTCCAAGCCACGCGTCGATGTCTCAGCCCCGCAGGGGCCGGAATTGAGTAGCCGGGGACAACACCCCATAGGCGCTAACCTAAGAGCTTCGGGGTCGCCCGCACCCCCGCGCGCGATCACAGCCTTCTCCCTTGGGGAGAAGGTGCCCAACGGAGGAGGGCGGATGAGGGGTCTTTTCCCCGAATCGCCCCCGCACCCCCGCGCGCGATCACAGCCTTCTCCCTTGGGGAGAAGGTGCCCAACGGAGGAGGGCGGATGAGGAGTCTTTTCCCCGAACCGCCCCCGCACCCCCGCGCGCGATCACAGCCTTCTCCCTTGGGGAGAAGGTGCCCGACGGAGGAGGCCGGATGAGGGGTCTTTTCCCCGAACCGCCCCCTCAGCCCCGCGCGCGATCACAGCCTTCTCCCTTGGGGAGAAGGTGCCCAACGGAGGAGGGCGGATGAGGGGTCTTTTCCCCGAACCGCCCCCGCACCCGGCTCCGTCAGCCGACGGACCATGCGGTCCGTCAACTGACGGACTACTCAATTGGCTCCCCTCCGGAGTCTGTGTGATAACCCTGCCTATGCTGTCATTCCGATCCGTCAGCCGACGGAGAGGAATCTCGCTCTGAGTATTTTCAACGCAGCCGGTCATGCCTGTCGGCTGACGGACACCCAGAAACGATGAAAATGCGCGAAGCACCTTGAAGTGCGGCGGCTTGACGCCGCCTTCGCACCATCCAGACGGAAGCTGTCCTGAGCCGTGCTGTCGCGGCCCCGAAGTCCCAAGGCGGCGTCAAGCCGCCGCACTCCAAGGTGCCTTCGGCACGGGCATTTTCGGAGCAGTGCGAGATTCCTCGCCCTGCGGCCTGCCTGCGCGAACGCTTCGGAAGGCAGGCCCAAAGCCTTCGGGCCTACGCCCACTGACCCGTCGCCAGAAGGCGGCTTTGGGCCGCAGGGCGAAGGGCTTCGGCCCGCAGGCGGGCGACGGGTCGTCATCCCGCGCCTGCCGGACTACTCAATTGGCTCCCCTCCGGGGAGCACCCGGCAGCCCCGCGCTGCGGCCCGCCGCCTGCCAAAACTGGGATACAAGGGAACCATTTTCGTCGCTCTAGAGGGATCCAGTTCGGGCAATGCGCGGCCGACAGGCAATACACCACATTCCTGCCTCGACAGGCGCGCGTAATGCCCACGATGTCTGCTGCCCCCTTATTGGCGTTGGCGCAGTGCACTTCCGCGGCAAGGCCGTTACTCGGCCAAGCGGAGTACCTCCGAGAGAAAAGTTCAGAGTCTTGACACGCGGGGGCACGAAAACCGTAGTCGCGCCTCACTACTCTCTTGTAAATACACGGTCGAGGTTCAAGGGAGGGTGGCCGGGGGTCGGGTGTCAGCCAGAGCTACGCTCCGGGGCCGAGCAAGCTGTGTCAAATCAGAAGCCTCTCGCATACGGTTGCCGCAAGACCCTGCCTTTCCAGTTCAGCGGCGATGAAGGGCGCGTGTCGCCGCAGGTATTCAAACGGTATTCCGTTCGGACCACAATAATCGCTCAGCCACTTCACACGGCTTTTCAGGCAGGTTCCTTCGTCATTCAGGCCTAGGCGGTCGATAGTTGCCTGAATCCGCTGCCTGATGGTGGAATCAAGGTGGGGATTCGGACTCACCAGCATCGACGGGAAATCAATAACGAACCAGCCCTCCTCGACTAGAAATGGATCCAGAACATCTTCGTGCACGCCCTTTCGCCCGTTCAGAGTGGCGCAAACGAGCCTGTAGTTTCCCCACTCGTACGCGTCGGTTGGGTACGTATCCTTGGGCCTGAAGTGCTCCACAGTGTCCGCACCAGTATCGTACGGAACCCAGTGACAGCTATACGCGCAGATTCCGCTGTACGCGTCGTGCAACTGCGAGCCTATCTCGCGCCAGTAACTGTGATTGCGCCATTGCTTTGCCGTCGGCCGCGGGTGCCCCTCAAGAAAACGCTGGCCTCTTTGACGAACCCGGACGTCGAATGCGGCTGGCTCCGGCCTTGGATCAACGTGGATCATTTATCGACACCATGCTGTTGAGCGAAGTATCTCCAGCGGGGCCAGAAATCGTCATCCGGAGCAAGCAGCATAACCAAACGCGAATTAACATCACGTACCCTCTCATCGGAGATCTGTGTCGACAATTGCAAGGCTTTCGCTTCCTCAATTGTTCGCTCAGCCGGAAGGGAACGGGCTTGACCGAGTCCGAAAACGTCTGATATGAGCCAGAGGTCTGCCCTCCCCCGTTTCACAAAGGGGATCGCGTCGAGTGCAACATAGCCTTCGACCAGCTTTAAGTGGTGAAGCTCGTCGAGAGCGGTGTCGAAGACCGTCTCCACTGAGGCCAGTACCAGGGGCGAGTGAGTGGCAACATGCATCTGTGGCTTAACCGCCGTCGAGAGCATGGACGCCACCCTCATGATTGCTGGCACGATGAGGCGTTGCCAGTTAGGGTGCAAATGGGCTTCCACTTCGTCAACAATAAGCACGAGATGGCGCTGCGGTGCACGCCGAAGAATGGAACTGTTGAAGAGATGTTCCTGCCAAGCCCAAACAAGAACATATGCCAGCGCGACGATCCTTTGCACCGCAGCCGACGCCTGAAGGATCTGAACCTGGCCATACGGCATCTGCAGAGTTGGAAGCAGGCGTGAGTCGAGGAGCTGCCGTTTAGGTTCTCCAGGTCGTAGCACCTCGAGGGGAGACGGCGAAAGTTCCGTAAGGCATGAAATGAAGGCCACGTAATGTTTCTCGTACTGCCCCCCACCAGTCTGCCATGAGATCCAATCTCGCAGGAGGCCGTTGCAAACCCATCTCTCGCGCTTCTCGACGTCCTCAGCTTGAGATCCATACCAGACTTGGCTGCGCGTTAAAAAGATTTGGCCCGAACCCCCTGGGGCAAGGCTCTGTTCAGCTAAGTGGGCCCGGACGGGGTCCCATACAGCAAACGATCCGTCGAACCTCGCGTAAATGACCAAACCCGGCAAACGCGAATGCGACGGGCTGACAGGCCAGGCTTGGCTGTCCCAGTTAAAAGAGGCGGAATAATTCTGAGGTCTGCCGGCAGGGGAACTAAGGGAGAAGGATATATTGGGCCGTTTCTTCGGAACATCCTCGCGTGGCGCTGCCGCATATTCTAACCACTGACCAGTCAGAGCCCACCACAGGCACTCCAGTAGGAAGGTCTTACCGAGGCTGTTGTCGCCAGTGATGATGTTGAGACGTTCCGACGGCTCATACCGCAAAGACCTCGCAGGGCCCACCTCACGCAATTCGAGCGACCGCAAAGCAGCTCCCGCGGGCAGGCCCCAACCTGGTGGATTCCCGACCAGTGCAAGCAGGTCCCCTTCTGGAATTGGGTGCTCTGAGAGCCAAGACGGCGTTGTCTCGTCACAAGAATCATCGAAGAGCGCCTCGATCTCATCGGCG
>Ga0187782_10000761_pt1 | contig 22527 bp, 22 predicted proteins | sample 0715_SJ02_MP15_2_FD_132454 | JGI IMG/M metagenome (GOLD analysis project Ga0187782, IMG submission 132454) | Tropical peat soil microbial communities from peatlands in Department of Meta, Colombia - 0715_SJ02_MP15_20_MG | ecosystem: Environmental > Terrestrial > Soil > Wetlands > Peat | place... | reverse complement strand
CCTCCGACTATCCCATTCACGGCATCGACGTATCCAAGTTCCAGGGCGCAATCGACTGGAACGCGGTCGCCAATAGCGGCGTGAAGTTCGCCTACATCAAGGCGACGGAAGGCGGCGACCATCTCGACGAGCAGTTTCAGGCCAATTGGGCCGGCGCCAAGGCTGTCGGAGTGGCGCACGGGGCGTATCACTTTGTCTATTGGTGCCGGCCGTGGAACGAGGAGATCTCCTGGTTCGAGCAGAACGTGCCGGTCGAGGCCGACGCCCTGCCCCCGGTGCTCGACGTCGAGGCGACGCCGACCTCCCGCACCTGTCATCGCCTCTTGGAGCCGGAATCGGTCCAGATCGAGATGCGGCAAATGCTGCAAGAGATGGAGCGCCACTACGGCAAGCGGCCGATCATTTACACGACCGTCGATTTCTATGAGGCGATCCTATCCGGCGGGGCGCTGTCGGACTATCCGATCTGGGTGCGCTCGACCAAACACAACCCGGCGGTCAAATACGGCTCGCGCCGCTGGCACTTCTGGCAGTACCAGGCGGATGGCTACGTGCCCGGCATAGAGGGCAAGGTCGACCGCAACGCCTTCTATGGGTCCGAGGCCGATTGGCAGGCCTTCGCCGTGACGCCTCCCGTCAATCCCGGGCCGGCCTCGCAGCCAACGGAGCAGGCGGCGGCTGAGGCGCAGGCGGAGTGAAGCGGACGCGTTCGGCCCATCACGTGAAGAGCGCCCGCCGGCGCTCGAGGCTCTCGGGCGGCCACAGCTTCTTCGAGTCATAATAGGCCTCGAACTCGGGGACGCCGCCGGGCAGCGCGACCCATGGCAGCTTCGAGCGCGTGTAAATATGCACGTCGGGCTTCAGCGCGGTCGGATCGTCGAGCGCGCCGATGCGCACGAAGCGCAGTTTGGCGAGTCCGCCATATTCGCTGAACACCGCGATTCGACAAGTTTCGCAACGGAAGATGCGCTGCGGCCGGCCGCTGTCGGTCGGCGTCTCGACAGGCTGCGGTTCGGCGCCTTCGAGCGCCAGTCGGTCCGTCTCGATGAGCGCGTTCAGAACGAAAGCGCTGCCCGTCTCGCGTTGGCAGCGACGGCAATGACAGCAATGTACGAAGAGCGGCGCGCTCGAGAGCCGGTAGCGCACTTTGCCGCACGCGCATCCGCCGGAGAGCGTTTGGGTCATGCTCCGTCGTCTTTCCTCACAGATTTCGCGCGAACGCCGTGGGAGACGGTCGCGTCGAGCGACGGCAAGTCAACCCTCCGGCGCGCGGCTTTGCGCCGCGGCCGGAGGCAATCGATCAGACGCGCCCCTCTAGCTCTGCACCCCCTTCACGTACCAGTCGATGACGGCGAGGTCCTTGTCGGCGATGCGCTCGCCCTTCTTGACCTTCTCCGTTCCCGACTGATCGGAGATCGGTCCAGTGAAGACGTCGTAGCTGCCGTCCTTCCAACCGGCGATGACCTTGTCGGCGGCCGCGCGCACGTTGTCGGGAACCGACTTGTTGTAGGGCGACATGACGACGGAGCCCTCTTTCATGCCCCACCAGGCGTCGTCGCTCTGCCAGGAGCCGTCGAGCATCGCCTTGGCGCGCGAAGTGTAATAGGGGCCCCAAATGTCCTCGATCGCGGTCAAGTGCGCGTGCGGCGCGAAGCGCGACATGTCGGCGCCCTGGCCGAAGCCAAAGAGCTTGCGCTTCTCGCAGAGCTGCAGCACGGCGGGGCTGTCGGTGTGGCTGGCGATGAAGTCGCAGCCGAGATTGGCGAGCGTCTCCGCGGCCGCCGACTCCTTGGCCGGATCGAACCACGAATCGATCATCACCAGTTTGACCGTCGCCTTCGGATTCTGCGCTTGCGCCGAGAGCGCGAACGAATTGACGCCCATCACGACTTCCGGAACCTTGAACGATCCGACATAGCCGAGCACGCCGCTCTTCGACATCATGCCGGCGATCGTGCCCTGCACGGAGCGGCCCTGATGGAAGCGATTGTTGTAGGTGCCGACGTTCTTGGCGTGCTTGTAGCCGGTCGCATGTTCGAACATGACGTTCGGGAATTCGCTTGCGACTTGGATCGTCTGATCCATGTAGCCGAACGACGTCGTGAAGATGAGCTTGTGTCCCTGCTGCGCGAGGTCGCGCAACACCGGCGTCGCGCTCGCGTCCTCGGCGACGTTTTCGACGTAATCGGCGGCGACCTTGCCGCCGAGCGCGTCGACCATCGCCTTGCGGCCCTTCTCGTGCGCCCAGGTCCAGCCGAAATCGCCGATCGGTCCGAGATAGATGAAGCCGACCTTCAGCGGCTCGTCGGCAAAGGCGCTGCGTCCGAGCAGCGGCGCCGCGGAGACGGCGGCGGCCGATTTCACGAAACTGCGCCTGGTGATGATTGTCATTTCGCTCTCTCCTTACAAGCTCGATCGATCCGTCACGCGTCGGGGGTGAAGTTCTTGCCGAGACATGCCGGCGCCTCGGCGCGGCCGCTCTCGCGCGCCGACATCACCGCGAGAACGACGATGGCCATAACATAGGGCATGGCGGCCCAGAATTGGGAAGGCAGAAACGAGAAGCCCGAGGCCTTGGCATAGAGTTCGAGCGTCATGAACAGGCCGAAGAAATAGGCGCCGGCGAGCAGCCGGCCGGCCCGCCAGCCGGAGAAGACCACCAACGCCAGGGCGATCCAGCCGCGCCCGGCGGTCATCTGCTCGGCCCATAGCGGCGTGATGACTTCCGAGAAATAACTGCCTGCGATTCCCGCCATCGCGCCGCCGAAGGCGATCGCTCCGTAGCGGACGCCGATCACCGAATAGCCAATCGAATGCGCCGAAAGATCGTTCTCGCCGACCGCGCGCAGAACGAGGCCGGCGCGCGTCTTGTTGAGGAACCAGTAGACGACGCCGACCATGATGAAGGCGAAATAGACGAGCGGGCTATAGCCGAAGACGAGCTTGAGGACCGGGTCCTGCGCCAGGTTGTCGGGGAAGATCTGATCGAACGGCGTCACCGCCATGCCGATGAACCCGGCGCCGATCAGCGACGAGACGCCGCCGCCGAAGATCACCAGCGCGAGGCCCGTCGCCACCTGATTGGCGCCGAGCGTCAGCACCATGAAGCCGAACAGCAGCGCGCCGAGCGCGCCGGCGCAAGCCGCGACGACGACGCCGAGCCACGGCGCGAGCGCCCCGAGCCACGGCGCGCTGTCGCTATATTGCGGGTCGCTGGCGATGAAGGTCGCGGCGAAGCCGGCGATCGCGCCGAGCAGCATCATGCCCTCGACGCCGAGGTTCAAGACGCCCGATTTCTCGACGATGAGCTCGCCGGTCGCCGCCAGCAGGATCGGCGTCGTCACGCCGACGATGGTGACGATCGCCGCGACGAAATCGAAATTCACGCCGCGCCTCCGAGCGCTTTCCTCGCCGGCTCAGAAGAGACGATGACGATCCGCTTTCTCACCAGCACGTCGCTCGCCAAAATGAAAAACAGCATCGTCGCCTGAAAGATGCCCGCGGTGGCGTAGGGGACATGCACGGCCGTCTGAGCGACCTGCCCGCCGACCGAGGAGATCGCCAGCACGAGCCCCGCCAAGACGGCGCCCAGCGGATGCAGGCGGCCGAGGAAGGAAACGATGATCGCCGTGAACCCATAAAGCGAGGTCGTGAAGCCGAGATCGAGCTTGAACGTCTGGCTATCGACCTCGAGGAGGCCGGCAAGGCCCGCCATGGCGCCGGAAATCATCAGCGTTTGCCAGATCAGGCGGTTGGCGTCGTAGCCGCCGTAGCGGGCGGCCTTCGGCGCTTCGCCGATCGCCCTGACGCCGAGCCCGAACTCGGAACGCTCCATGACAATGAAGAAGACGAAGGCCAGCACGAAAGCGGCCACGAGGCCCGGCGGGATCGGCGTTCCCCACAGCGTCGAAGGCAACCGTTGACCGTCGGCGAACGGCGCCGTCTGCGGAAAATTCTGGCCGTTGGGGTCTTTCAACGGCCCCGTAACCAGATAGCCCAGCAATTGCTGGGCGACGTAGACGAGCATCAGGCTCGAGAGAATCTCGTTGACCCTGAGCCGCGTCTTCAAGAATGCGGGGATGGCCGCCCACAGCGCGCCCGCGACGAGGCCGGCGACGATCATCAGCGCGATGACCCAAACGCCGCCATGGCCGGCGGTGAAATAGGCGACCGTCGCACCGGCCATGCCGCCGACGAGATATTGCCCCTCCGCGCCGATGTTCCACACTTTCGCGCGATTGCCGAGGCAAAGCCCGAGCGCAATCAGGATCAGGGGCGCGGCTTTGCGCGCCACGTCCTGCCATTTGTAGGACGCAAAAATCGGCGTGAAGAAAATCTCCTTCACCGCGCGCGGCCCGTCATAGCCGATGAGATCGAAGATGATCGCGCCGACGATCATCGTCAGGACGACGGCGCCGATCGGCGTCGCCGCCTGCATGACTTTGCTGGGCTCCCGGCGCTTCTCAAATCGGATGATCATGCAGCGCCTCTGTCATGTGGGCCGTCGCTTCGGGATCGCCGTGGACGCCGCCCATCAACAGTCCGATCTCTTCGATCGACACTTCGCCGACCTTCATCGTCTTCGACAGCGTTCCGAGATTGATGACGACGAGCGAGTCGCAGAGCTCGAGCAATTCGTCGAGGTCCTGCGACACGACGAGCACCGCGCAACCGCGGGCGGAAAGATCGACGATGGCTTGGCGGATCGTCGCGGCCGCGCCGGCGTCGACGCCCCAGGTCGGCTGGCTGACGACGAGCGCGGCGGGCTCCTGCAGGATCTCGCGCCCCATGATGAATTTCTGCAGGTTTCCGCCCGACAGCGAGCCCGCGGTCGAGCTCGACGAGACGGCCTTGACGCTGAAAACCTGGATGACCTTGTTGGCGTAGACCGTCGCCTTGGCGGCGCTGATGAGGCCGTTCGTCAAGAAGCCCATGCGTCGGCGCGCGGTCAATACGCCGTTGTCGACGAGCGTGAACTCGCGCACCGCCGCGTGGCCGTTGCGCTCTTCCGGCACGGCGCACAGGCCCCGCGCGCGCCGCTCGTTGGGGCCGAAGCGGCCGATCGACGCGCCCTCGAGGACGATCGCGCTCTCGTTCTGGGCGAGGTTTTCGCCGCTGAGCGCTTCCATCAACTCGTTCTGCCCATTGCCGGCGACGCCGGCGACGCCGAGAATCTCGCCGGCGCGGACGGAGAAGTTGACGTCGCGCAGCGCGACGCCGAAATCGCCGCGCTTGGGCAGGTTCAGGCCGCGGGCGGCGAATTTCTCGTTTCCGAACGTTCTCGACGCGCTGCGCGTGATCTCCTTCAAGTTGGCGCCGATCATCAGCTCGGCCATGCTCTTCGACGTTTCCTTCTTCGGATCCGCCTCGCCGACCACCCTGCCGCCGCGCAAGATCGTCGCGGTGTCGCAGAGCGCGATGATCTCGTGCAGCTTATGGGAGATGTAGAGGATCGAGCAGCCTTCCGCGGCGAGCTTGCGCAGCGTCTCGAACAATTGTTCGACCTCCTGCGGCGTCAGCACCGAGGTCGGCTCATCCATGATGAGCAGGCGCGGATTGAGCAGCAGCGCGCGGACGATCTCGATGCGTTGCCGCTCGCCGACGCTCAAAGTGGAGACGATGCGCCGCGGATCGAGCTTCAGGCCATAGAGGTCGAGCACCCGCAGGATCTCGGCCTCGAGCTGGCGGTTGGTGAGCTTGGCGTCGAGGCCGAGCGCGATGTTCTCGAGCACCGTCAGCGCTTCGAACAGCGAAAAATGCTGGAACACCATGCCGACGCCGAGCTTGCGGGCGGCGCGCGGGTTCTGGACCTTGACGGGCTCGCCGTCCCACAGCATCTCGCCGGAATCGGGAGAAAGAATGCCGTAGATCATCTTGACGAGCGTCGACTTGCCCGCCCCGTTCTCGCCGAGCAGCGCGTGGATTTCGCCGGGCTTCACGGCAAGGTGGACGTTGTCGTTGGCGAGCACCCCCGGGAAGCGCTTGGTGATCCCGCGTAGCTCCAGGCGCGGCGGCGCCGGCTCGCTCGCGGTCCCGTTCGATCCTGCCATCTCCCCCTCTGCCGCCCGCAGGCTGCGCTGCGCGAGCGAAGCCAGCCCTCCCTCGAATGCAAGGACCACGCCGATTATCGGTTGGCGAATTCGCGCTTGTGTCGATATTCGCGGAATTTAGACGCCAACAGGTTGCGCCCGTCAATTGGGCGCCTGGCGCGTTTCGCAGGCAAATCCGCAGCATTATGCGGAGAATCGGGGCTGAAGGCGCTCCCTCCGCCCGGCAAGTCGCACAGCGGACTAGGACTCGCTATGGGTTTTATCGACCCGCGGGATTGGGAGAGACTTCGTGGCGAACGAGCTGGCGACCGAGCGCGACCTTGATTTGCTGCGCAAGGCGTTCGACGTCGCGCGGCGTTCGCGCGAGGCCGGCGATCATCCGTTCGGGTCGGTCCTTGCCGGCCCTGAGGGCGGGGTGCTGATGGAGCAAGGCAACGGCTTCCGCGCCGAAGGCAACGACAGGACGGCGCATGCGGAAAAGCTCCTCGCGTCCCGGGCCGCGAAAGCCTACGATTTGGCTTTCTTGGCGACGTGCACGCTCTATACGTCCGCCGAACCTTGCGCGATGTGCTCCGGCGCCATCTACTGGGCGGGAATTGGGCGTGTCGTCTATGGACAGACCGAAAGGGACCTAAAGGCGCAGACGGGGGCGCATGACGAGAACCCGACGCTCGACCTCCCGTGCCGGGTCGTGTTCGCGGCGGGTCAGCGCAGTGTCAACGTCGTCGGGCCGCTTCTGGAAGACGAAGCGAGACAGCTGCAAGCAGATTTCTGGCGCACGCCCAACACTTAGGACCCAGGCGTGGAATGTCGCTGCGTCACGCGATGAACGCCTTTGTCTGCTCAGTCAGCGTCAATCAACCCGAAAGCGACCATGCCCACAGCGATCGCCGCAAGATCGATCACGCCGCCAAGAGTCGTTCCGATCGGCATTAGGATGCCCGACCCGAGAGCCAGCAGCGCTAGGCTTGCCACTCCGCTCGTTAAGACGATTGGGCTCATCAAGGCCCTCTCCCGCGTCCCTTCCCGATTTTCGGCGAAGGCGGCGGGCGCGCGCAACCCACGACGCAACCTTCGCCGATTTGTGCGCGAGCCTAGCCAAACGCGGTGGCGGAGTTATGACGGCCGCAACGTTTCAACAGATTAATCGTCGGGCGCGGTCGCGAGCGCATTCAAGAGATCGACATCGGCGCCTTCCGCCTTCAAGACGCCCGCCGACAGGATGACTGGATCAGCGCAAGACTCGGCCGTGTACGGAAGGGAAAACTGAAGGGCGAGGCCCTTCGCCTTAGCGTCGAGCCAGGCTGACATTTTCGGAGGCCCAAGCGCGGCTGCGTCTTTTGCCGCCTGAAGGCACTCTGGCGAGTCCGCGTGCGCATAGCGATAGCGGGAAAGAACGAGTTCGGCGAGACGCTGAGACGCCAGCACAACCGTGCGCGTGCCGTCGAAGTCTTTCTTGAGCGAAAGCGCCCCGGTCAAACGTAGCGGAAGCAGCCGACTCCAATCGACGGTCGCGCCGGTGCGCAAGTCATAGACGATCGCCATAACGTCCTCTTCGGGATGCGCGAGTCCGCAATCGTAGCTGTCGTCGATGACGATGCTGAGGAAGCCTGGCCCTCGCATTGACGTTGTGACCGAGCGGCCCCAATCGCCGGGCGTATTTCGGTCGACGCCCCTGCACGCACCTTGCGCCTTCCGCGCGACCGCGTCGAGCCGCGCCAGCGCCGTGTTGATGGCGGCCTCCGCACTGTCCCGCGGGTCGACGATGCGCGGCAGCGCGCCAAAGCCGTCGGCCAAGTCCGGCTGCGTTTTGACCTCGACGACGCGGTCGGCTGCAAGCGCCGCGCGGGCGCAACAGAGGACGACCAAAGCGACCCACATGCGCATGATTTGTCCTTGTTAAGACGCAACACGCATTCGTTACGAGCTGGCGGCCGCGGCGCGGGTTACGAAGGCGCGTCACGTAGTTCCAGCCTCGTTTGCAACTGTGCTACGGAAGCGTCGACAAAGCCATGATCCAGCAATGACACACGCAACTCCCCTGCGCCCCCTCGAGCCGGATTGGCGCCTCGCCCTGCGCGAGATCGGCGCGCGCGCGAAGGCCGCCTCGCGGACGCTTGCCAATGCCCCCGCCGCCGTCAAGACGCGCGCCCTCAACGAAGCCGCGGCCCGCTTAAGGGCGAGTTCCGGCGCGGTCCTCGCCGCCAATGCGCACGACCTCGCCGAGGCGCGCTCGAAGTGCCTGCCGGCCGCCTTTCTGGATCGTCTGGCTCTCGACGGGAAGCGCGTTGAGGCGATCGCCGCGGGGATCGAAGCGGTTGCGGCGTTGCCCGATCCGGTCGGGCGCGTGCTCGCGACATTCGAGCGTCCGAACGGCTTGCGCATCGAGCGCGTCGCGACGCCGCTCGGGGTCGTCGGCGTAATTTTCGAAAGTCGGCCGAACGTCACGGCGGACGCGGGCGCGCTCTGTTTAAAGAGCGGCAACGCATGTATTCTGCGCGGCGGATCCGACAGCTTTCATTCCTCTGCCGCCATCCACGATTGTCTCGTCACGGGGCTTAAAACGGCGGGGCTCCCCGAGGCGGCGATCTCGCGCGTGCCGTTTGCCGCGCGCGAGGCGGTGGGCGAGATGCTCAACGGGCTGCAAGGCGCGATCGACGTCATCGTGCCGCGCGGCGGCCGTAGTCTCGTCGAGCGCGTGCAGCACGACGCGCGCGTGCCGGTCTTCGCGCATCTCGAAGGCGTCGTGCACGTCTACGTCGACAAATCAGCGGATCTCGAAAAAGCAAAGGTGATCGTCGTCAATTCTAAGATGCGGCGCACGGCCGTTTGCGGCGCGGCGGAAACGCTGCTCGTCGACCGAGCCGGCGCAGATCGGCTGCTGAAGCCGCTCGTCGGGGCGCTCATCGACGCCGGTTGCGCAGTTCGCGGCGACGCCGCGGCGCAGACCGCCAACCCGGCGGTGACGCCTGCGAGCGAGGCCGACTGGCGAACCGAATATCTCGACGCTATTATTGCGGTTGGCGTCGTCGATGGGCTCGACGCGGCAATCGACCACGTCGAAACCTTCGGCTCGCATCATACGGACTGCATCGTGACCGAGGATGCGGCCGCGGCTGAGCGCTTCTTAAGAGAGGTCGATTCCGCAATTGTGCTGCACAACGCGTCGACCCAGTTCGCCGACGGCGGCGAGTTCGGCTTCGGCGCGGAGATCGGCATCGCGACCGGCCGCATGCATGCGAGAGGGCCGGTCGGCGTCGAGCAGCTTTGCACGTTCAAGTATCGCGTGCGCGGCGACGGACAGGTTCGGGCGTAACGCCCTCCCTCCAATTCGCCGCGCTCTTCTCGAAAGCGCGGCTTCAGACCGTACTAGTCGAGCCCCAGCGCGACGAAGCGAACCTCGCCGCCCGCGCCCGCCACGAGCAGCAGCACAGACTTCTTCCCGGCTTTCTTCGCCGCATCGATCGCCTTGACGACGTCGGCCGGCTTGTCGACGGCCTGTTGGTTGACTTCCTGAATGACGTCCCCGGCTTGCAGCCCCTTGTCGCCCGCCGGCGAGCTCGGATCGACGTTCTGGATGACGACGCCTTTCGCGTTGTTCTTCAGATTGAACGATTTCCGGGTCGCCTCGGTGATCGGCGCAAGCTCCATGCCGAGCGAGCGGGAGGGCCCCGCATCAGAGTCCTTCTGCTCGGGCGCCTGGTCGAGCGAGGCCGTCTTTTCGCCGTCCTCGAGACGGCCGAGCGTAACCGTCTTCGTTATCTCGTTCTTGTCGCGAATGACGACGACCTCCACCTCCTTGCCGACGGGCGTCGCGGCCACGATGCGCGGCAAGTCGCGCGATTCCCTGATCTCCTTGCCGTCGAACTTAACGATTACGTCCCCGGCCTGAAGGCCGGCGGGCTTTGCCGGCCCCTTGGGATCGACGCCGGCGACGAGCGCGCCCTTCACGCCGCCCAGCCCCAGGCTGTCGGCGATGCCTTCGTCGACCGGTTGGATGCGCACGCCGAGCCAGCCGCGGCGCGTCTCGTGAAATTGCTCGAGTTGCTCGATGACCGGCAGGACGGTCGCCGACGGCGTCGCGAAGCCGATGCCGATCGACCCGCCGGACGGCGACAGGATCGCCGTGTTGATGCCGATGACTTCGCCCTTCAAGTTGAAGAGAGGGCCGCCGGAATTGCCCTTGTTGATCGATGCGTCGGTTTGGAGAAAGTCGTCGTATGGGCCGGCGTCGATGTTGCGGTTGCGCGCGCTGATGATGCCCGCCGTCACCGTTTCGCCGAGGCCGAACGGATTGCCGACCGCCATCACGCCGTCGCCGACGCGCATCTTGTCGCTGTCGCCGAAGGACACGGTTTTCAGCGGCTTGTCGCTTTCGACCTTCAAGACCGCGACGTCAACCTTGGGATCCTTGCCGATGACCGTAGCCTTCAATTTCCGGCCGTCGTTGAAAATGACCATGATGTCGTTGGCGTCGCCGATGACGTGATCGTTGGTGATGACGATCCCGCTGGCGTCAATCACGAAGCCGGATCCGAGCGACGCAGTCTTGCGCGGATGCGGCGCGTTCATCCCGTGGTTCCTGAAGAACTGTTCGAACATGTCGTCGAGCGGCGTGCCGCTCGGCGCGCTTTGGTCGCCTTCCGCGCCATTGTCGTCGATGGTTTGCGTCGCCGAGATGTTGACGACGGCCTCGGCGACGCTGTCGACGAGATCGGCGAGGTTGCTGGGCTTGCCCTGCAGCATGACGGGCGCGTCGTCCGCGAGGACGGGAATCGCGACGAGGGCCGGCGCGAACGTCGCGAGCACGGCCGCTAGGCCCGCTTTGGCGACGAGCCCTCCGAGGGAAGATTGACTGCGCATCTTAGAGCTCCTGTGCCTCGTGCTCGAGCCGGCGAGCATCTCGCGCAACGCCCGGAGAGGAGGTTTCGCCGTCATGCTCCTCCCGGCGGCCCTTCACGTCAATGAACGTACGACCCAAACGATGAGCACACCGAAACCCGCCGCGACCAGGCCGGCCACACGCAAAACATTCGGGTCGGCGCGCGCCACGTCAGCCATCCGCCGGCGCATCGGTTCCGTGAAGCTCGCCAGCAACAAGCCCTCAATGGCGAAAACAAGGCCGAGAGCCACGATGAAGTCACGCATTCGTGAATCTCGGCGCGACGGTCACTGCGCGGCGGGCGTCGGCGTTGGAATAGGGGTCGGCGAGGCGTCGGCGGGCGTCGGCGGTGGGGCGGGCGCGGCAGCGACCGACGGCGTAGCCGGCCCAGGCGTCGGCGACGTCAAATAGCGGAAAAAATCCGCCTTCGGGCTGATCAGCGCCCGCGTGTCGCTCTTGTCGTTCTTGAACGTCGCCGCGTAGGCCTGCATCGAACGATAAAACTCGAAGAACTCAGGGTCCGAGCCATAAGCCTCCGCGAAGATCCGGTTGCGTTCGCCGTCGCCCTCGCCCCGAATCCGCTCTGCGTCGCTCTGCGCCTGCGCCACCGTCACCGTCGCCTCAGCGTCGGCGTCCGCTTTGATCTTCTGGCTCTGTTGCGAGCCCTGGGCGCGGAACGAGGCGGCGCGCTGCTGGCGCTCGGTCTGCATGCGGCGGAACACGGCTTCCGAAACTTCGGCCGGCAGGTCGGCGTGCTTGATGCGCACGTCGACAACCTCGAGGCCGAAGCGCTGGCCCTCCGCGCGCACCTGATCGCGGATGTTGGCCATGAGCGCGTCGCGCTTCAAGCGCACGATGTCGGCGATCGAGGCTTCCGACAGCGTCCGGCGCAAGGCGGAGTTTAAAATGCCGCTGAGCTGCAAATTCGCGCCGCGCGGCGTCTGCACCGACTGATAGAACAACAGCGGATCCGAGACGCGGTAGCGGACGAAGGCGTCGACCTCCAGGCGCTGGTTGTCCTGGACGACGACTTCCTGACGCTCGTTGTCGAGGGCGAGAATGCGTTTGTCGATCACGATGACAGAATCAATGAAAGGCCAACGCCAATAAAGGCCCGGCTGGTCGATCGGCGCGCGGACCGTCTGGCCAAATCTGAGCACGAGCGCCTGCTCGGTCGGATCGACGGTGAAGGCCGAAAACGACAGCAGCACCAGCACGGCCACGACGACAGCGACGCCGAAGAGCAACCGGCCTCCGCTCATTTGGCCGCTCCCGTCGGCTTCGACTGCAGCGGATCGATCGCGATATAGGGGACCGGCGCGCTCGTTCCAGACGTGTCGATGAAGGTCTTGCTCATTCCACCAAGCACGCTCTCCATCGTCTCAAGATACATGCGCTCGCGCGTCACCTGCGGCGCGTTCTTGTATTGGGCGAAGATCTGCAGGTAGCGCGCCGTTTGCCCTTGCGCGTCGAGGATCGTCTGCTGCTTGTAGGCGTTGGCTTCGGCGAGAATTCGCGACGCCCGGCCCCTAGCGTCGGGGACGATTTGATTGGCGTAGGTCTCCGCTTCGTTCACCGCGCGCTGCTGGTCTTGCTGGGCGGCGATAACGTCGCGGTAGGCGGAGATCGCTTGCTGCGGCGCGTCAACCGATTGCAGCTGCACCTGCTTTACGACAACGCCGGCCTGATAGGAATCGAGCACCGCCTGCATGCGCGCTTGAGCGTCGGATTCAATGGACTTGCGATCGGTCGTCAGCACGCCGTCGATGGTTTTCAGCCCCACGACTTCGCGCATGACGCTCTCCGCGACCGCCTTCACTGCGTCGCGCGGAGAGTAGACGTTGAAGGCGAAATTCTCCGGCTTGGCCGGGTCAATCTGCCAATTCACGCGGAATCGCACGTCGACGATGTTTTGGTCGCCGGTCAGCATTTGCGCTTCGCCCAAGTTTTCGGGCGAGCCCTGTTCGCCCGTATACCCGACGAGCGTGATCTGCTGGTCCCATACCGGAACCTTGATCACTGAACCGATCGGCCACGGCCAGTTCCAATTGAGGCCGGCGGGCGTCTTCCCAGTATAGCTGCCGAGCACGAGATTGAGGCCGACTTCGTTGGGCTGCACGGAGTAAAAGGAATCGAGCGCGAACCAGATGATCAAAGCCGCCAGAATGAGGATGCCGACGCCGGCAAAACCCGGCCTCGGCGCGCCGCCGCCCGGCGTGATGCGCTTCAGCGCCTCTTGGGCCCGGCGGATGATCTCTTCGACGTCGCTTGGCGGCGATCCCGAAGGCCCTTGGCCCCACGGCCCAGGGCCGGACGGACGCCAGGGTCCGTTGCTATTGCTGTTCCAGGACATATGGCCTTTTGGCCGTCAGTTCGTCGCGTCGCGCCTATATAGGCGACGGGGCACGACCGGGCAATCGGCGCTTCACTTTGCCGCGGGCGCCGCGGGCTTGGGGGCCTGCGCGGCCGTCTCGGCCGCGGCCTCGGCGACCTTCTGCGACGCAAGCGGTTCGATCCTGAGCGCCGCGATTCGGTTGCGCTGCTTGCGCAGCACCTCGAAGCGAAAGCCGTGGAAGCTAAAAGTCTGCCGCGGCTCCGGGATCGCGCGCGCCTCGTGGATGACGAGGCCGGCGATGGTCGCCGCCTCGTCGTCGGGCAGCCGCCAATTCATCGCGCGGTTGAGATCGCGAATCGTCACCGAACCGTCGACGATGATCGAGCCGTCGCGCTGCTGGCGCACGCCTTGCGCCAGCTGATCGTGCTCGTCCTTGATGTCGCCGACGATCTCTTCGATGACGTCCTCAAGCGTCACCAGGCCGAGCACGACGCCGTATTCGTCGACCACGAGCGCCGAGTGCGTCTTGCGATTGCGAAACGCGCCCAACTGGTCGCGCAGGCTCGTCGACTCCGGGATAAACCACGGCACCAGCGCGATTTCAGCGATGTTGATCTTGGCGGTGTCGCCGCCGGCGAGGACGAGCGCGCGCAGATAGTCCTTCACGTGCAGGACGCCGATGATATTTTCCGGATCGCCGCGCCAAATCGGCAGACGCGTATAGGGCGAAGCCAGCACTTCCTTGACGATGTCGGCCGGCGGCAGGTCGGCGTCGAGCGTCGCCATTTTCGTGCGGTGAATCATGATGTCGGCGACGGGAACCTCGCCGAGCTCGAGCAGGCCGCCGAGCATGTCGCGCTCCTCGCGCGCCACGCCCCCCTCACGATGCATGATGTCGACCGCGCCGAGCAGCTCCTCACGGCCTGACACTGTCGGCTCCTGATCGGCGAGCGCCGGCGCGCCGACGCGTAACAAAAAGCGCACTAGCGCTTCGACAGCCGCGACGACCGGGGAAAACAGCGTGACGAAAAACGACACGAGCGGCGCGATGGTCAGCGAGACGGCGTCCGGATAGGCGATGGCGATGGTCTTCGGCAGCACTTCGCCGAAAACGACGATCAGCCCCGTCATCAGAACCGTCGCGTAGAAGACGCCATGGTCGCCGAAGGCGCCGACGAGCTCGTTGGTGGCGAGGGCCGAAGCCCCGATGGTGACGAGCTGCCCGCCAAGCAGCATGGCGCTGATGAGGCGCGAGCGCATGCCGATGAGCCGATTGACGAGCGCCGCGCGCGCGTCGCCGGACGTCTCCAGAGCATAAAGGCGAGCCCGCGACGCGGCGGTGAGCGCGGTTTCAGCGCCGGCGAAAAACGCCGCTGCAACCAGGCAAACGGCGATCACGATGACGGAGAAGGTCGTGCTCATGGCGCCAGATTATCACGCTCTCGCCCGAACACGACGCTCGTTCGTCAGCCGCCGGCGAGCTCCGAATTTAGAAAAGCGAGCGCCCGCCCCTCGTCGACCTCCTTGGCGACGAACGCCTCGCCGACGCCGCGCGTCAAAATGAAGGTTAGTCGCCCGCGGACGACTTTTTTGTCCTGCCGCATCGCGTCGAGCACGGTCTCGGCGTTGGAGTTAAGTCCCGGGATGTCCTTCATCCGCGTCGGAAGCCCGACCGCCTGTAAGTGCGCCTCAACCCGCTGGGCGTCTTGGCCCGTGCACAGCTCGAGGTCGCGCGAGAAGCGAAACGCCAGGCAAAGGCCGACCGAAACCGCCTCGCCATGCACGAGACGCGTCGCGTCGTAGCCTGTCAGCCGCTCGAAAGCGTGCGCAAACGTGTGGCCGAGATTGAGGAGGGCCCGCTCGCCCTGCTCCGTCTCGTCCTCGACGACGAGGCGCGCCTTTGCGGCAACGCTCGTTTCGATGGCGTGCAGCCGCTCGTCGCCGCCCGCAAAGACGTCGCGCCAGCGCGCCTCGAGCCGCTCGAAGAAGCCACGATCGCCGACGAGGCCGTATTTCACGACCTCGGCGTAGCCAGCGCGAAACTGCCGCGGGCTCAAGCTGTCGAGCGTCCGTGTGTCGGCAATGACGAGCGACGGCTGATGAAAGGCGCCGACCAGGTTCTTGCCGAGAGGAGAATTGACGCCCGTCTTGCCGCCGACGCTCGAATCGACCTGCGCCAGCAGCGTTGTCGGGACCTGCACGAAGCGCACGCCGCGGCGCAAGCAAGCGGCGGCGAAACCGGCAAGATCGCCGACGACCCCGCCGCCGAGAGCGACGACCACATCCTTGCGCTCGATGCGCGCCTCGAGCAGGGCATCGCAGACGCGGGCGAATTCCGCGTAGGATTTGGAGGATTCGCCCGGCGGACAAACGACGCTCGCAACGCGCAAACCCGCCTGCTCGAGGCTGTGGGTCAGACGTGCAAGGTAGAGCGGCGCGACGGTCTCGTCAGTGACGACGGCCGCGGCTCCGCGCGGCGCGATCTTGGCGACGGCGGCGCCTGCTTCGTCGAGAAGGCCGGGGCCAATCAAAACGTCATAGGCGCGACCCGGCAGCGGAACCGGCACGCGCCGGGATTGCGCGGCTTTGGTCGGGGCGAGATGGGCGTTCAGCGCGCGGATCGCCAGCTCCATCGTCACTTCGTGGGGAGAATCGGCGGAATCAACTGTGATGTCGGCAAGCGCATAGGTCGGCGAGCGCTCATTGATCAGCATTCGCAAAGTCCCCTCCGGGTCGCTTGTGCGAAGCAACGGACGGTTGGAGCGTTTGCGGACGCGGCGCATCAGAACCTCGAATTCCGGCTTCAACCAAATCGACACCCCGTGGCGGGCAATGTCCTCGCGCGTAAGCGGGTTCATGAAAGCGCCGCCGCCAGTGGCAAGGACGCATTGACGTTCGCGCAGGAGCCGAGAGATCACCTTGCGTTCGCCTTCCCGGAAATAGGGCTCGCCGAAGCGTTCGAAAATCTCCGGGACGCTCATTTGCGCGCCCGCTTCGATTTCTGCGTCGGTGTCGACGAACGGCAGAGAAAGCCGCGCCGCGAGACGCTTGCCGACAGAGGTCTTGCCAGCCCCCATCATGCCGACAAGCACGATCGAGCGTCCAGCAAGCGCCGAGAGGATCGCCGCATCCTCGGCGCGCGGGAGCTGGCTCATGAACTTGGCTCCCCTTAAGGGCGCGCGGGCTCTTGCGCGGGCTGCCCCTTTCCCCTAAAAGCGCGGCCTTCGCAAGAACCGCCCGGCCGGTAAGGGCTGCCGTGGCGGCTCTTTTTGCTCGCGCCTCGATATGCCGGTCTGCCGGCTTACGGCGCCATGGTTGACATAAGGGCGGCAAGCCCAGGAGAGCCAAATGCCCAAGTTGAAGACCAAATCGGGCGCAAAGAAGCGCTTCAAAGTCACGGGGACCGGCAAGGTCGTCTATGCCCAGTCGGGCAAGCGCCACATGATGATCAAGCGCACGCCCAAGCAGATTCGCAATCGGCGCGGCACTTCGATCCTATTCAAGACCGACGGCGACAAGGTCAAGAAGTACTTCATGCCTTACGCCTGACGCGCCCGCTCCTTCAACTCGTCCCGGAGAATTTCAATGTCCCGCGTTAAACGCGGCGTCACCGCGCACGCCAAGCACAAAAAGATCGTCGGCAAGGCCAAGGGCTATTTCGGCCGCCGCAAGAATACGATCCGCGTCGCCAAGCAGGCGGTCGAGAAGGCGATGCAATATGCGTATCGCGACCGCAAGAACCGCAAGCGCGAGTTTCGCGCGCTGTGGATTCAACGCATTAACGCCGCGGCCCGCGAGCACGGCCTGACCTATAGCCGCTTCATTTCCGGCCTGATCTCGGCGGGCGTCGAGGTCGACCGGAAGGTGCTCTCGGACCTCGCGATCAGCGAGCCGGCGGCGTTTGCGGCGATCGTCGAGAAGGCCAAGGGCTGCCTGCCGAAGGCGGCCTGATCCCGCTCGCTCCGGCCCCGTGGAGCGGGAGAGGGCTACTTCCAGCGCTCAGGCGGACGACATTCCCTCTGGCCAGGCGCTCCTCTTGACGCGGCGCTTCGCCGTCCTCTCCATCAAGCCTATGTCCGAGCTCTCAAGCCTCCGCTCAGCAACGCTTCAAGCCATCTCGGGCGCGCCGGACGAGGCGGCGCTTGAGGCGGTGCGCGTCGGCGCGCTCGGCAAGAAAGGCTCGATCTCGGCGCTGTTGTCGACGCTCGGCAAGATGTCGCCCGAGGACCGCAGAAGCGAAGGCGCGGCGATCAACGCCCTCAAAGACGAGGTCGCGGAGGCGCTCGCCGCCCGCCGCGCGGCGCTGAAATCGGAGGCTCTCGAAACACGCCTGAAGCGCGAGGCGCTCGACGTCACGCTGCCCGTGCGCGAGGCGCCGGTCGAGGCCGGCCGCATCCATCCGATCAGCCAGGTCTACGACGAGGTCGTGACGATCTTCGCCGACATGGGCTTTTCGATCGCCGAAGGGCCCGACATCGAGACGGACGATTACAATTTCACCAAGCTCAATTTCCCGCCCGGCCACCCGGCGCGGGAAATGCATGACACGTTCTTCTTCAACGCCAGCGGCACGAACGAACGCAAGCTGTTGCGCACGCATACGAGCCCAGTGCAGGTGCGCACCATGCTCAGCCAGAAGCCGCCGATCCGCGTCATCTGCCCCGGCCGCACCTACCGCTGCGACGCCGACCAGACGCACACGCCGATGTTCCATCAGGTCGAGGGGCTTGTCGTCGACGAGACCTCGACGCTCGCAAACCTCAAGTGGGTGCTCGAGGAATTCTGCAAGGCGTTCTTCGAAGTGCCGCATGTCGGCATGCGGTTCCGCCCGAGCTTCTTCCCGTTCACCTCGCCTTCGCTCGAGGTCGACATCCAATGCCGGCGCTCGGGCGGCGAGATTCGCTTCGGCGAAGGGACGGATTGGCTGGAGATTCTTGGCTGCGGCATGGTCCATCCGAACGTGCTGAGGAATTGCGGTCTCGATCCCGAGCGGCTTCAGGGTTTTGCCTGGGGCATCGGGCTCGACCGGCTGGCGATGCTGAAATATGGCCTGCCGGACCTGCGCGATTTTTTCGACGCCGATGTGCGGTGGATCGACCATTATGGGTTCAAGCCGCTCGAAATGCCGAGCCTCGCGGCGGGGTTGAGCGGGTAAGCTGAGGTGAAGTCTCTCGAAACGAGCCGACTGTGCGTTGCCCTCGGCGGACAAATTCGCGAAAATAGCTGCTCGACATACCGTCATTGAGCGCCAGACTGACGGAGTGAATTGGCGCAGGGACTCCGAAGGGACCATGGCCAAGCAACGCGATTCGCTCGAAATCGTTCGCACGATCCTGAAGACGGCCCTTGAGGCCTATGGCTTAGCGAAGCTCACCGTCGCCGCAACGACCAACGAGGCCGGGGAGCCGGCTATCCAAGCGACGGCGGACTATGCGCCGAACGCCAGGACCCTCGACGCCAAGGTCTTGCTCGATGCGATCGTCAAGGCCATGCAGGAGATTTCAAAACTGGGGGACGATCGTTTTGTCTACGTTGAAAACCTTTATTCCGGCGGCGATTTAGCGATCGACGCCGAAGACGGCGATCAGCATCCGAAACGAAGAAGCGCAGTTCGTGGATGATGCACGATGACCTACTCCTGCGAGCCAAGGCCGGGGTTCGTGGGAAAAGGCGGATCAAGACGGCGTATCTCCGCCGGTCGGTCAGCGACGCCTACTATGCCGTGTTCCATGCCCTCGCCGCCTTGTGCGCCAACAGTTTAATCGGTAGCTCCAAATCGCAGTCGCAGGCTTGGCGGAGAATCTATCGCAGCCTCCAGCACGAATTGATCCGAAAGCGTCTGTCGCGGCCGGAGGCGGTGAACATTTACCCAAGCGTGAGCCGCATCGGCGCAGCGTTCGGCCAGCTGCAGGCCGCCCGTCATTCCGCCGACTACAGTCCGGTCACCAATCTCAAGCGTCGCGGAGACGCCGAGATCTTGATCGCCCAGGCCGAGGCCGCCCTTTCCGACATCGGCTCCCTTCCTGCGGAAGCTCGGCTCGGCCTGGCGGCATATCTCATTCACGTCGAAAGAAACTAGAGTGACGCGAGAGCGACGACCTTGAAACTCACCCTCTCCTGGCTGAAAGAGCACCTCGAGACGTCCGCGTCACTCGACGAGATCGTCGACGCGCTGACGCGCATCGGGCTCGAAGTCGAGGGCGTCGAGGACGCCGGCGCTAAATATAAGGGCTTCGTCGTCGCGCAGGTTATCGAAGCTAAGCCCCACCCAAACGCCGATCGGCTGCGCGTCTGCATCGTCGACGCCGGGCTTGAGCCGGTGCAGGTCGTCTGCGGCGCGCCAAACGCGCGCACGGGCATGAAGAGCGTGTTCTCGCCGGTCGGGACCTACATCCCCGGCAAAAAGATCACGCTGACGAAGGGCGTCATTCGCGGCGTCGAGTCGAACGGGATGCTGTGCTCCGCCATGGAGCTCGAGCTGTCGGACGACCACGAGGGCATTATCGACTTGCCCGCCGGCGCGCCGGTCGGCGTTCCATACGCAACCTATGCCGGGCTCGACGATCCGGTCATCGAGATCAATCTGACGCCGAACCGTTCCGACGCCGCCGGCATCTCGGGCATCGCGCGCGATCTTGCCGCCGCGGGCGTCGGCAAGCTGAAGACCCACGCCCCACGCCGGATCGAGGCGACATTCGACTGCCCGGTCGCGGTCACGCTCGACTTCTCAGCCAATGATCGCCATCTCTGCCCCGCTTTCGCCCTGCGCCTGGTCAGAGGCGTCAAGAACGGGCCGTCGCCGGAGTGGATGCAGCGGCGTCTGCGCGGAATCGGCCTACGGCCGATCAACGCGCTCGTCGACGTGACGAATTATGTGACCTTCGATCGCGGCCGGCCGCTGCATGTCTTCGACGCCAAGAAGGTGCATGGGCATTTGAGCGTTCGCCGCGCCAAACTCGGCGAGACGGTGCTCGCGCTCGACGGCAAGACTTACGAGCTTGACGGCGAAACCGTCATTATCGCCGACCAAAAGGGCGTCGAGTCGATCGCCGGAATCATGGGCGGCGAAGCGTCGGGCTGCGACGAAGCGACGACCGACGTGTTGATCGAAAGCGCGTTGTGGGATCCGATCAACATCGCGCATGCGGGCCGCAAGCTCGGCATCGTCACCGACGCGCGCTACCGCTTCGAGCGCGGCGTCGATCCGGATTTTTGCCTGCCGGGTCTTGAGCTCGCAACGCATCTCGTCGTCGACCTATGCGGCGGCGAGCCGTCGAAGCTCGTCGTCGCCGGCGATCCGACAAGGCGCAAGCGCGAGCTCCACTTCCCGTCCGGCGAGTTCAAGCGGTTGATCGGCGCCGACATGCCGCAGGACGAGAGCGAGGCCATCCTCAAGCGCCTCGGCTTCGAGGTGAACGGCGAGATCGTCGCGGTCCCCAATTGGCGTCCTGACGTCGAGACGAAAGCCGATTTGGTGTTTGAGATTCTGCGCATCGGCGGCCTCGACCGCGCGCCGCCAACGGCGCTGCCTCGCCTCGATTCGGGCGTCGCGCCGCCGGTCTTGAACCTGCTTCAGAAACGCACGCGCGCCGCCAGGCGCGCGCTTGCCGCACTTGGCCTCATGGAGGCCGTCACCTGGTCCTTCATATCGCATGCGAAAGCCGTCGCCTTCGGCGGCGGCGGCGAGGCGTTGGCGCTCTACAATCCGATCGCCGCCGACCTCTCCGACATGCGGCCAAGCCTGTTGCCGGGATTGATCGACGCTTCCGAGCGCAATGCGCGGCGCGGCTTGCGCGATGTCGCGCTGTTCGAGGTCGGCCAGGTGTTCTTCGGCGACGGCGAGGGCGACCAGAGGCAGGCTGCCGCGGGTCTTAGACGAGGCCTGGCGAAATCGAGCGGCGGCGGGAGGCATTGGACGGGCGGCGGCGCAGTCGATCTCTACGACGCCAAACGAGATGCGTTGGCGCTGTTGGAGGCCCTAGGCGTCGCGCCCGGCGCCGTGCAGATCGTCGCGGGAGGGCCCAAATTCCTGCATCCCGGCCGCTCGGCGACCCTGCAATTCGGGCCCAAGCTGAAGGTTGGTTGGTTCGGAGAGCTGCATCCCGCGGCGCTTGAAGCGCTCGACGCCGAAGGACCGATCGTCGGCTTCGAGATCCTCATCGACGCCCCGCCCGCGCCGAAGGAGCAGTCGACCAAGACAAAGCCTAAGCTTAAACGTTTCGAGCTGATGCCGGTCGAGCGCGACCTTGCGTTCGTGGTCGCGGAGAGCGTGGCCGCGAGCGACATCCTCAAGGCCGCGCTTGCCGCCGACCGCGCACTTGTCGCCAAGGCCGACGTGTTCGACGTTTACCGGGGACAGGGCATTCCGGAAGGAGCGAAATCCGTCGCCGTGGCGGTGACGCTGCAGCCGAGAGAGCGCACCCTTACCGACGCCGAGATTGAGGCGGCGACCGGCAAGATTGTTCAGGAAGTCGTCAAGCGGACCGGCGCCACGCTTCGCGCCTGACGCGCGCGGAGGCCGGATACGCGCGCTCTAACGTATTCGTGATGCCGCGCGCTCCCACGAGCCCAGCATTCACGTTCGCTTGAAACTCGTCGGGTCAGCGAATACGCTGAAATCTCGCATCAATTTCTTGAGATGAACAATCGTTCATCTTTTGACAACAATCGACAGCTTGCAATGGACGAAACGAAGGCCGCAAGACCGCCCTACTTCTTGCCTATTGTTCATTCGTGATGAGTTTCCCGCAGCCGCGACTTCTCGTGAGCCAGAGCGGCGGGAAGCGCTTAGAACTGATGGAGAGCACAATGCGTATCCCCGCAATGAAGTCGCTGGCTGCGATCTTGAGCGCGGCAGTCCTGACGGTCACCATCGGCGTCACCGAAGCGGGCGCGGCAGTTCCGTGGCTCAACCGGCATGGTGGGCATGCCTCGATGATGCGGGCGCCCATGGCGCGCGGCGGCCACTGGGGCGATCCGCGAGGCGGGTTTGCGTTTGGCGGCCGTCGTGGCGGCTCCGGTTTCGTGCCGTTCGGCCTCGGACTCCTCGGCGGCTTTGCGCTCGGCAACGCCTACGCTTACCCTTATGGGTATGACTCCCCTTGCTGGGTCTGGCGGCCGATCGTCAACGCTTACGGCCACGTGATCGGTCATCGCTGGGTCTATGTTTGCGGCTAGAGCGTCGTTCATTCTGACTGAATCGGCGGGGATTCCCAAATCAGCGTCGAAGTGATTCAAGCTGCTGACCGGGCGGAGGCCGG
>Ga0187782_10000760_pt1 | contig 22605 bp, 21 predicted proteins | sample 0715_SJ02_MP15_2_FD_132454 | JGI IMG/M metagenome (GOLD analysis project Ga0187782, IMG submission 132454) | Tropical peat soil microbial communities from peatlands in Department of Meta, Colombia - 0715_SJ02_MP15_20_MG | ecosystem: Environmental > Terrestrial > Soil > Wetlands > Peat | place... | reverse complement strand
GGTCGTGGCACGGCGCCGGCATTAATAATCGAGCGAAGGGGCGCGTTTCTCATCTTGACCAGGATCATCAGCCCGGTAGATTCGCAAAGAAGGGCGCGTGTTGCCATCATGTCGGCGCGCGCTCCTTCGGAAGACCACGGAGCCATGACGGACGAGCCGCCGCCAGCCGCTCCGACGGACACAACGTCGGATCGACGGCCCCCATCGAGACGTAGTCGCGCGACGAAACGTGTCGCAGTTCTCTACAACGTGGACTACGAGGACGCTTGCCCGGAGACGGATCCTGCGTGGGCAGCGCGCGCGGAAGTGGGGCTTGTCGCCACGAGTGTGGCGGAGGCGCTCAATGGCACGGGCTACGAGGCGCACTTGGTTCCGGTCGACGGAGACCTCGGTAGCCTTCGAGCCCAGTTGACGGAGCTCGATTTCGACTGCGCGTTCAACTTGTGCGAGTCGCTGGCGGGAGACGCGCGACTGGAGAGCGCAGTCCCAGTCATTCTCGAGCTAATCGGAATCCCCTTCACTGGCTCCCCGCCCGAGGTGCTCAGCTTCGCTCTTCGCAAGGACCGAGTGAAACAAAGGCTCGAGGAGGCGGGCATCCCCACCCCGGCGGGGCGCGTGCTCACCAAACCCACAGACGCATGCGACCTGGGGTTTCCGCTGATCGTCAAACCGGTGCGAGAGGACGGGTCGGTCGGCATCTGGCGAACGAGCGTGGTCAATGACCGGCTCGAGCTCGAACGCGCAATCGAGGCAGTGGTCACCAAGCTGCGGCAGCCCTGCTTGGTCGAGCAATTCATCGACGGTCGGGAGCTCAACGTGGCACTGCTCGGCCATCCCACGCCGCGCGTGCTGCCCTTGAGCGAAATTGACTTCTCCGCCCTACCTTCGGATGCGCCTCGGATCGTCTCGTACGATGCGAAGTGGACCAGCGGCTCGATCGACGACCTCGGGACCGTTCCGATCCTGCACCCCGTCCTGCAGAGCGCCACTGCCGCTCGCGTCCGACGCGTTGCATCCGACGCGTTCCGCGCCGTCGGCGTGCGCGACTATGGCCGCGTCGACGTCCGTCTCGCCACGAGCGGGATTCCCTACGTCGTCGACGTGAATCCCAACTGCGACCTGTCGCCCAACGCTGGAATCGCGCGCGCCGCTGCGGTCGTGGGAATCGACTTTCGCGCTCTCGCCCGTCTCCTGCTGCGCTACGCGCTACGAAGGCGCCGTGTCCCCGGCGCCGCGCCCGATCTCGCCGCGTCGCCTCGCTCGGATGCCCGTCGGTCGCTATAATTGAACAAAGGATGACGCTCGACGAGGCGATCCGGATCCTGCGAAGCCCCGAGGGTCGCGACGAGACGAAGCGCGTCTATCTTCTCCGGCGCGCCGTCGATTGGGCGGAAATTACGATCCGCGCCGGCGACGTGGCGCGCAAGGAGGCCGAAGCGATCGTCGACGCGGTCGCGGCTCGCGCGGAGGAGCTGTTTCCCCACAGCCGAGAGACGTTCGCCATCGTCTACGGGGTGCGCTTGAAGCGCGTCATCGACGAAGTCTACGGCCAGGCAAGCTGAGCTGGGCTGAGCTGGTCTTGTTTTGCGCTTCTGGTTCACCAGTCGCCCCTGAGCCTCGCTCGGCGTTCTTGTTTTCGGGGTTCTCGGTTCAGCCTGAGCCTCGCTCCGCCTCAGCTCGCTGACGCTCGCTCGGCTCCGCTGCTTGACCTCTTCCCCCGGGTCTGGGTTTCTTCCTAGAAAATGAAGACGCCGCAGGCGATGACGGTGGACCAGAGCCCCTTGGGATGGCCTTCGGCGCTCTGCACGATGTTCCGCGTCTTGAGAATCGTCTTTTCGAGACGAAAGACTTGCTCGCGTTCGTTCCACGCCTTTTCCGGGTCGAACTCGATTCCGAGCGTCGTGGCGAGCATCGTCGCGGCCAGGTCCTCGGCGTAGTCGCCCGCCTTCCTCGCCGTCTCTCCGTAGCTGTGGTGCTCGGAAAGGTAGCCATACCGGTCCTTGTCGGCCGGGCGCGCGAGACCGATCGCAGCCGCGATCAAGCGGTTCGGCTCGTTCGTGTCCTGCCTTGCCATGACGCAGTGGACGATCTGGCCCGGCATGATGAGCTTCTCGCCCTCTTTGCGGCTCATTTCCTTGCACCGCGGAGGAAAAATCGAGCTTACGGTAACGAGGTTTGCTTTTTCGATGCCCGCGTTGCGCAGCGCGAGCTCGAACGACGAGAGGCGATCCTTGTGAACGCCGACGCCGTTCGTGAAGAAGATCCCCTTGGGCACGAACAGCTCGTGCGTGACGGGGAAGCCGCTCTCGTTCCTGATGATTCGGTCCTTTTCCGCATTCATCGCTCTGCGATGCCTCCAGATGGCAGGTACGCACGCCGGCGCGGCGCCAGGTTACTCGGTTCGCTTTGTCGGCCGAGCGAAAAAGGCGCGCAGGGAATCCGCCGGGCTCACCGTGACGGAGTCTTGGCCTTTGCCGTGGACCGAGGCTTCGTGCTCGCGCCCTTCGGGCTCTGCACCGGCGCGGCGGCCTTCACGCCCCTGGCCGTCGGCCCGGCGCCGGTCGGCGACGAAGGGGCGCTTCGCTTGACGGCCGATCGGTATGCGTCGAACAGGCGAGGCACGGGCCAGGTCCCGAGCTTCTGTCGGAGGCCGGCGTCTTTCCCACGCTTCTCGAGCTCCAGAATCGCTTCGATGAGCTTTTCGCGCGTGCCGAACCTGGCCTTGACCTCGGTGAACACGGAGTGAAGGCGCAAGAGCTTGGCGTTCGAGACGTGAGCCAGGCCCTTCTCCTTGTTGGTCCGCGAGACCCAAAGATCCTCGCCCGTGAGTTTTTCCACGGCTTCGACCAGCTTGGCCTTGTCGCCGAACTTTTCCTGAACGAGCGCGAGCGGAGTCTTTGCGGCCATCGCCGAAATCCTTTGAGGGGTGCGCGAGATGACTCGAGCGGAATTGGGGGCGCGGACCCTAGCAAGGGCCGGGAGAGCCCGCAAGACGGACCCACACCACCTCAGTCGAGGCTGGCTTCCGTGGCATCGACGATGTGCTGGTACCGCCGGTAGAAGCGCGTGACGTTCACGACGTAGTCGCGGGTCTCCGCGAACGGCGGGATGCCGCCGTAGCGGATGACGGCCGTGTCCCCCGCGTTGTAGGCCGCGATCGTCAGCTCGAGGTCGCCGTTGAACTCGTTCGCCAGCACACGCAGGAGCCGGACGCCCCCGAAGATGTTCTCCCGTGGATCCTCGATGTCGCGCACCTGCATGAGAAGCGCGGTATCGGGCATGAGCTGCATCAAACCGCGCGCACCGGAGATGCTGACCGCCCGAGGGTCGTAGTCGCTTTCGCAGCGAATGACTGCGCGAACGAGCTGCTCGGGAATCTGGTAAAGGGCGGCCGCCTGATGGATCCACTCGTCGTAACGCGTGAAGCGCGCGACGTCCCGATCGCTGGGGGCAACGGGAACCACGCCCGGGGCAGGCGTGGTCTTCCGCCAACCGTTGCCACGAATGTAAACCCGGTACCGCCTGTCGCCTTTGGGGCTGTTGGTGAAATGAACGGTCCCATCGCCGTCCGTGTACGTGTAGATGTCGGCGCGGCCGACGGACGCGGCGACAAGCATGCACGAGAACACGGCGGCGGGAAGGGCGCGAAGCAAATGAGACTCCTCAGCTCGGGGCCAAAGGGGGCTCGGCTCTAGCTTAAAGGTGCCAAGAAGCCCCCGCGGCCGCAAGGCGCAGCGCTTTGTCCGTTACGGTGGACCGACCGCTATTGTAAGGAGGCTACCTCCCAACCCACCCCGCACCTCCACATGCAGGACTGGTCGATTCCTCTCGTCATCGCGATCGGCGCTTTTCTCGCGGTTCTTCTCTGGCGCGTTCGCCCGGCGCTCCCGCCCTGGGGACGGAGACGTCACGGACGCCGCCAGGCGCTGCGCGATGCGCGAGCTCGAATCGAGGCTGCGCCGGATGGGCGGACGCGCGCAGTCGCCCTTTGCGACGCGGCGGATCTCAGGGCCAAGACCATCGGAGGCATTGCCAGCGCAAGCGGCCTTTACCTGCGCGCCATTCGCAGCGACCCGACCTCGACCGACGTCATCGAGCGCGCGTCGGTCGCGCTTGCTGCACGCCCGCGCACGCTCGAGTCGCTCCTTTGGCGGCACCTCGCGGCCGCGGGCCCTTGGACCGGGCCTTCGCGTCGCGCAGCGTACGCGTCGATCGATCGCCTCCGAGCCCTTTACGAAGGGCCCCTTCGCAATGCCGTACGCGCTCGGGCCCTGGCGAACGCGCTCGAGTCGCTCGACGTCGAGGACGCAGCGCAGTGATCCGGGCCGCCGTCGCGGAGCCCTCAGCCCGGCGGCCAGAACACCTTCGGGATGGCGTGACGATGCGTCAGCGCGAGCCAGTCCATGAGCCCGGCGACGGTGATGTGAACGAGAAACCCCTGATAGATGCTCTTGGTCTTCATGCTGAGCGAGCCGAGCGCGATGCCCGCGACGATGGCTCCGTTCGCCTCGAGAAATGGCTTGCCGTAGTGAATCATGCAGTACGGCACGGCCATGGCGAAGATCGCGCCCGAACCGAAGCTATGCCGGAGGGCTCCGAGCAAAAATCCCCGGAAAAATATCTCCAGTGCGAAGAACTGGGCGAAATACATGCTCTCCCACACGAGAAGATCGAACCAAGAACGCGAGCTTTCCCGGTAGAAGGGATAGTACGCGCCGAAGTCGGGCTCCCGCGAAACGATGAGCATGAGGGGCACGACGAGGGCCAAAAACAGGCCGTAAATCCATAGATGCGAGAAGAAACCGCGTCCGCGAAAGCCCATGTCGAGGACCGAGTCGCGGGGGAAGCACACCTTCCAGACACCGAGCGGAGCGACGTAACCGGCGACGCGCGTGGCCGCCCACCACGCGAAGCCGTAGAGCACGTCGTAGCGGAAGAGATGAATCTTCCGGTGGTGGACCTCGAGCTTGGCCAGGACGGGTCGTACGAACTCGTCGTACCCCGAGCGACCCCCGTAGTACTCCTGAAGGGTGAGCACGGCAGCGCAAAGGGCGAGCGCAACGTAGGGACGAAAGTCGGTGCGTCCCTCGCCCGCGAGCTGCACTCGATACGTGGTCGCTTCCTGGTCGAGCGCCCGCCACGTGTCTCGGAAAAACCACCAGAGGGCGGGCAGGAGTACCAGCAGCGCCGGGAGAGGGACGATCGCCTTGACCACTGCTGAACCGCTCGATCCGTACCAGCCGGTGCGCCCCAGCCGATGCGTGCATCGGAGCTGCCGGCGCACCACGCGGGCAGGGCGGCGCGGCGCGAGGAAGACTAGGATGACGCGCGCAGGATTTCCACGATGGAGAAGACGTTCAAGGAAGAAAGTGGAAAGCTCCCCAACTTCGTCCTCGAGAGGGTCGAGCACGACATCGCGACGGGGAAGAATTACGCCCGCGTGATGACCCGCTTCCCACCGGAGCCGAACGGCTACCTGCATATCGGGCACGCCAAGAGCATTTGCCTGAACTTCGGCATCGCTCAGACGATCCCCGGCGCGGTTTGCAACCTTCGCTTCGACGACACCAACCCGAGCACCGAAGAGGACGAGTTCGTCCGATCCATCCAGGAGGACGTGCGCTGGCTGGGGTTCGAGTGGGACGGGCGCATGTACTTTGCGTCCGATTACTTCGAGAAGCTCTACGCCCTCGCCCTTCGGCTCATCGAAGCGGGAAAGGCATACGTCGACAGCCAGTCGCTCGAGGAGCTCAGGGACGGGCGAGGCGGCTTTTACTCGCCCGGGCGTCTTAGCCCGTACCGCGATCGGTCCGTCCAGGAGAACCTCGGTCTCTTCGCCAAGATGCGGGAGGGCGCGTTCGAAGATGGCTCCCACGTGCTGCGCGCCAAGATCGACATGCAGTCGCCGAACCAGAACCTGCGCGATCCGGTGATGTACCGCATCAAGCGCGAACGCCACCACCGCACCGGCGACCTCTGGTGCATCTATCCGATGTACGATTTCGCGCACGGCTACTCGGACGCCATCGAGGGAGTAACGCACTCGATTTGCACGCTCGAGTTCGAAGACCATCGACCCCTGTACGACTGGTTTCTGGACCAGGTGACGTTCGATCCACGCCCAGAGCAAATCGAGTTCGCTCGACTGAATCTGACGTACACGGTTCTCTCGAAACGCAAACTTCAGCAGCTGGTGGAGGGCAAGCACGTCTCCGGGTGGGACGACCCGCGGATGCCGACGCTCGCGGGGTTGCGACGGCGGGGGTACACGCCGCGTGCAATCCGATCGTTCTGCGACCGCATCGGAGTATCGAAGCGCAACAGCTTCGTCGACGTCGCGCTGCTCGAGCACGCCATCCGCGAGGACCTCAACGACCGGTGCAAACGCGCCATGGGCGTGCTGCGTCCGCTCCGGCTCGTTCTCGAGAATTATCCGGAAGGCGAAGAGTGGCTGGAAGCCCCATGGCACCCCGAGCGTTCCTATGAAGGATCACGGCTCATCCCATTTTCTCGTGTACTCTACATTGATCGCGACGACTTCGCCGAGGCCCCGGTGAAGGGGTGGTTCCGCCTGTCGCCGGGCGCAGAGGTTCGCTTGCGCTACGCCTACATCATCAAGTGCGAGCGGGTCGTGAAGAACGACCGTGGCGACGTCGTGGAGCTTCGTTGCTCGTGGGATCCGAGCTCGCGGGGCGGCAACCCGAACGACGGGCGCAAGGTGAAGGGGACGCTCCACTGGGTCTGCGCCTCCCGCTCCGTGCCAGCGCAGGTCCGCCTCTACGATCGTCTCTTCAGAACGGAGCAACCGGGGGCCTCCGGAGACGACTTCCTCGCCGATCTCAATCCGGACTCGTGCGAGACGCCGAGGGATGCCCGCATCGAGCCCGCCCTCGTCCCGGCGACGCCGGGAGAGAGCTTCCAGCTCGAACGGGTCGGGTACTTCTGCGTCGATCGCGATTCCACACCGGAGTTGCCCGTCCTGAATCGGACGATCGGCCTGCGCGACTCGTGGGCGGCAAAGTCGAGCAAGTGACGGCGCCGGGCGTGGTCATGGCCGCCAACCTCTAGCGACGTGCGCTGTCTTCCGCCGCTGAACCGAGGCGCGCAAGGACGCGATCGCGGCCGAGCGCGACCATCACCTCGAAAAGGCCGGGGCTCGCCGTGCGCCCGGTCAGCGCTACGCGTGCAGGTTGCGCCACGTCTTTGATCGCGAGCCCGCTCGCCTGCAGCCAGACTTGCGCGGCGGATTCGAGCGCTGTAGCCGTCCACGGCTCGACCTTCGCGATGGCGTCCGCCAGGCCGCGGATCCGCGCGGCGTTGGCCGCGACCAGGAATTTGGCGACCGCCGCCTCGTCGAAGGCGGGCGGATCGCGGAACACGAAGTCGAGCCGATCGGCGGCGTCGAGAAACGTCGTTGCCCGCTCGCGCACGAGCCAGACGACCGCGCGGATTCGATCGGAGTCCACCTCAAGCCCGCGCGCTCGGAGAAACGGCTGTGTTCGATCGGCGTACTCCTCGTCGCTCGTCAGGCGGGAGGTCTTCAGGTGCTCGTGATTGATGGCGAGGAATTTCTTGGTGTCGAACTTGCCGTCGCTCCTGTTGCAGTCTTCCCAGCGGAAGGCTGCCACCAGCTCGTCGAGTGAAAAGACCTCCTGATCGCCGTGCGACCAGCCGAAGCGGGCCAGATAGTTGAGCACCGCCCGCGGCGCGTATCCTTGCTCCCGATACTCGCCGACGCTGACCGCACCGTGCCTTTTGCTGAGCTTTTCGCCGTTCGCAGCCAGCATCATCGGCAAGTGCGCGAAGGCTGGAGGCTCACGGCCGAGCGCGTCGTACAGGAGAATCTGCGGGGGAGTGTTGACCATGTGGTCGCGACCCCTCGCGACCAGGGTGATCCCCATCTCGACGTCGTCGATGACCGCGCCGAAGTTGTAGAGAGGCACCCCGTCGGACCGCAACAAGACGAAATCTTGCTGCGCCGCGTTGGGAGTCACGACCTCGCCGAAAACCTTGTCGACGTAGCGGACGCTGCCGCTCTCGGGCACGATCAGGCGAACCACGAACGGCAGATCGGGCTCATCGGTGCGTTGCCGGCACGTTCCGGGATACTTGAACGTCGCCTTCGGGTCGCGGGCTTTGAGCGCGGCTCGCTGAACGTCGAGCTCCTCTTTCGTGCAGAAGCACCGGTACGCTTTCCCCTCGCGGATGAGCGCGTCGGCGTGCTCTCGATAGAGGCCCAGCCGCTCCATCTGCGTGTAGGGACCGTAAGGACCGCCGATCTCGGGGCCCTCGTCCCAGTCGAGACCGAGCCAACGAAGCGAATCCAGAATCACGCGGACGCTCTCGGCGGTGCTGCGTTCGCGATCCGTGTCCTCGATGCGAAGCACGAAGGACCCGCGAGTCTTCCGGGCCCAAAGCCAGTTGAAGAGCGCCGTGCGCACGCCGCCGATGTGAAGAGTTCCAGTGGGTGAAGGGGCGAACCGAACGCGGGCCATGAGCGGGGACGGGTTAGCAGAGCGCGCGAGCCCATTCCACGCGCGTCGGTCGGCGCTTCCGGGCGCGCGCCGCCGCGCTATCCTTCGTCGGCCGCCGGCCCGCAACGGTCGGAAGAGCGCGCGCGCGACGCTCCGGCCGCCGGAAGAGAGAGATGTCCCGCATGCGAGGGCGACTTGCAGACGAGCAGCGACAGCGAGCGTGACGCGCATCGGGTGCACGAGGCTCCGCGGCATACGCTGCGGGCGCTGCTCGTGATGACGGTCGTGCTCGCCGTCCCCTACGCGACCCCGCGGCTGCGCGCGCTGCGCGTGGTCGAATTGCCGCACGGCGAACCGCCCGGAGAAGAGGCTCTGGGCGCAAGTGAAGGCGAGCGCGTCTCCGCTTCCGCGGCGCCGACGTCGCCCCCCGGGGAACAGGCGCTGCCGGCCTCGGAAAATATGGCCACCGTCAACAACGCGCTTCCCCCCGAGTCGCTGGAGCCTCGTGGAGCGCTTCCGCCGATCACTCGCGAGGTTCGCGCATCGCTTCGGTCGGTGGCCATCGAAGACCCATCAGGACATGCACTCGACAAGTTCTTCGAGCGGCTCGCGCGCACCGACCGCAAGGAGCAGGGCGCCGTGACGCGAGTCCTCCACTACGGCGATTCGATCATCGCCAGTGACTACGTCTCGGGCACGGCAAGACGGCGCCTGCAGGCGCGATTCGGGGACGCCGGGCACGGCTTCATCCTCATCGCAAACCCGTGGCAATGGTACTTCCACAACGACGTGGCGCACACCTCCAACTCCGAATGGAAGGCGAGCCGTCTGCGGGGCCCGGCGGCCGCCGACGGCATGTACGGCCTCGGCGGGGTCTCGTTCACGAGCTACGCGGGAGGCGTCGCATGGTTCGGCACCGCGACCCACGGTGATTTTGGACGCCGCGTGTCGCGGTTCGACCTCTACTACCTGGAGCAGCCCGGCGGCGGCACGCTCGAGATGTCGGTCCGCGGCGGCGCGCAGGAGCGTTTTTCGACCCGTGGCGACACGAAGGTCGCCCGCGTTCACTCGATTCGCACCGAGGACGGCGAGGCGGGGATGACGGTCCGCGCCACGGGGGGTCCGGTGCGCCTGTTCGGCGTCGCACTCGAACGCGATCGGCCGGGCGTCGTCTACGATGCTCTCGGTTCGCACGGCGCGCTTGCCATGCTGTGGCAGCGCCAGAACCGCGAGCACTGGAAGGAAGAAATGGCTCTTCGCGACCCGGCGCTCGTCATCGTCGAGTACGGGACGAACGAGAGTGATCTGTGGCGCCTCGACCGGACCGAGTACGAGCACACGCTCTCCGATCTGATCGACGAGCTGCACGAGGTGGCGCCGCGCGCGTCGGTCCTCGTCATCTCGCCGCTCGACCGTGGCGAGGTCAGGGCCGGGAAGATCGTCACGAAACCGGTGATCGTCGATCTCGTAACGATCCAGAGGCGCGTCGCGGCCGCGCGAGGCGCTGCCTTCTGGAGCGCCTTCGACGCGATGGGGGGGCAGGGCGCGATGGCGCGATGGGTCCGCGCTCGTCCTCAACTCGCGGGAGAGGACCTGACCCACCCTACGCCGGTCGGCGCCGAGGTCCTCGGAGACATGCTCAGCGACGCGATCATCGACGGGTTCGTCCACAACTCCAGAGCAGAGGCCCCCACGTACAGCGAGACGCCTTGATTGCGACGCCTCCCGACGCCGCGGACGATTCGCGCACCGACGGCGCGCGCCCGCCCAGGATGCCTAGCGAGCCGCGATGTTCGTTTCGGGCGCCGTCCGTGACCGTCTCCAGTCGTCGTAGGCGTGAAGAAAGTCCGTGGCGAACGAGGTCGCCAGACTCGCGTAGCCCGGTTGCGTGAAGTGGACGCGATCGCGTTGCCCCTTCGGATCCGGATCCGACGCCCAATCGATCATGGTCCCGGGACCGCCCATCGCTTGCTGTTGATCGTAGAACGCGCATCCCAGGGCGCGCGCCACGCGTCGCTGCACCTCGATGACGTCCCCGAGCGGGGGCCAGCTCGACCAGCCGCCATGGGCGACGGGGGTCTTCGCCGCGCCGTCTGCCAGCGGCGCCGGGACGAGCGTCGTCGGTCGAGCGAGGTCAGGCGGCCCGAGCAGCAAGCACGAGGCGGCCGGAGCGGCTCTCGCCACGCGGCGCAAGAGCTCGACGACCGCCCGCTCGTAGTCGGCCACGTCGAGCTTCGGGTCGAGCGCCTCGTTCGTGCCGTAAGCCAGAACGACGAGGTCCGGGGCTCGATGTTGCAACTGCTCGGCGAAATGCACCTCGTTCCAATGAAGCGGCGTGTAAACCTGCGCTCCGTTGATTCCGAGAGCGTCGACGACCACGCCGACGCGGGCGCGATCGAGCGCCATCCCGAAGACGCGCACGGCTCCGTCGCTCGCTGCTCGGACCTCGATCTGGTGAGGCCTGTCGGGCAGTGCCAGCATGTAGAACCCGGACGCCGGCTGGGAAGCTCCGGTCACGATGCGGGCCATCTTCGCGCCGTCGACCAGCACGTCGAGGCTTCCCCCCCCGGGCTGCTGCCAATAGTCGATCTCGACTCGCGACGATGGAGCGGATATCTGCGTCCACGCCCGGGCTCCAAGCCGATCGGACCCGATGGCGACCCCCAGCAGACCGTAGTCGCCGTCGCCGGAGAGCCGCCCGTCCTGCAGGTGAGCCATCCTCTGCGGCTCGAATTCTTGCGACATTCCACCCCGCACGCCGTCCTGGACGTACGACTTCCACGGCACGCCGATCGCCACGAACCCTCGGCCTCCGTCGCCAAATCGATCCTGAAGGATCCGACGATAGACCGATGTTTCCGTGTCGCTCGCCGTATGGGAATCCCCGTACTGCAGGATCCGGACGTCGTGGTCCGCGTGTCCGTCGCTCAGCGCCGCGATGGACTCGAAGACGTGTGAAAGGTGGCTCCAGCCCTCCAGGCTGCCGAATTGGGTGGCCTCGCCCGTGGCGGTTGCCCCCGCCACCAGGGCCGGCGCCGCCGAGGGCGCTTCTTCAGTCTGGCTGTCGACCGCAGAAGCTGCCGGGGCACCCGCGTTCTCGACCGCAGGACTCGCCCCGACGCTCGCTCTCTCGACCACGGAAGCGGCTTCGGTGCCCGAACTCTGGAAGGACGCAGACGTCGCGGCGGGGGGCGCCGCCGACCTCGTCTCTGCCGCGGGGTCCCGAGGAGGCTGCCGAGGCGACTCTCCGCAGGCCGAGAGGCAGATCAGAAATGCCGTTCGCCAGACCGATCGCACCGTGAAGATCGTGGCATGTGGAAGCGTGCTGATGCAAATAGGCCGCGCAGTGCGAGTCTTCGAGTACCGTCACGGGGTGCTCGACTTGGGGCCGCGCGCGCGGGTCGTATTCGCCGCCTGCTGGATCGCGGGGCAATGCGCGCTTGTCGTCACGGCTCCCTTGCGCTCCGACCACATCTTCGGTTTCCGGATGTTTCCGGAGGCATCGACGCTGGAGATTCATCTGTCGCGAATCACCGCCGGAGCGACGCTGCCGGTCCCGAGCGGGGAATGGAGCGCGAGCGATGCGCGCGGCCAGTTGCGCCACTTCTCGTGGCGCGACCGCGTTCGTGACCCCGTCCTGGCCGCGGTGGACGTGCGCGTTTTTGCGTCCTACGGCGTCGACGCGCAGCTCGCCCGATTGCAGCGCGCGCTCGACGACGTCGCCGACCACCTCGACGGAGACGATGAAACGCGACGCCTGCGTGCGGACGTGATCGTTCGCAAAAACGGTGGCGAAGCTTCGACGCGAGTCCTTTTCAGCCACGCGCGCCGGGGAGGCTGAATGTTCGACACCGTCAAGAGCTGGAGAGACGAGATTGGCGACACGTACATCCTGGGGGGTGTGCGCGTCGCGCTCGGCGTCCTTCTCTTCGCGAACGGCCTGCGCAGCGCGCACGAGCTGCAGGCAGGCTACTTCGGCGACGCGTTCCACTGGCCCATATTGCCCGAGGCATTCGTACCGCCGCGCACCGTCTACGCGATCCTCGTCGCCGTGCAGGTCGTTCTGTCGGCGCTCGTCGTCGCGGGCCACCGCGCGCGCCCTGCGCTCATGGCCAGCGCTCTGCTCGGTTTTTACGTGCTTCTCTGCGATCGGTTGCAGTTTCATCACAATCGGTATGCGCTGTTCTGCTACTCGTTCCTGCTGTTTCTCGCTCCGTGCGATCGCTCGTTTTTCGTCGCAGGCACGGTTCCGGGCACGCGCGCCGGGCCCCTGTGGGCTGCGCGGCTCGCGCAGCTGCAACTGTCGCTGATCTACGTCGCTTCCGGAGGCTCGAAGCTGCTCGATCCGGACTGGCGTAGCGGCCGTGTGCTGTCCGAGCGCTTCGTGCTGTTCGGCGATCACACGATCGACCCCCGGATCCCCTCCGCATGGGTGGAATGGGCGACCCAACCCGAAGTCTTCAGCGTCATCGCGAAGCTGGCGATCGCCACCGAGCTGCTGCTCGCCGTGGGCCTCTGGTCTCGGCACTTGAGAGTCGTCGCGCTCTGGTGGGGCGTCTGGTTCCACCTGACGATCGAGGCGACGAGCCGCGTCGAGGGATTCACGTGGCTGACCCTGACGATGTACGCGCTCTTCTGCACGCCGGATGTGCGAGCCCGCAAGATGTATTACGACGGCTCGCGCTTGCGGGGCCGGCTCATCGCCCGCGCGGTGCGAGCACTCGACTGGCTGGCCCGATTCGAAGTGAAGCCCTGGGCCCCGGACGCGATCCGTCGCGGACACACGGTGGTGGTCATTCGCCGCGACGGGACCCATGCCACCGGCGTGCGAGCGCTCACCATGCTGGCGCGCTGCATACCACTGTTGTTCCCGCTCTGGGCGCCACTGGCCATCGTCGCGGGATTTTCCAAGGGGGGGGACACGAGCGCGGGCGCGTGAGGCGCGGCAGCCCGGGCCGGGCTCGCGATCAGCGCGGCAGCTTGCCGTGCCAGTCCGCTCCCTTGACGACCGGCAGCTGCAGCGCCCTCTCGCGCTCCAGATCGAGGTTGCCCACGTGCAGCGAAATCGGCGCCTGAACCCACTTGTAGATGGACGCCGAGAACAGACGCACGAACCTTTCGACCCAGCCGTCGAGAGTCGCGGGCGAATGCTCGGGAAAGAGAACCCGGAGCGCCTGCGCGACCTCGTCCGATGCCATCTTCTCGCCCGCAAAAAGAGCAAAACATGCATCGAGAACGGGGAACGGCATGAGATCGCGTTCGTCCTCCTGGTCCGCCGCGAGCTCGGCGCTCGCGGGCTTGAGGAGCGCGAGGCGAATGCCCTCCCACCCTCGGGTCTCGTAGAGCCAATCGATGACGTAGTTGACGACCGTCTTGGGTAGGTTCGCGATGACGCCCAGCGCGCCTTCCCCATCGCCGCCGATCGTCACGTAGCCGACCGCCTTCTCGCTCATGTTGCTCGTTTGCAAGAAAAGGCCGCCGACCGCGTTTGCCCAGGTCCACATGCGCGCGGAACGCACACGCGCCTGGATGTTCTGGCGTGCGAGCGGAGTCAGGCGCTCGCCCGGCTGGAGCATGCGCTCGACCGCCGCAAGCTCCCGATCGAAGGCGTCATCGATCGACACGATCGAGAGCGGGACGTCCATGTCGGCGGCCACTCGCTCTGCGGCAGCACGCGTCTCTGCGGAGGAAAACCGCGTGGGCATGAAAAACGCGCGCAGCAGCTGCCGCGCCTTCGCGCGACGCGCGTCGTCCGACAGCTCGGGCCAGCGGCGATCGATCCATCGACGGGCAATCGCGAGGACCAGCAGGCTATCGCGTCCACCCGAGAGCGCGACGCCGATGGCGTTGAAACATCCGTTCTTTTCGAAGTAGTCGCCCACCCCGAGCGCAAGCGCGTCGAGCAGCTCCTCGCAGAACGCCTCCCTCGAGCTTTTCCGAGGTTCTTCGGTGGGTAGAAAGAAATTTGCCCGAGCCGGCGCGGGAAACGACAGCGACCCCCGTCCCGGGGTCGGGGGCGTAACGCGAACGCGCCCCACTTTGGGTGCGAGCGCCACGAAGGCCGCCTGGTCCTCGCGCCACGTGGTGTTCTCGGTCCTGAGGCGACGCGTGCGATCGAGATCGACGGTCACCGCGTGCACCCCTTCCCGGAAGCGCTCCGCAACTAGCAACACGCGGCCATTCTGCGCTACGTATCCGCCTCCGTCGAACACGAGTCCATCGTTGGCACCTACCAGGTTCACGTAAACGACCGTGGCCTGACAATCGGCGGCGCGCGTGGCGATCATCTCGCGCCGGGTCTCGGCAATGCCGAGGCGAAAGGGCGAGGCGCTGACGTTCACCACGAGCTCGGCACCGGCGTACGACCTCCGGCGCATGGGACCCTCGGGCGACCAGCCGTCCTCGCAGACCTCGAGCGCTACGGTCGCGAAATCCAGGTCGAAGACCAGATCGCCGAAGGGCACCCCTCCCACGGTGTCGACGAGGCCGGGCGCGCCTCGAGCCATCGTGCGCGCCTCGTAGAACACGTTGTAGAGGGGGAGTTTCTCCTTGGGGACGAATCCCCATATTCGCCCCGCATGGACGAGAGCCGCCACGTTGTAGAGGTGCGGACCTCGCGACACGACGAGCCCCAGCACCGCGACGCATCCGAAGGTCGCGGTCTCGTTCGCGAACCGCTCGAGCTCCGACCGCTGCGTGTCGACGAACACGCTCCACTGGACCAGGTCTTCGGGTGGATAGCCACCGACCACCTGTTCGGGAAATGCGACGACGGTCACACCGTCGAGGGCCGCCCGACGAGCGAGCTCCACCGCCCGATCGACGTTCGATCGGCACGCCCCTACGGTGGCGTTGACGTTGGCGAGCGCGACCCGGACGAGTCTCATGAGCGAGGCACAGGGTAGCTCGATTGGCGGCCGGGCGTCGGCGGCCCACGGCCCGCGGCCGCTCGAGCCAGTCGAAGGAGAATCGCCCTACTTTTTTTCGACGGCCGCCACGAGCTGGGCGACGTTGGGCATGAGCGTGATCTCGATCCGTCGGTTCTTCGACCGTCCCTCGGCGGCGGCATTCGAAGCGATGGGATCATATGGGCCGTATCCGGCCGCCGACAGGATGCCCGGGTCGACCCCACTCTGCACGAGGAGCTTGACCACGGCGATGGCTCGGGCGGCCGAGAGCTCCCAGTTCGTCGGATACTTGGTCTTCGTCGCAGGCGTTAGCGGCTCACTGTCGGTGTGGCCCGCCACCTGGAACCGCTTCGCGCTCAGGCTACGCAGCGTCCCGGCGACCTCGGCCAGCGTCTGCTTTCCGTCCGACTTCACCTCGGCCTCACCGGGATCGAACAGGACGTCATTGTGCAGCTGCAAAACGACCCTGCCGTGGCGCGTCGTCACCTTCAGCCGGCCGGCATCGATCATTCTCTTGAACTTCGACTGGAGGTCGTCGAGCAGCTTGCCTCGTTCCTGCGCCTCCTCGACGGCTCGTTTGGCTTCCTCGAGCTGCGACTTCTGCTCTTCGGTGATCGCCTGGGACTGGGCGATCCCCAGCGTGTTCTTCAGTTCGAGCATTTGCTGCTGATCGGTCGTGATCTGCTCCTGGAGCCGAGCCAGCTGCTGCTTCGCAGCGTCCGCCTCCTGCCGCGCGGCTTGTGCCTCTCGCGACTTGGCGTCGAAATCGGAGCGAGAAACGCCGCATCCGGCGCACATCACGAGGCTGAGCAGGATGGACCACGCGCGGTTCATCTCTCCTTTCTAGCCGAGGAGGGACCGCCCGCGGAAGCGCCGCCCGCTCTCAGAACGTGTACCTGATGCCTGCGCCCGCATCCCACAGGAGCGGCAGATCCGCGGGACCGATGACCTTTGCAAACCCCTGCGCATAGCGACCGCCCCCTGCCACGAAGAGCGCCATGTGCCGATCCATCTGATACCACTCTGCGCCCAGGCGCCCGCCGAGCGCCAGACTCAGGGTCTCCGCGTGGGGAAACCCGAGCACGGCCAGCGAGCCGTGCGGAACGTCCGCGCCAAGAGCGCCCGCCTCGCCCTGCGCGTAGAGCGCGACTCGATCGCTCGCATGAATCGTCGCGCGGAGGCCGCCGTCGAACCCCCACAACGTGAAGGCCATCGACTGCGACTGGTCGAGCGACTCTCCGGTATCCGTCAAGCCTGCCTCCGCCGATCCGAACACCATCAGCCACGAGAACAGCTCGTATCCGAGCTGCCCGTGAAGCCAGTACGCCTCGGGCGCGACGTGCCGGAACTGGCCTGCGAATCCGAGCACTCCCAGCGTCGACTCGAGGACGAGACCCTTGCGGCGGGGTCGCAGCGGCGGCGGCTCGGCGAGAGCCTGGGCGCTGCTCGCCCGGGTATCCTGCGTCTGCCCTTCGGGAGGCTGGACGGAGAAATCGAGCGACGTGTCCGGTGCGGTCGCGGCCGGCGTACCGCTCGACGAGCCGGGCGCTCCCCCTTCCGGCGCTGCCGGGGCTTCGGGCTGCTGCGCATGTGCGGACAGCGTCGCAAAGGACAGAAGCAGGCCGCCACACGACGCGAGAGCGCGATTACCCACCACTACCAAGCGTATCATCATCCGCGCGAAACGGGCGCCCGTCGAGCCGCTCGCCCCGGCGGCGCTTTTCGGTGCAGTCCGCGCTGACGCTCACGAGGCCGGGGCGCGGGCCTCATCCCCGCGGCCTTGGCCGCGGGTCAGTCGTCGAGCGTGATGGCGCCTTCGCCGACGAGCGCGTGCTCGACCGTTTCGGCGAGATCGTCGATGAGCAGCACGGGATCCCACGGCGACGAGCGAGCGAGCACGCCCGTCGTCTCGTTACGGAACGAAAGCCCGTACGCGCCGATTCCGAGCGGAGTGACCCGGGCGAACGCTTCCTCGGCGCCGAGGCCGATGAGGACGTGCGGTCCCGAGGCCCGCGCCCAGACTGCGGCGCACCCGAGCTCGCCTGCGATGTCGCGCACTCGATCGGAGAGAGTATTCGACCTCGAAACCCGCAGCGCGCTCGTTACCTCATTCATGCTGGCGCTCCTCGTTTCGCGCGTGACGCGCGAGCCTCGTCGTTCGCGTTTACCGCCTCGACCCTTGCCGCTAACGCAGCCGAGCGTGAGGGGCCAACTTTTCCGCGCGTCCGCGCCCGATGGCTGAAGGTGATTGCAGAAGGCACGCCTGGCGCGCACAAGGCGCACTGGCGGCTCGTCCCTTTCTCTCAGCCGGGCGTGGGAACACGCGCGGGCGGTACGTTCGACGGGGAGGCTCTGACCTGACGTTCCGGCGCCGGCGGCTCGGCGGCTCTCCGTCGAGCGCCCGTGAACATCGGATACGCAAGCCCCGCCAGGACACCTCCCACGAACGGCGCGACCCAGAAAAGCCAGAGTTGCCCAATCGCCCAACCGCCGACGAACAGCGCCTGCCCGGTGCTGCGCGCCGGATTTACCGAAGTGTTGGTGATGGGAATGCCCACGAGATGGGCCAGGGTGAGCGCGAGACCGATGGCGACGCCGGCGAAGCCCTTGGGCGCACGCTCGTCGGTCGCTCCGAGAACGACGAAAACGAATCCGAACGACAGAACGATCTCGGCGAGAAGACAGGCCCCCATCCCGTAGCCGCCCGGCGAATGAGCTCCGTAGCCGTTGGCCGCGAAGCCCTCGCGTACGTCGAAACCGGGGCGCCCCTCAGCGATGACGAACAGCAACGCCGCCGCGACGATCGCGCCGGCCACCTGGGCGAGCACGTAATGGGGTAGCTCGCGCCGCGGGAAACGCCCGCCGACCGTCAGCCCAAGGGTGACGGCCGGGTTGAAGTGACCGCCGGAAACGGGCCCCAGCGCGTAGACCATCGTGAGCACGGTCAGCCCGAAGGCAAATGCCACCCCGAGCCACCCGATACCCACATTGAGAAGCGTCGGCGCTGTCGCGGCAAAGAGAGCGCTGCCGCATCCGCCAAACACGAGCCAGAAGGTCCCGAGACACTCCGCTGCCGTGCGCTTTCCGAGGCTCATCGCTTCTCTCCTCCAGACTCGGGTCGGTGGCCGCGGATCGCCGCTGCAGCACCGAGGAGCAAACGAAAGCAAACCTCGCACCGACCGCGACGGGCCGAGGTGACTTGTCGCAGCAGGAAGTGCATCCTAGGGCTTGCCACGTGGACTGTGCGGACCATCCCAGTGCACGTCTGAGTGAAGGACGCGCCCTGCTGCACGGGTTGCTCGGACTGACGAGTCGCCTGAGCGAGCCGCTGCCCGCCGAAGACGTGGCGCGGGTCGTCGTCGACGAGGCTCAGGCGGCGGTGGGAGCCCTCACGGCGATCCTGTGGACCGTCGACGACCCTCCCACGCACGCCACGCTGGTGCGCGCGGTCGGGCACGCGTCGGACGTACTCGACCGCTACAAGCGCATCCCGCTCGAACCGTGGCTGCCCATGGGCGACGCGATGCTGCGACACGAGCCGCTCTTTTTCGAGTCGCGCGCCGAGTTCCGCGACCGCTACGGAATCGCCGAGAAGCTCGCCTCGGGCCGGGACCCGTTCCGCGAGCTCTCCTATGCCTGTCTACCACTCGTCGTTCACGGCCGCGCAATCGGCGGGGTATCGCTGATTTTTCCCCACACCCGTGCCTTCGACGAAGACGAGCGCATGTTCCTCACGGTCTTCGCCCGCCACGCCGCGCAGGCGCTCGAGCGCGCGAGCCTCTTCGAGCGCGAGAAGAGAGCGCACCAGCGGATGGCGAGGCTGCAGCAGCTCACGTCGGCCCTCTCCTCTGCCGCCACGGTCGAGGCGGTCGCCATGCTTGCAACGCAAGTCGGCGCCGAGTCGCTCGGACTGACCGGCGCGGGCCTGTGGGCGACCGACGACCGTGGCGATCTGTGCTTGCTCGGAGAGTTCGGCATGAGCGACGAGAGCCGCGAGACGTTCCGGCGCATCCCGATCGACTCGACGCTCCCCGCCGCGCGCATCGCGCGCGAGCGGCGACCCCTCTGGTGCGAGAACGAGCAGGACCTCGAGTCGGAGCATCCGAGCATCGGGGCGGCGCTGCGCCGAGGGGGTGCGTTCCAGCCCTACGGCGCGCTGCCCCTGGTGCGCCGCGATCACGTACTCGGTGTCCTCGCGTTCAGTGCCAAACAGCCTCGGCGCTTCCTGCCTGAGGAGCGCGCCTTCATCTCGAGCGTCGCCGAGCATTGCGCCGACGCCTTCGCCCGGGCGCGTCTTTACGACGACGCGCGCCGTACCGAGCGCCTGCTGCAGAGCGTCCTCGAACGGCTGCCCATCGGCATCTTCGTGGTCGCGGGCCCGCCGGACATCACGCTGGTCTTCTCGAACGATGCGGTCGCGCGCATCTGGCGGACGGATTCCTTCCCGATTCGCGGAGAAGAGCGCTACCGGATGCTGAAAATGACCTTTCCCGACGGTCGTCCCATGCCGATGGCCGAATCTCCCGTCATGCGGGCGCTGCGCGGCGAAGTCGTGGACGGACTCGAGGCGCGCATCGAACGTCGAGATGGGTCGCTCGGATGGATCAACGTGAGCGCCGCGCCCGTCCTGCGTGACGACGGTACCGTCGAAGTCGCCGTCGCTACCGTCGTCGACGTCACCGCCGAGATGGCGGCTCGGGCAGCCGCCGACGAAGCCGGCCGTGCGAAGGACGAGTTCTTGGCGATGCTCAGCCATGAGCTGCGCAACCCCCTGACGCCGATCGTCACCGCGCTCCACCTGATGCGCCTGCGCGGCGCCGGCACGCTCGAGCGCGAACGCACCGTCATCGAACGGCAAGTGAGCCACCTGACCCGGCTCGTGGACGACTTGCTCGACGTGTCGCGAGCGGCCCGCGACGGCCTGCGCCTCGAGCGTGCGCGCGTCGAGCTCTCGGCCGTCGTCGCCGACGCCATCGAAGTGACCGCCCCACTCGTCGAGGAGCGCCACCAGAAGCTCACGGTCTCTGTCCCCCGCGCGGGGCTCGTCGTCCATGCGGACCGCGGGCGGCTCGCTCAGGTCATGACCAACCTCCTGAGCAACGCCGCGAAATACACCCCTCCCGGAGGGCACATCACGGTGTCTGCCCGCGTGGACGGCGAGCACGTCGGGGTCGAGGTCACCGACGACGGCGCCGGTATCGCGCCTGACCTCTTGCCGCGCGTCTTCGAGGCGTTCACCCAGGGCAGGCAGGGGCTCGATCGAAAGCAGGGGGGCCTGGGGCTCGGGCTGGCGATTGCCCGGCAGCTCATCGTCGCGCATGGCGGCACCATCGAAGCGCAAAGCGCGGGGCCGGGGCGCGGAACCGTCATGGCCGTGCGGCTGCCCCGCGCGAGCGCTGCGCCGGCGGGTCAAGCCGACTCGCACGGTGTCGCGAACGCTCGTCGGCGCCATGGCGCGTGCAGAGTGCTCGTCGTCGACGACAACCCGGACGCGTTGCATCTGCTCGGTGAAGCAATCGCGGAGGCGGGACACGAGGTGCGCATGGTAGGCGACGGCCCGAGCGCCCTCACGGTCGTCGGGACCTTCGCGCCCGACATTGCATTTCTCGACATCGGGCTTCCGGCGATGGATGGTTACGAGCTCGCCGGCCTGCTCCGACGAGACCCGAGCCTCGCGCACACTCGGCTCGTCGCCATCTCGGGGTACGCCCAGGACGGTGATCGCCAGCGCGCGCTTGCGAGCGGCTTCGTCGAGCACCTGGCAAAGCCGCTCGATTTCGAGCAGGTGATGGAGTGCATCGAATCGGCCGCAGGACCCTGAGCGCCGCGCCGAGCGGGCGCGCGCCGGCAAGCGCGGCCCTCGACCCCGAGGCCGAGGGTGGCGCCCGCCAAAGCCGAAGCCAAGCCAAGCCAAGCGGTCTAATCACAAAAAATTAGCCGCGTTGCCGAGAAGACACACTCTGTAGGTGGATTTGCCACGAAAGCTGGGCCCTCCGGCGCCGCCCGCTGGACCCGCATACCTCGATTTGTCAAATTCGGAATTTGGAGGTTTGCGCGATGTCGAGAGCAGTTGCTGGCCTTTGGGTCGTTGGGGCGCTCGTATTGGGGTCGGCCGTCACTGCCATGGCGGATGACGATCGCCCTGGGGACGTGGATCGTCATCGCGCCCCGGAGCCCGTGACCGCGCTCGCGCTGGCAGGTGGAGCCGGCATCGCCGCGGTGGCGAAGTTGGCCTCGCGCCGCCGCGCCCGGCGCCAGTAACGGACGCATGCCGCAGGCGAACGACGACCATTGGCGATGGGCTTCCGGGGCCGCCGTCGGGCCTGCCGCGTTCGTGGGTGCGCTGGCATTGGCGGCACTTCAGACCGTTCGCGCGTGGCGCCTGGGGACTCCGGACCATGCGGTGACCCTCACGGTCGCCTGGGCGGTGGTCCTCGCCCTCGTGTGGCGTCGCCCTCCCCCGGAGAGCGCGCACGGCGATCGCCGACCCGACCCGCTCGCCCGGGGGATCGGAGTCGCGACCGCGCTCGGAATCGGCGCGGCGGCGGTGCTCACGCCCACGTATCGAATGGCGGACCGGGCGTTGCCCGCGGTTGTGGGGGCCGCACTGGCCCTCGCCGCCTACGGATGGCGAGGCATCGCGGTCTACCGCAGGGAGATTCTCCTCCTCGCTTTGCCCCTCATCAATCCCATGCCGCGGGCCCTCCGCGAAACACTCGCGCCGACGACGTGGACGGCCTGGTCAGCGGCGGAGCTCCAGCGTGCCGTCGGCCACGAAATGACCGCCTCGGGCAACGTCGTGCACACGGCCGCCGGGTCGACGCTCGAAGTGGCGCCGTACTGCGCCGGGGTGATGAGCATGTCCGAGCTCTGGGTGCTCGCCCTCATCCTCATGGCGCTCTTTCCGACGACGGCGTGGCAGCGACTGGCGCTGTTCGGCTCGGCGACGATCCTCGGGTTCGCCTGCAATGCCGTGCGCATCGCGGTGCTCGCGGGCGCCCTCGCGCGTGGAGAGCCCGCGTATGACTACTGGCACGCCGGCGCAGGATCGACCTTCTTCTCGCTCGGCGCCACGGCGCTCGCCGGCGCCTTGTGGTGGCGAATGCTGCGCCCGTCGCCTGGTCCGTCCCCGACGCCTCTCGATCATGGGCGCCGCGAAGCGGCCTTGAAGTAGGTTCGTAGGCCGTGGGTTGCGCGAGATGCTCAGCCTGACGGCTCAGCCT
>Ga0187782_10000759_pt1 | contig 22611 bp, 24 predicted proteins | sample 0715_SJ02_MP15_2_FD_132454 | JGI IMG/M metagenome (GOLD analysis project Ga0187782, IMG submission 132454) | Tropical peat soil microbial communities from peatlands in Department of Meta, Colombia - 0715_SJ02_MP15_20_MG | ecosystem: Environmental > Terrestrial > Soil > Wetlands > Peat | place... | reverse complement strand
GTGGCGATGCGGTCCAAGAAGAAGCGGTCGTGGCTGATGATGACGGCGCAGCCGGCGAAGTCGACGAGCGCCTCCTCGAGCGCGCGTAGCGTCTCGACGTCGAGATCGTTGGTCGGCTCGTCGAGCAGCAAAAGGTTCGCGCCGGACTTCAACATTTTTGCGAGATGCACGCGATTGCGCTCGCCGCCGGACAGCATGCCGACCTTCTTCTGCTGGTCGGCGCCCTTGAAGTTGAAGGCGGCGCAATAGGCGCGCGAATTCATCTCGCGTTTGCCGAGCAGAATGAGGTCGTTGCCGGCGGATATTTCCTCCCACACCGTCTTCTTGTCGTCGAGCGCGTCGCGCGATTGGTCGACATAGCCGAGCTTCACGCTGTCGCCGATTTCGATCTTGCCCGAGTCCGGCTTGTCCTGACCGGCGATCATGCGAAACAGCGTCGTCTTGCCGGCGCCGTTCGGGCCGATGACGCCGACAATGCCGCCGGGCGGCAGCTTGAACGAGAGATCGTCGATGAGCAGCCGGTCGGCAAAGCCCTTGGAGAGCTCGTCGAACTCGATGACGTTGTTCCCGAGCCGTTCGGCGACGGGAATGATGATCTGCGCCGTCGTCGGGGCCTTGTCGTTCTGCTTGGCGACGAGCTCCTCGTAGGCCACGACGCGCGCCTTGGATTTCGCCTGGCGCGCCTTGGGCGAAGCGGCGATCCACTCGCTCTCGGCCTGAATCGCCCGCTGGCGCGAGGCTTCCTCGCGACCCTCCTGTTCGAGCCGCTTCTGCTTCTGCACGAGCCAGGACGAGTAGTTGCCCTGATAGGGGATGCCGCGGCCGCGATCGAGCTCGAGAATCCAGCCCGTCACGTTGTCGAGGAAGTAGCGGTCGTGGGTGACGATCAGGATCGCGCCGGGATATTGGCGCAGGTGTCCCTCGAGCCAGTTGACCGTCTCGGCGTCGAGATGATTCGTCGGCTCGTCGAGGAGCAACAGTTCCGGCTGCTCGAGCAGCAGCCGGCAGAGCGCGATGCGCCGGCGCTCGCCGCCCGACAGCGTGTCGACGTCCGCTTCGTCCGACGGGCAGCCGAGCGCGTCCATCGCCTGCTCGACCTGGCTGTCGAGATCCCAGAGGCCCCTGGACTCGATCTCGTCTTGGAGCCGCGTCATCTCGTCCGCCGTGTCGTCGGAATAGTTCATCGCTAGCTCATTGTAGCGGTCGATGATCGCCTGCTTTTCCGCGACGCCGAGCATCACGTTGCCGCGCACGCCGAGATCGGGCTCGAGATGCGGCTCCTGCGGCAGATAGCCGACGCGCGCGCCCTCGGCGATGAACCCCTCGCCGACAAATTCCTTGTCGATGCCCGCCATGATGCGCAGCAGCGTCGACTTGCCCGAGCCGTTGACGCCGAGCACGCCGATCTTGGCGTCCGGATAGAAGGAAAGGTTGATGTTCTCCAAAACCTTCTTGCCGCCCGGATAGGTCTTGGTCAGACCCTGCATATGATAGATGAACTGGCGCGCGGCCATGAGGCGTCGATCCTGCTTTGCGAGCGAGCTGAGAGAGGCGCGGGCGCCTATCACGCGGCCAGAGGAGTGACAAGGACTGCGGCCCATCGCGGGCCGGCTCGTCGCCGAACGGGCTCTCAAGCGTCCGAATTGCGCTTCCCCGGCTTGCGCGACCAATTTGCGATAGGGCAATGATCTCCGGATGTTCGTGCGGCAGCCTTTTAGCGGGCGATCAACGGGACCCCTAAGGGACGGGATCGATGGTTCAGAAAATTCTGGTCGCAAATGACGGCTCGAAGGGCGGGGAAGCAGCGGTCAGGGCGGCGATCGCCCTCGCCAACCAGCTCGGCGTCGGCCTGTCGATGGTCTGCGTCGAATACCTGGAGCGCTTTCCGGCGACGGTCGATCGCGTCGCCGAGGCGCAGACGGAGGCCGCTGACGCCTTTGACGCGACGGTTGATCGCGCCAAGGCCGAGGCGAAGGCGGCCGGTGTCGCGCTCGAGGCGAGGGTCATCGTCGGCCACCCAGTCAAGAGCATCGTCGAAGAAGTTTCGCGCGGCGGCTACGATCTCTTGGTCGTCGGCTATATGGGCCATTCGGCCCTCTTCGACCGCATGATCGGCAGCACGACGAATAGATTGGTCGAACTGTCGCCGTGCCCGGTGATGGTCGTCAAGTAAACGCGGCGTCGAGCGGACGACGCCTCGCGCTCGCGGCCCTATTTATGCGGCCTTCCTTATGCGCGGAGTGCGAAGGCTTTGCGCGGCGAGGCGTCCGGTCGGCGTGACGAGCCCCTCGGCCTCGCCGAGCGCGCCGGGGGTCAGCTCGAGGCCTAAGAATCGCTCGCGTTGAACATGGCCAGGCAGCTCGAGGCGGGTCGTCAAATCGGCGCGGAAGCCGAAGCGTCGATAATAGGGCTCATCGCCGACGAGGATGATCGCCCGGTGCCTGCGGTTCGCCGCGCGTGCGATGCTCGCGCGCATCAGTCGCGCGCCGAGGCCGTGACGGCGGTGCGAGGCTGCGACCGCGAGCGGTCCGAGAAACAATGCCTCAGCGCCGCCTGCATCGACGTTCCAGAGCCTTAGAGTCCCGACAAGCGCGTCGCCGTCCTTAGCGACGAGCGCGAGACCGTCGGCAGGACGCCGACGTTCTCGCAACCGCTCGCTTGTCTTCAAATAGCGATTGTCGCCGAAGGCTTCGTCGAGCAGGCGGTCACGATTGGCGGCGTCGATTGGGCGCTCGTCGAGGATGCGCAACGCCGACGGAGCAGGTTTGCCGACGACAAACAGTTCTCGGGCGAATTCGGTCGCGGACATTTTTGCCTCGAGACCGGCCGGAGCCGGGAGGAGAAAAGGGCGAATCTCTTCCGCACGCGCGGGAGAGACGTTGTTGGTCAGATCACCACGCTCCTCAACGGCGGAAAGCCGTTGAAACCGACGGTCGAATAGGTCGTCGTGTAGGCGCCCGTGCCTTCGATCAGCACCTTGGCGCCGATCTCGAGCGATATAGGCAACAGATACGGCTGCTTCTCGTAAAGCACGTCGACGGAATCGCAGCTTGGTCCGGCGATGATGCACGGCGCCGTTTCGTCGCCGTCGAGCGAGGTGCGGATCGGATAGCGGATCATCTCGTCCATCGTCTCGGCGAGGCCATTGAACTTGCCGATGTCAAGATAGACCCAGCGCATCGGGTCCTCGGCCGACTTCTTTGAGACGAGCACGACTTCCGCTTCGATGACGCCTGCATTGCCGACCATGCCGCGGCCCGGCTCGATGATCGTCTCGGGGATGCGATTCCCGAAATGCTTGCGCAAGACGCGGAATATCGTTTGGCCATAGGTCTTCACCGGCGGCACCTCTTTCAGATACCGCGCCGGGAAGCCGCCGCCGAGATTGAGCATTGAAAGCTGAATGCCCCGCTCGGCGAGCTCGCGGAAGATCGCCGCGCTCGTCTTCACCGCTCCATCCCACATCCTCGGATTGCGCTGCTGCGACCCGACATGGAAAGACAAGCCGTGGGCGACGAGCCCTAAGCGATGCGCATGTTCGAGCACCTGCGGCGCCATCGACGGCGCGCAGCCGAATTTGCGCGAGAGCGGCCATTCGGCGCCCGCGCCGTCGCAGAGGATCCGGCAAAACACTTTCGCGCCCGGCGCCGCCCGCGCGATCTTCTCGACCTCCGCCTCGCAATCGACTGCGAAGACGCGGACGCCGAGCGCATAGGCGCGCGCGATGTCGGCCTCCTTCTTGATCGTGTTGCCGTAGGAGATGCGGTCGGGCGTCGCGCCGGCCGCGAGCGCGAGCTCGACTTCGGGCACCGACGCCGTGTCGAAACACGAGCCGAGCCGGACGAGCAGATCGAGCACTTCCGGCGCCGGATTCGCCTTGACGGCATAGAAGACGCGCGTATCCGGCAGCGCCTTGGCGAATGTCATGAAGTTGTCACGCACGACATCTAGGTCGAGCACGAGTCGCGGGCCTTCGCTCGGATTGCGAGCGAGGTAGTCCCTGATGCGATCGTTCATCGCGGCATCCTCCGTCGCGTCCGCAACGGCGGACGCAAAACAAAACAAAGGAGTGATGGCGATGCGTTTGCCGTCGCGCGCGTTGGAGACGCGAGACGGTCGTTGACCCGCCATCGCGACCCGCGCGCCCTTGACGGGGCGGCGGATCAGATGCTGCGCCGTAGCTTGCGCTCAAGCCCCGGGACAGACCCCGGAAGCCGCTGCGAAGCCATCGTTTGGAAGGGACAAGATCCCGTCCGCACGCCCGGCAAGATAGACAAGCCTCTTTGGGTAGCGCCGGCCTTTGGAGGGCCGACAGAGACCAAAAAAGCCCGGTCCGTCGTTGCTTTAAGTCGCGTCGCCCGTTGGAGCGGGCTTCGCCGGTTCGCCTCCGGCTGCCGGTGTTTCTGGGACGGTTAACTGGCCTCTTGTCCAGATCCCCGCCAACCGGCACGCGACCACAGGCACGTGCGTGTTGGGCAAGTGTCTATGTGGACGAATCGACGTCGCATGCAAGGGTTTTCTTGACGGGCAGAACGCTTTTTTTCTCGCACGCCCACAAAGGCTTAACCACCGGTTGACAGCTCACCGGCGGGAAGCGATATTTCGGGGACATGAGGTGGCGCCGAGGCTGCGCGCGCGAAACGAATACCAAGGTTTTATGTGTCGGCGCCAAGGTATTCTAGAAGAGCGCCAGCCGATTGTCGGAAACTGCGCCGCGTTACTTCAAATTAGAACAGTTTCAAAGCAGCCGTTTTTGCTTGCCAGTTTGTTTTGCATTCGATAGCTCGAGCCACGACACAGCGGGCCAAGAGCCGATCTGCCCCTAAGGACAGCGCGATGATTGTTTGGGCGGCCGGCGCGATTTCGCCGCGCCAGCGAACAGAGCCCGACCCTGCCCAGACGGGCGGGCGAAACGTCGTGATCCCTTGACGACGGGCGGCTCGAGGAATTCCCCCCGACGTAAAGTCTGCGGATCTCACATGCGCTTGGCTTCGACGCTTGCATTGGCTCTGGCGCCGCCGCTCGCCGGGCGGCCGCGGGCGTTTGCCGATGAAGCGGGTTCGGCTGCGGTTTCGCTGAAGGGCCATAAAGTCGATCCCTCCGAGCCGACCGCCTCGGCCGGCAAGCCGCTGACGGTCGATGTGGCCAATCTCGACACGACTCTCGCGGCGTTCGAGAGCAAGCAGCTCAGAGTGGGAATGCTCATCCCGGCGGGCGGCAAAGTGACGCTGCAAATTCGCGCCCTTTCGCGTGGCCGTTACCGATTCTTCGACGATTATCATGAGATTACGGCGCAAGGGTTTCTGGTCGTAGAGGGAAGGAAGACGCGCTGATGCTCGGGGCGCTCATCATCGTTTTTCGCGAGGTCATCGAGGCAGGCATCATCGTCGGCGTAGTGCTCGCGGCCACGCGCGGCGTCCGCGGGAGCCGGCTGATGGCGAGCTTGGGAGTGATCGGCGGCGTTATGGGCGCTTGCCTCGTCGCGGCCTTCGCCGGCGCCATCGCGAACGCGATGCGCGGCGTCGGCCAAGAGGTTATGAACGCGTCGATCCTCAGTCTCGCCGTTTGCATGCTCGCCTGGCACAACATCTGGATGGCGAGCCATGGCCGCGAGTTGGCGGCCGACGCGCGCAAGCTCGGCGCGGCGGTGCGGGCGGGCTCACGCACGGTGGTCGCCCTCGGCGTCGTCGTCGGCGTCGCGGTCATGCGCGAGGGATCGGAGATCGCGCTCTTCCTCTATGGACTCGTGGCGTCGACGGCCGCGAACGGATGGGATTTGATCGTCGGCTCAATTCTCGGGCTTGCCGCCGGCGTCGGCGTGACGGCGGTGACATATTTCGGCCTGATCGCGATTCCGCAGCGTCGGCTCTTTGCCGTAACAAGCACGCTCATCACTCTGCTCGCCGCCGGCCTAGCCGCGCAGGCCGTCGTGTTTCTCCAACAGGCGGGACTCATCACCACGCTTGAAAAGACGGCGTGGGATACGTCGGACTATCTATCCGACGCGAGCATTCTCGGCCGCGTGCTGCATACGCTTGTCGGCTACTCGGACCAGCCTTCCGTCCTGCAGGTCGTCGTCTACTGCGTGACCGTCGCCGCGATCGTCATTCTGTCGAAGCTCGTGCAGTCGGCGCGGCCGGCGAATGCGACGCCGATGCGCAGCGGCGCGGGGGTCTAAGGGCTCGTCCGCGCACAATGTCGTTGGTCCGCCCTCTGGACGACGAGCGGACAACCAGCCCTCCAGCAGTTCTTTCCGTAGGTCGCATCGGTTTCGGCAGGCGGGTCGCCTGTGGCAAAGTCACATGCCGCCACGTTTGTCGGACTCGCCTGGGGAGGGGCTTTTGTCGGAACTGCCTGCGCTTCGCCTTTTCGAATTGACTGGCAAGCTTGCGCTCGTCACTGGCGCCTCGCGCGGCATCGGTTTCGCCATCGCGCGCGGACTGGGACAGGCGGGCGCCGCGGTCGTACTCAATGCTCGGGACGAGGCGGCGCTGGCTGTGGCGCAGGAGCGGCTCGCGGCCGAAGGCGTGGCGACGCACGTCGTTCCCTTCGACGTTGTCGACCGCGTAGCGACGCGGCGGGCGGTCGAGCGGATCGAAGCCGAAATCGGCGCAATCGACATCGTCGTGAACAACGCCGGCATCCAGCGTCGCTCGCCGTTTGAGCTGTTTCCGGAAGAGACGTGGCGCGAAATCGTGGCCGCCAATCTCGACAGCGTCTTCCATGTCACGCAGGCGGTCGGCGAGCGGATGTTGAGGCGCGGCCGCGGCAAGGTCATCAACATCGCGTCGGTGACTAGCGAACTTGCTCGCGCCACGATCGTCCCATACGCCGCGACCAAAGGCGCAGTCAGGCAAATGACTCGCGGGCTCTGCGTGGAATGGGCGCGCCGCGGACTTCAGATCAACGCGATCGCGCCTGGCTATATCCGCACCGAGCTCAACCGCGCGCTCATCGAGGACAAGGCGTTTTCCGATTGGGTCTGCGCGCGCACCCCGGCGGGGCGATGGGCGGAGATAGACGAAGTGGCGGGGGCGGCGATATTTCTTGCTTCCGACGCGGCAAATTACGTCAACGGGCACGTCCTTTACGTCGATGGCGGCCTGTCGATCAGCGTCTAGGCCGCCGCCAAGGCTGTTTGAACGGCCTGGACCTGAGCCTCGAAATCGGGCGCCGGCGCCGGGAAGGCCCCGGCGATCAATGCCGATCCGATGGTAAATCCGCTTGCCCCGGCTTCAGCGACGGCGGCGATGCGGGCAGGACTGTCGACGGAGCCGGCGACGATCAGCGGCTTGCCGCTGATCTCGGCGACGCGGCGGATAAGTTCGGGCGCGTCGCCCTGCCAACGATAGGCCAGCAAATCAAGGCCGTTCACGCCGTCGATCTCAAGAAGCGCTCGCGCGTCGGCGACGATCGCCTCGAGCGTGCCGATGAGCCGGCTTGGATGTCCGACAACGTCGCCCGGAAATGGGGCGTAGGAGACGCCGGCCTTCAGCGCGATCGGCGCGACGTCTTGCGCGCGCCGCCCTCCCATCAGCCAATCGACGCCAAATTCCAAAGCGTTGGCGACCGAGCGCATTTCGCTCTCACGGTCAAGCGAGACAATCTCGAAGAAGACTTGCGCGCCGCCGCCGCGGATCGCTTCAGCAAGCTCTTTAAGCGTTTGGCGCGACTGGCCGATATCCTTGAAGCCGATGTTGCGCACGCCGAGCGCCAAGGCGCGGTCGATCAGCCGCCTCGCCTCGGGGACGGTTCGGTCGTCACGCGTCGCCATGAAGATGAAACCGAGCGACAACGACATGCACGCGCCCTCATACCGGCGCCCATTATGCGCGCCGGCCGAGGGCCAAGATAGAGGACTCTTGCCGCGCCCGAGTCGCCGCCTTCAGTCCGCGTATTCGTCGTGCAACCTGACCCAGCTCATCGGATTCTTCGCCGCCTCCTGTCGGCCGAGCGGTGACACGTCGAGGTAGTTGTAGGCGTCGTTGAGCAAGTCGATCCCGCGCGAAAAGCACGAATAGGCGTGGTAGACCGCGCCGTCGTCGCCTTTGACAAAAGTGCTCAGGCCGGGCAGGTCCGACGCTTTCCAGTCCAGCCTCTCGTAGTTATAGCTTGCGCCTTTCTGCAAATCCTGCGGCTTGAATGAGACGCCGAAATCGTAATTGAAGTCGCTTTCGCCGGAGGACGCCCAAGGAAAAGTCCAACCCATTTGCTTGGCGCGCGCCATGAGCTTGGCCAGCGGCGCGCGCGAGATCGCGACAAAACGCGTATCCCGTTGCTCGAGATGCGAGATCAAGCCGGAAACGCTGTCCATCCAGAACGAACAGCTCTTGCAAGGCTTCTCCCATTCGGGCGCAAACATGAAGTGATAGACGATGAGTTGTCGGCGGGGCCCGAAAAGCTCTCCAAGCGTTTTGACGCCCTCCTGCGTGTCGAAACGATAGTCCTTCTCGATGCGCACCCAGGGCAATGCGCGCCGTTTGGCGCTCAGCGCGTCGCGCGCCTTCGTGAAAGCCTTCTCCTCGGCGAGCAGCGCCTTGCGCGCGTCAAGCCATTCCTCGCGAGTGGCGACGTGATGATCGAGCACGGATGCGGCCTCCCTTTTTCGACGAAACGCTCGCTCAAGCGGCGGCGACCATCGCCTTCATGGGCTCCCAATACATCTTGATCCAGCCGGATTCGAGACGGGCCTGCGCCTCGTCGGGATGCCCGACCTGATCGAAGACGAGCCGTGCGCCGTCGCCTTCGGCCGAAAGCTCGAAGCGCACGATCGAATAGACGCCGTCCGGCCAATCCTTGGCGCGCCAGGCCTGAACGACCCGCTTTCCAGGCCTCAACTCAACGTTGCGCGCGGCGATGTGGCCGTCGAACATGGTCGCGGCTCCGCCGACCTCCGTCGAAATCGACGCGGCTCGGCCGCCTGTCATCTTCGCGAATTTTTCGGAACTCGTCAGGATGTCGAAGATCGCGTCAGGCGTGGCCTCGACGTGGATTTCCTGGTGGATCGCCATCATTTTGCTCCCTGGACTTGGCTCCGTGGATCGGCCGATATATCAACCGAACGGTTGACAACTTGATTATCGGTCGAGGACCGAATTGTCAACTGATCGGTTGAGTAAGCTAATGCTCGCCATCGACGACGACAGGCTCGACGACGTATTTCACGCGCTGTCCAATCCGACGCGTCGCGCGCTCTTGCGAATATTGTCGTCAGGTCCGGCAAGGGTGAGCGAGCTCGCAAAGCCATTCGACGCTTCGCTCAACGCGATCTCGAAACACCTTATCGTGCTTGAACGCGCCGGGCTCATTCGGCGGGAGGGCGATAGACGCACCAGCGCGTGCGTCTTGAACGTGGAGCCGCTGCGCAGCGCGGACGCTTTTTTCGCGTTCTATCGGCAATTCTGGCGCGGCAAGCTCGACCAGCTCGCGGCATACGTGGAAGGAGAGACGCGTTGATGGAGCCCGCCTCGCTGAGCCTCAGACGCGTCATCCGCGCGCCGCGCGAAAGGGTCTTTGCGGCTTGGACGACGCCGGACCAGCTCAGACAATGGTGGGGACCAGGGCTGGTCACCTGCCCTGAGGCTCACATCGATCTCAGAGAGGGCGGAGAATATCGCTTGGCCAACAGGCAGCCTGACGGCGGACTCATCTGGATCTTCGGCCGATTTGAACGCGTGCGCGCGCCCGAGGAAGTCGTCTACACGTGGAACTTGAGCTCGCGTCCCGATGACGCGCCGACGCTGGTGACGGTCACGTTCCTTCCCCACGATGATGGGACGGAGCTTATCCTGCGCCACGAGCGCTTCGTGGGCGAGCCGATCAGGGACATGCACCTGCAAGGGTGGGGCGGCTGCATCGACAAGCTCGAGGCGCTTTTTGCCGCTTAAGACTCACACAGCCGGCCGTAGCCGCCGTCACTTCGTTTCCGGCCCCCAGCTCGGATCGCTGGCATAGGAAGGCGTCGGCACCTGGAACTCGGCATGGCCAAAAATGTCGGTCATGTAGATTTTCGCGCCCGATTCGCCGCCCGGATCGCGGAAAAACATCAAAAACAGGCCGTTCGGCGCGAAGGTTGGGCCCTCGTTGTGGAAGCCCTCGGTCAAGATGCGCTCCCCCGCGCCGTCAGGCTTCATAACACCGATGCCGAACTGCCCGTCCTTGACGCGCGTGAAGGCGATCAGGTCGCCGCGCGGCGACCAGACGGGCGTCGAGTATCGCCCCTCGCCGAACGAGATGCGCTGCGGCATCCCGCCGCTCGCGCTCATGACATAGAGCTGTTGCGCGCCGCCGCGGTCGCTCTCGAACACGATCTGCTTTCCGTCGGGGGAGAACGAGGGCGAGGTGTCGATTGCGGCGTCGTCGGTCAACCGCGTCGTCTGGCCCGATTGCAGGTCGTAAAGGAACAGGTTCGACGCCGCTCCCTCAGATAGGGACAGAGCGAGATATCTTCCGTCCGGCGAGAAGCGCGGCGAGAAGCTCATGCCGGTAAATTCTCCCACGGACTCGCGGCGCCCGGTCTCGAGGTCGAGGATCTCAACCTTCGGGTCGCCGTCCCCGAAATGCATGTATGCGACTTGCTCGGCATTGGGCGAGAATCGCGGCGTGACGGCGAGATTGTCGCCGGCAGTGAGAGAACGCATGTTGGCGCCGTCCATGTCCATCAGCGCGAGGCGCTTGCGGCGCTTCTCCTTGGGACCTGTCTCATCGACGAACACGACGCGAGAATCGAAGAAGCCGCCTTCGCCCGTAATGCGCGTGAACACGGCGTCGGCGATAAGATGAGAAATGCGGCGCGCGTTCTGCGCCTCGCCCGAATATTGCTGACCGGCGATCTGTTCGCCCGTCTCGACATCCCATAGGCGGAATTGCGCGACGATCGAGCCTCCTTGGTGCGACACGCGTCCCGTGACGACGAACTGCGCGTTGATCGTCTTCCAAGCGTCGAAGTTCGGCCGCTTGTCCGGCTCGCCGATCGCCTCGGGAAATGAACTCGGATCGACCGGTTGTAGGAACACCGAGCGCGCGAAATCCGCCGCGACAACCGCGCCGACCTTGGCGTCGTCGCCCTGCAGCGGCGTCACCGCCACGAGCGCCGGCGTAAAGTTGGCGCCGGCCTTGACGTAAATGTCGCCGACGGCAAGCGCGCCGTTGGAAGCGGCCATGAACCCGAGCGCCGCGAGGGCTGAGAGGAGGCCCAATTTCCGGCGGCCGCCGCCTCGCAACGCCGCGCGTTCGCCCGTTGTCGCCGCGTTGACGCGTGAGGGGCCCCAAGTCATGGCCGCGAGCCACATCGTCGTCGGGCCGAGTCTCGTCATCGCCGCTCTTCCTCTTAACTTCACGCTCACCCGAGCGCGCTCTCGGGATCAAAATGCACGGTCTTCGTGCGCCATTGCTCGAAATAGGGGGCATATTGCGGCGGCACGTGCAGGGGATTGCACTTCAAAACCGCGCGCATGGCGCTCTCCGCGTGCGCTTGCCACGCAGGATCCGAGGGAGGATTGATGAGCACCGGCTGCGCGGACAGCGAGCCGTCGGGCGCGAACACGACCTTAATTTGCGCGACATATTTCTCGCCTGCGGGCACTGTCGGCGGCGGGTTCCAGCAATTCAGGTAAGCCTCGGTGAACCAGGCGTCGAGCGCGGCCGCGAGCGAGGGCGACATGCGCGGCGCGCTGTGGTTCGGCAAGCCCTGCGCCGCCGGCTGCGCGGGATCCGTCGGCTTGGCGTCGGCGAGCAGCTTGCGGATGGCGTTCGGGTCCATGGCGCGCGTCGGTTTCGGCGTATCCGATTTGGGTTCGTCGATGAGCTTGGCAAGCGCGTCGGTCTTCGGCGTCGGCGATGGAGACGGCGTCGGCTTCGGCTTTGGCGACGGAATGGGCGAGGGCGTGTCCTGGGCGGGCCGCGGCGGAGGCGAAGGCTGCGGCGTTTCTTGCGCAGGCTTAGGCGGCGGTTTCGGCTCGTCGGAGGGACGCGGCGGGGGCGACGGCGGGAGCGCCTCCGGCGCTGCGTATGCGAGCGTTTCTTGCGGGGTCGCGGGCGGCTGAACCTTGGCTGGCGGAGCGTCGCGCTCGCCCTTCATGATCTCGTTGAATTCGGATTGGGTGATCGTGTCGACAGGGATCGACTCCGAGGCGTCCTCGAATTTCGGCGCGGAGGCGAAGCCGAAGATGACGGCCGCGAGAAGTCCGGCGTGCAGAACGCCCGATACGACATAGCCGGTTTTGGTCGGCTCCTCGCTCAAGCCGCGCGCGCCTCAACGTTCTGTGGGCTCGGTGACGAGGGCCACTTTCTTGTAGCCGGCCGTCGTCACTGCCGCCATGATCTCCGCGACCTTCCCGTAGGGGACGGACTTTGACGCGCGCACGTAAATGCGCTGTTCGAAATCATTGTTGGCGAGCGAACCGATCTTTCCTACGAGGTCGCTCAACGCGATCGGCTCGTCCATAAGGTAGATTTGGCCCTGGTCGTTGAGGGCGACGGCGATCGGCTTCTTCTCGACGTTCAGCGCCGAGGCTTTGGTCTGCGGCAGGTCGACAGCGACGCCGCTTGTCAGCAGCGGCGCCGCCACCATGAAGATGATGAGCAGCACCAACATCACGTCGATGAATGGCGTCATGTTGATTTCCGCCATCGCGCCGTAGCGCGGAACGCCGCGCCGTCCGCGGCCGTTCTTGCGTGCCATCGCGACCGAAGCAGCCATTGGCGGCTCCTCTCAGGCGGCCTTGCCGCCGCCCAGATGCTGATCGATCTGGCGCGACAGGATCGAAGAGAATTCGTCGGCGAAGCTCTCAAGCCGCGCCTGCGAGCGCGCCACGTCGCCCTGCAGCTTGTTGTAGGCAATGAGCGCGGGGATCGCCGCGAACAATCCGATGGCGGTCGCGAGCAGCGCCTCCGCGATGCCTGGCGCGACGACGGCCAGCGACGTGTTCTTCGAGACTGCAATGCCGCGAAAGGCGGTCATGATGCCCCAGACGGTCCCGAACAGCCCGACGAAAGGGCCGGCTGAGGCGACGGTGGCCAGAAACAGGAGGTTCGATTCCAGCCGCTCGACCTCGCGGGCGATCGAGACGTCGAGCACTTTGTCGAGCCTGGCGTGCAGGCCGCGCACCGAAGTCGCCGCGTTTTGGAACGACCGCTTCCACTCCTTCATCGCGGAGACGAAGAGGCTCGCCGAGCCGATATTCGTGCGCTGCGAGAGCGACGCATAGAGCTCCTCGAGCGATTCCCCTGACCAGAAGCTCTGTTCGAAGCTGTCGATGGCGCGCCGGAAGCGGCTATAGAAGAAGACCTTGTTGACGATGATCACCCAACAGAAGAACGAAGCGAGAAGGAGCCCGACCATCACGATTTTCACCACGATATGGGCCGACCAGAACATGTCGATCAGCGTCGTGTCGGGGACGACGTCAGCTGAGTTCATGGCCTCTCGATCTCCTGGCTTCGCGGCGCTCGGGCCGAGCTTAGGCGACGTCGGAGGTCGCTCAACTGGCGCGGTCTCGCCTGCAAATCGGCCGAAACTTGGGCTTGCGGCGCCTTGCCCCGGCCCGCTTGCTTTTAGCGGTTCGCTTAAGCGCTTAATAGGGTTAAGACGCGGTTATTGGGCGTGGGTTTGCGCGAACAAAGGCGAGGACCGGCGATGAAACTTGTAATTGCGTTGTCTTTTGCGGCGGGCCTTCTCCCGATCGGCGCGAACGCAGCGGATTGCGACGCGATCGCACGGGGCAAAGTGACGCTGGTTGGCAGTTCATCGACCGTGGTTCTGCCCAATCTCGAGCCGAAGACCGCGAGCCTGGTTCTCGTGCCAGGGCCGAACGCGAAATTGACGCAGACCCGCCCCGACGGCGGGGTCGTCGAAGTCACCTACGCCGACGGCCACGTGGTCGCCACGACCGACGTAGCCAAGGGGATCCATCTCGACTTCGTGTGGAGCGACGTCGAGGGCGACCCGCACGCTTTGGCCGAAGGGAGTTCGTTCTCCTTTATCCTCACTGTGCGCAAGGACGGGGCCGATCAGTCCAAGGAGAAAGTGACGCGGTCCGTCGGCAAGCATGCAATGCGTACGGTTTCCGGCTGTCTCATCGATACGGTCAGATTCACCGATCACGCAGAGGGCGTCGGCAATGACACGACGCGCGAGGCCGCCTGGGACTATTCGCCGACGCTCGGGATCGCGCTCTGGAGTGAGACGATCTTCAAGCGCAACAAAGACGCCAGTCCGATCACCATCAGGACGATGGTCAACGACCTCGCGCCTCAGTCCTGACGCCAGGCGCGCTTGCTCCCTGAAGCGGTGGCGTGCCAATCGCCTCAGAAGAGAGCCGGCCAGGCTCCAAACTGCCGGCCGTCGCGCTCCCCGGCTCAGATCGTCTGGTTGTAAGCGCCGACCTCGGGATTTTCACGCAGGATCGCGTCGACGGCGTGAAACATCTCCCGCATGCGCGCCTCGGAAACTGGGCTCTCGATGACGACGACGAGCTCCGGCTTGTTGGACGAGGCGCGCACCAGACCCCATGTGCCGTCGGCCAACGTGACGCGCACGCCGTTGACTGCCACGACGTCGCGGATGGCGCCGCCTGCCAACGTTTCGCCCGTCAAGCGTATCGCCTCGATGCGCCCTCTCACTTTGTCGGCGACCGCGTATTTGACTTCATCCGCACAATGCGGGGACATGGTCGGTGACGACCAGGTTTTGGGCAGCGCGCGATAGAGGTCGGCTAAGTTCGAGCCTGGATTGCGGTCGAGCATGTCGAGAATGGCGATCGCGGTCACGAAACCGTCGTCGTAGCCGAGGCCGATCGGCTTATTGAAGAAGAAGTGGCCGCTTTTCTCGAAGCCGGCGAGCGCGTTCAGGTCGCGGACGCGCCGTTTGATGTGCGAATGGCCGGTCTTCCAATAGTCGACTTTCGCGCCCGTCTTGGCGAGCTCAGCGTCCGTCATGAAGAGGCCCGTCGATTTCACGTCGACGACAAACTGGGCGTTTGGGTGCATGCGACCGAGATCGCGCGCCAGCATCACGCCGATCTTGTCGGCAAAAATCTCATTGCCTTCGTTATCGACGACGCCGCAGCGGTCGCCGTCGCCGTCGAAGCCGAGCGCGAGGTCGGCGCCGTTGGCCTTCACGGCCTCCGCCATCGCGCGCAGCATCTGCAGGTCTTCCGGGTTCGGATTGTAGCGCGGGAAATTGAAGTCGAGTTCGCAATCGAGGGCCACGACCTCGCAGCCGAGGGCGCTCAGCAGATTCGGCGCAAAGGCCCCGGCCGTGCCGTTGCCGCAGGCCGCGACCACTTTGAGCTTGCGCTTCAGTTTCGGTCGGGCGGTCAGCGCGCTGATGTAGCGCTGAGGGAAACTCGGCACGAAGTCGTATGCCCCGCCGCCTGGCGCTTTCGAAAGGCCGCCGATGACGATCTCCTTCAACCGACTCATCTCCTCGGGGCCAAAAGTGACCGGTCGCGCGGCGCCCATTTTGACCCCCGTCCAGCCGTTGTCGTTGTGCGAAGCAGTGACCATGGCGACGGCGGGCGCCGGCAAGGCGAACTGTGCGAAATACGCCATCGGCGTCAGGCAGAGCCCGATGTCGCGGACCCGCGCGCCGCCCGCCATCAGCCCCGAGACGAGGGCGAACTTGATGGATGAGGAATAAGCGCGAAAGTCGTGGCCGACGACGACGTTTTGTTCGACGCCGACCTCGCCAAGGAGCGTGGCGAGGCCCAGTCCCAAGGCCTGAGCGCCCATCAGGTTGAGTTCCTTCTCGAACAGCCAGCGCGCGTCGTATTCCCGAAAACCCGTGGGTTTCACCATGGGTTCCGATTCGTAGGCGTAGGTGTTGGGGAAGAGCTGAGGAAGAGGTTTTGGAAACACGTGGACCGTTGGCTTTCGAAACCGTCTCACGCTGAGGGGCGCTCCGAGCGTGCAGCTCCTTAGCGGCTTACTGCCTCAGCACCAACATGCCCCCCGTTTGCTCGACGCTGATCAGCCGCTTCAGGAAACTCGCGCCGATGAGCATCGCCGGCATATCCCCGTCCATGACCAGGGCATCGACGCCCGTCACGTAGAGGCCGCCCAGACTGATCGAGCTGATCTTGGCCGGCCATGCGTCGGCTACGCCATTGGCCGTCTGGACGCGGTAATGCGGGCCGACGCGGTCGACGAAAACACCGAGGCGGGCCGCGGTCGAAGCGGACAAAGCCACGAAGGTCGCGCCAGTGTCGACCATGCCCAGCACGTCTTGGCCGTTGACGAGAAAATCCGCGACATATTGTCCGCCGGCGTCCGCTGGGATCGACGCCTGGCGGTAACCGCTCTGCATCGGCGGGCGGACGATTTCGAGCGTCGGCGGCTGCGCGGCCTGCGCGGGCGTCGGCAAGTTTGGCGCGGGAGCGGCTTGAGAGGGTTCGGGGCCGGGCGCGGTCAAAATATCTGCGCCGATCCGGAATTCCTGCAGGGTCACGAACGCGGCGACGCAAGTGAGCGCGGCGGCCGCCAAAGCAAAGCGAAGCATTAAGAGGACGTCACGCTGGCGAACACGACGTCGATCTTCGGCCGGCCGCGCAAAGAAACCGTAAAGGGAATTCAATAGCGTCGGGGCTCGTTAGAAGCTTCGACCGCGGCGAGGCGCTCAACCGGCAGGGCTGCGGGCGACCTCGATCGTTCGGGCGAGCGCCTCGATGGCGGCGGCGCGAGGCAGGCTCGGCTGGGCGCCGGCCGCTGTGCAAGCGAGGCTGCCGGCGGCAAGGCCGTAACGGAGAGCTTCGGCAAAATCCCCGCCGTGATCCCGCGCGGCTGCAAAGGCGCCGACAAACGCGTCACCCGCCGCGGTCGTATCGACGACCGCTACCGGCGGAGCTGGCGCCAAAAATCGTTCCGCCCGGGCGTAGCCAACCGCGCCGGCCGACCCCAGCGTCACCAGGGTCGCCATTCCTGTCGTCGCGGCGATCTCGCGGACCACCGCCTCCGGTTCGCTCGACGCCAATTTGAGCGAACGGCCGACGATTGAGGCCTCCGTCTCGTTGACGCAGAGGACGTCGAGCGCGCCGAGCAGCGCCTTTGAGATCATTTGAGCCGGGGCGTTATTAAGCAGGACTCTTGCGCCCTGACGGCGCGCGGCGACGGCGGCGGCCTCGACCTCGGATTCAGGCGCCTCGCGCTGTAACAGCAGCCAATCGGCAGGCCCAATGCTCAGCGCCGCCAACTGGCTCGCGCGCGCCTCGGCATTGGCGCCCGAGGCGACGACTATGGCGTTTTCGCCGTGGTCGTCTACGACGATGAAGGCGGCGCCCGTCGGTTTATTGACTGCGCGCGAGGCTGACAGATCGACGCCGTCAGCGCGCAGCAAAGCCAGCGCCTCATCGGCGAAGCCGTCGCGGCCATAGGCGCCGACCATCGCAACCTTCGCGCCGGCGCGCCGGGCCGCCAGCGCCTGATTGGCGCCCTTGCCGCCGGGATTGGCGACATAGTCGAGGCCGAGCACGGTCTCGCCGGGCCCAGGTATCCGTTCAGCCCGAGTGACGAGGTCGATGTTGATGGAGCCGAAGACGATGATCATGAGGGAGGTCGGGAGTAGGCAGTCGGCAGTCCGGGTGTAGGGGCTAGCGAGTGGCGAATAGCGAATGGCGAGTGGTGCATTCGCCACTGGCTACTCGCGATCTGCCGAAGCCCGACTGCCGACTGCCTAATCACAAATACCGATTGACCAAATTCTCCACATATTCCTGCTTGCCGGAGCGCGGCTTGGGGTCGATCCCCTCGTGGGCGACGCGGGCGGCGATCCCCTCAAGCGTCGCGTTCTTCCTCAGCATCGCCTTGGCTTTCGGCGCGTCCCAGCCGGCGTAGCGCTCGGCCAAGAAGGCGTCGTAGACGCCGTCCTCGATGAGCGCGTGCGCGGCGACGAGCGCCTCGGCGCAGGCGTCGAGCCCGCCGATGTGGCCGTATAAAAGATCAGCGGCGTCAATCGATTGCCTGCGTATTTTTGCGTCGAAATTGAACCCGCCTGCGTCCAAGCCGCCGGATTTGAGGATATGGTAGAGAGCGGGCACCAGCTCGGCCGCGTTGTTCGGGAACTGGTCGGTGTCCCATCCTGACTGATAGTCGTTTCGATTGGCGTCAACGGAGCCCAAAATGCCGAGCGAGGCGGCGAGCGCGATCTCGTGCTCGAAGGAATGATGGGCGAGCACCGCGTGCCCGACCTCGATATTCACCTTCACTTCGTCGACGAGGCCAAAGCTCTGGAGGAAGCCGTGCACGGTCGCGACGTCATAGTCGAACTGGTGCTTTGTCGGCTCCTGCGGCTTCGGCTCGACCAGGATGACGCCTTTAAAGCCGATCTTGTGCTTATACTCGACGACGAGGCTCAAGAACCGCCCCATCTGCTCGCGCTCACGCTTCAAGTCCGTGTTGAGCAGGGTCTCGTAACCCTCACGGCCACCCCATAAAACGTAATTTGCGCCGCCGAGCTTGTGCGTGGCGTCGATGGCGTTCTTCACCTGCGCTGCGGCATGGGCGAAGACGTCAGGGTCAGGGTTCGTGGCCGCGCCGGCCATGTAGCGCGGATGGCTAAAGAGATTGGCTGTGCCCCACAGCAACTTGACGCCCGAAGTTTCCATCTTGCGGGCGAAATAGTCCGTCATTTCTTGAAGGTTCGCGCCGAACTCGGCGATGTCGACGCCCTCAGGCACGGCGTCGCGATCATGGAAGGTGAAGAACGGCACCCCGAGCAGGTGAAACATCTCGAAGGCGACGTCCGCCTTGCGTCTGGCCGCCTCCATCGTGTCGCCGAACCATGGACGATCAAGAGTCGGCGCGCCGAACATGTCGACGCCGTTCCACGCGAAATTGTGCCAGTAGCAGACGGCGGGCCGCAGATGCTCCGCCATTGTCTTGTCGCCGACCTTGCGCTTGGCGTCGTAGTGTCGATAGGCGAGGGCGTTCTGGGCTTTAGGCCCTTCATATTTGACGGGCGCCAGGCCCGCGAAGAAGTCTTTGGACACTAGCGTCTCCCCCGAGCGCCCCGCAGCGCCGCGGGGTAAACGTCTTGGCGTACCTTCTTGTGGTCCGCGAGCGCAGCGCAAGTCAATTCGGCGGCAAATCGCTTCTTAAAGACATAATCAAAACGCCCCTGGGAACACGCCCCCGTCGATCAGGATGTTCTGGCCGGTGACATAGCCTGCATGCGCGCTGCAGAGAAAGGCGCAGAGCTTGCCGAACTCTTCCGGGCGGCCGAGGCGGCGGGCCGGAATGACGGATTCCCGCTCCGCTCGCGCCTTGGCCATGTCGCCGCCGAGTTCCGCCGCCCGGCGCTCGAGGCCTGGGCGGGTCCGATCGGTGTCGAACACGCCCGGCTGGATAGAGTTGATCGTCACATTGGCTTTCGCATGCGCCCGCGCCGCCGCCGCAAGCAAGGCCGTTAGTCCCGCCCGCGCGCCCGACGACACGTCGAGACCGGGGATCGGGGCGCGCACCGAGAAAGAAGTGATATTGACGATACGTCCAAAGCCGCGGGCCGCCATGCCGGGCAGAACACCCTGGGCGAGCAGGATCGGCGTGATCATGTTGGCGTCGAGGCCACTCTGGATGTCCTCGCGCGTAAGCTTAGCGAATTCCTTGAATGGCGGGCCGCCATTGTTGTTGACGAGAATGTCGGGCTCAGGACAGGCCTCCAACAGCGTCTTGCGCACGCTGTCGTCGCCGACATCGCCTAAGACGCCGAGCACGAGGGCGCCGGTCCGCGTGCGAAGCTCCTCGACGGTGACCTCGAGGATTTTCGGATCGCGGCCGTTGACCACAACCTCGCAGCCAGCTTCCGCGAGAGCGATAGCGCAAGCCTTGCCCAAGCCCCTGCTCGAAGCGCAGACAATCGCCTTCCGGCCGGCAATGCCGAGATCCATGGCTCGCTCCTTTTTGAAGGCCTTGGCGCAGGAGAATGCTCAAGTCTCAGGGCGCGACGCAAGGGCTGCTCGTGGCATATTGCCCGGGGGCAGGCGTCAGTCCGCCGCCGCTCCTTGAAGCCACGTCGCCAGCACGCGCCGATCCTCATCCGTTGCGCCGGTGATATTGTTTGGCGGCATGGCGTGGGTAAGCACGGCCTGCTGACGGATCGCGCCGGCGAAATGGGCGATATGCTCGGGCGTGTCGAGCAGCACCGCCTTCGGCGCCTCAGGCACCCCCTCCCAGACCGGTTCAGGCGCATGGCACATCGAACAGCGCGTCGCGACGACCTCGACGACCTCCTTCGGCGCCTTTGGCAGATCGGCGGCCGCCGTCGAGGGCGTGGCCGTCGGCTCGCTTAAGCCCAAGATCGGGCGCATGCCCGGCGAGGTCGAGGCCGCCACCCAGAACGCCGCCCAAATGGCGAGCGCGGCGACGAACCACGCCCACCAGGGAGCGCGATCATGGTCGGCGTGCCAGGCGTTGTAGAACACCCTGATGAGCGCGCCCGCTACGATCACCAACGCCACGATGAACGGAATCGCGGCCGAGTTCGCGTAGGTTTCCGGGTAATGGTTGGCGAGCATCATGAAGAGCACGGGCAGCGTGATGTAGTTGTTATGGGTCGAACGCTGCTTGGAGGTCTTCACCCAGTAAGGGTCAGGCGTCTGTCCGGCCTTCAGCGCCGCAACCGACTTGCGCTGATTGGGCATGATAACCAGGAAGACGTTGGCGGTCATAATCGTCGCCATCAGCGCGCCGGTGTGGATGAGCGCGCCGCGGCCCGAGAAGACATGCGCGAAAACAGCGCTCGCCAGGATGACATAGATGAAGCCTGCAACGCCCAGCGCCGCGTCATTGTTGGAAAGCGGCGAGCGACAGAGAGCGTCATAGATGAGCCAGCCGACGGCGAGCCCCAAAAGCCCGATCAGCGCCGCCTGCCAAGGCTCAATCGCGAGCACATTCGGGTCGATTAGAAAGAAGGTCGACTGGCCGTAATAGACCCAGACGAGAAGCGTAAAACCCGAAATCCAGGTCCAGTAGGACTGCCACTTGTGCCAGATCAGGTGATCGGGGAGCGTCGCAGGCGCAAGCGTATACTTGCTCATCTCATAGAAGCCGCCGCCATGCACCTGCCAAGAAACGCCGTATACGCCGGGCTTCATGTCCGGGAAATTTCTCAAGCTCGCGTCGAGATGCATGAAAAAGAACGAGCCGCCGATCCAGGCGATGGCCGCGGTGACATGCAGCCAACGGATCAGCATTGATCCCCAATCCCAGAAATATGGCAGCCAAGCTTCCATCGCCGTTCCCCGCCGGCGCTGGTTTTCGCGTTCTCAGGCGCGTCGGCTGGGGCGACTATAAACGGCGCCCAAAGTCGCGAGAACGCGAAAGTCTCGCGCGGCGCGGATATTTTCAGCGATTCCGGCGCTCCAACCGCATGATGAGAACCCGCTCAACGCGAGGAGCAGCGGCGAATGAACCCGGGGTAGCGGAAGATAAAACCTAATGCCCGCGCCGCAAGGGCGCGGCGCGGACTTGCCTTTTCGCTTCGTTCGGAGCGGCCGGCTATGACCCGCCCGCGCTCGAATTCCTACCGGCAGAGGTCGACCGGGTGACGGCCGAGATAGTGACCCTGGCTGTCGTAGACCGGGCGCACGCCCCAGCAAGAACTATCCGGCGGAGGAGGCGGATAATCGGCTGGATAGGCCGGCGGATAGTAGTACCCGTAGTAATAAGGCTGCTGCGAGGCCGCGATCATTGCGCCCGTCGCCAATCCCAGCGCTCCGAACGCAACGGCCGGACCCCACCAATAACCGCCGTGGCCGTGCCAGCCATCGGCGGCGGCTGGCGTAGCCGCCATCAGGCCGCCCGCAAGCGCAAGCGCGGCGAGCGAGCCACCAAGGCCTGCCCGAATTGTCTTGACCATTTTTATCTCCCAATTCTTCGCGCCGCATTAGGGCCACGTATCCCGGCCGTGCGGCGGCTGTCCGCAAGCTTGCTTCAGCAATTACCCAGCGATTACGGCGAACCGGCGACCGCGACCGCCAATCGACGCCGGAAGCTCACAAAATTCTGTAACCGCTTCGGGCCACTACCAAGCAGGCGGCGGGTTGAACGGCGGCGGGTTGAACGGCGCGCCATAGGTTATGCTCGGCCGCTCGCGGCGCCGTGCGGGCTCGCCCGCGCCGACATCGTAATAGGCGAGGCCGAACCCGCAGCTCCAGAGGCCATGACCGCCAGAAAAGCGCACGCGGCTCAAACATCCGGTTTTGGCGCCGCGAAAAGGCGACATATCGAAGGAGCGACGCAGCCCGTCGTCGGCAGCGTTCGGAGGATGGCCAAAGACGACCACCGGAGTTCCAAGCCCGTTCGCAACGCCCGGCGAAGCGACCAAGACGCCGGCGAGACCAACAGCCGCCAGCGCCGACGCTATGGCGGATCGACTGAAAAACGCACGCATCAACCGCCCCTTGACCACCTCCGCAAGGCGCGCTCGCCGCGCCTCGCGTTTACCAAGAAGCGAGAAAATAGCGCTTTTTACGATTTAGCGCCAGCGACCGGCCGCTAGAGCGGAATCCATTCACGTCGTATCGTAGCCTGCGGCAGCGAAGTAGTTGGCGCATTCTTGGGGCGTGAAGGCGGGCAGGAGTTCGCCGATCTTGGCCCAAAGGCCTTCGACGGTGCGCT
>Ga0187782_10000758_pt1 | contig 22624 bp, 22 predicted proteins | sample 0715_SJ02_MP15_2_FD_132454 | JGI IMG/M metagenome (GOLD analysis project Ga0187782, IMG submission 132454) | Tropical peat soil microbial communities from peatlands in Department of Meta, Colombia - 0715_SJ02_MP15_20_MG | ecosystem: Environmental > Terrestrial > Soil > Wetlands > Peat | place... | reverse complement strand
AGCGCGCCGGCGCGCGCAAAAGCCCGCCCGCAAGGCGAGAGGCCCGCAGGAATGGCGGGACACAGCGGCGAGCACGGCAAGCCGCGCGGCGAAACCGACGTCGCGGACGCCCGCCTCACGCGCGTCGACGGCGCGCCGGCCTGGGTTGTCGAAGACGACCGCGGCCAGCGCTTCGCGATTTCGGCGACGGATGGCGCGCTGCTTGACGTCACGCCGGCGCAGGCGGAACGCATCGCGCGCGCCTGGCTCGGCGCGCCCGAGACCTTGCGGATCGCCTATAGCGATACGGTCGACGAGCCGGTCGGCGTGCGCAACGCCGAAACGCTCAAACCTTTCTTGCGCGTCGCGGTCGAGGACGGCGCCGGCTCTCAAGTGATCGTTTCGCAGCGCACGGGCGAGGTCGTCCAGAATTCGACGCGCGGCGAGCGCACGCTCGCTTATGCCGGCAATTGGCTGCACCTTTTCCGCTGGCTCGACGCGCTGGGCGCCGCGGACTATCGACGCGACGCGCTGAGCTGGGCCGGAGGCCTCGCCGCCGTGGGCGCGCTGACGGGCGTTATCCTCGGGCTTATCCGCTGGCGTCCGGGCTTTTTCGGCAGACCGACCTACTCCGGCGGCCGCACGCAGCCTTATCGCGAGTTCTGGTTCAAATATCACTTCTGGGTCGGCTTGATCGGCGGCGCCTTCGCTTTGCTGTGGGCGACGAGCGGCTTTCTCTCGACCAATCCGGGGCAGATCTTCTCGCCCGCCACCGCCGGCCGCGAAGAGCTCGCGCGCTTCCGCGGCGGCGCGCTGCCGGCGATCCTCAGGAACTGGAAGCCCAGCGCGGCGCTCGCGATCGGCGACGACGCAGCCGAGCTGCAATGGAGCCGGCTGGGCGACGACGCCACGCTCTTCGCCGTCTCGCGGGACGGCGCGCGGCGGCCGCTCGCGGTTGAGGGGACGACGGCGGCCTATGGCGACGACGCGCTGCTCGCCGCGGCCCAGCGTCTCGCCGGCGAAACCAAGATCGCCGCGCATGAGCTGCTGCAGGACTACGACAGCTATTATTTCCCCAACCACCGTCAGACAGCCGCCGACAAGCCGCTGCCCGTGCTGCGCGTCGATCTCGCCGACGCCACGAGAACCTCCATCTATATCGATCCCGCGGACGGGCGTCTGCTCGCCAAATTCGACGACAGCCGTCGCCTCTATCGCTGGCTTTATTCGGCGGTCCATCATTGGGATTTCGGCTGGTTCCAGCAGCGCCCGTTGTGGAACGTCTGGATGGCGGCGTGGATCGGCTTCGGCCTGGTGCTGGGCGTGAGCGCAGTGGTTCTCGGCTGGCGCCGTCTCCGTCGCACCGCGCAAGACGCCGCCGCGAAGTATCGGCCTGCGGCGAGCGTGAGGGCGACGAAAACAGCCTCCCAAACCACTTCTTGAGCCGAGTCCTCACGGCGGCGAGAGCGCGGCTGGCGCCGACGGCAGCGGATGCGGCGCCGGCCGGAGCCCCAGACTCGCCTAGCGCGTCGGTGGAGCGCGGCGTCCGCCCCCACGCTGCGACACGAGGCGCCGGTTTCAATTCAGAATGAACATCGCGGTCGGGGAGAGCGGCGTGGCCTCCATCCCGGTGGTCCCATCGAAGCTCTGGCGCACGCGAAACCCGGAGGCGCGCACGATTTCAAGAAATGAAGACAGGGTGCGCAAACGCAGCACGAGTTCAGTCCGCTGTTCTACGGAAAGGGTCGGCGCCCGATACATGAGACTGTAAACGACCCGGTCGGTCGCAATTTCCTTGATCTCGACGATGCGCTCACAAAAGGCGCCCATCACGATGCGGCGATCCGCCCGCGTTTCAGCAATGAGTCCGGCGCGAAACGCGTCCAGCACGAGCGTGAGAACCATCGAGCCGCCAGGGGCCAACATCGCTCGCGCGTTCGACAAGATGCGTTCGACATCCTCGTCGGCGACGATGTGTTCTAGGAACGAGCAGGCGACGATCCAGGAGAAGCGGCCGTCCGCAATATAGCTTCGGGCATCGGCCGCCGTGAAATTAACACGGAGCGCTCGCTCAGTTGCGCGTCGCCGAGCGGCTTCGATTGCAAAAGCGTCAAGGTCGATCCCGATGACCGCCACTCCGAACCCGGCCAGCGCCAACGCGATCCGACCTGCGCCTGTGCCCAGATCAAGGGTCGCGCCGGGCGCTTGTGACCACAGGCTCCGAAGGCGCTCCAGATCACGATTTTGGTGAAACGCCTCGCGCAGTTCGGCGATGACGGGTCGGCGGCTCTCGTGAGCATCAGACATTTTCCGCACCAAAAAAAGGCGGTCGCATGCGACCGCCAAGTTACGAGGGCGGGGAGGAGGCCGCCTACTGCGACAGCGTCGGACGTCCGATCGCGATGCGCAGGTCGTTGAGAGAGGCGACGCGCGGCCCGTGAAGGCCGGCGATCTGAGCTACGTCGAGCTTCAGCCTCTCGATGTTCTCGTAAAGATTGACCGAATAGGGGTTCGGCGTTTTCGGCGGCGGCGCGTCCGCCGCCAGCGGCGTGTAGGCGTCGGCTTCGACGAGAACCTTCTCCTTCGGCAGATAGACGAGCGTGAGATCGTCGCTGTGGCCGCTCCCGGCGAGGCGATGCAGCTCTATTGAGCGCGCGCCGTCGCTGAGCACGTATTTTTCACCAAAGGTCTCGAACTTCGCGGATTTCTTGGATTTCGACAGGTTGTCCGGGTTGATCGTGCGCGGCGCGGCCCAGGCCTTCTCGAGATAGGGCTTGTCGAGCTCGTGCGCGACGATGATCGCGCCCTGATCGACGAAGGTGCGCAAGCCGCCCGAGTGGTCGAAATGCACATGGCTCGCGACGACATATTTGATCGGCTTGTTCGGGATGATCTCGGCGATCTTCTTGATGAGCTCGAGCGAGCGCTCCTCGTTGAGCGGCGCTTCGATGAGAACCACATGGTCCTTCTGCTCGATCGCGACGCTGTGATGCGTGCCGCCGGTCAGGTGATAGACGCCGTCGGCAAGTCTGTTCGCCGTGACCGTGACGGGCGGGGGCGAAGCCTTCGCGATCGACTCCGGAATGGCGATCTCGGCCGGCGCGTTGAGCCTGGCGCTTGCGACGTTGATATGCAGCACCGGATAGCCGCCCTCGAAGCGCGTCAGCTCCGCGGGGAAACGCACGCCGCCGAAATCCTTGTAGTCCTTGAATTTGGTTTCGACCAGCGTGTCGCCGAGCACCGGCGTGTCGATCCAGGTCTTGACCCACTCGACATGATTTGAAGCGTCGATGAAGCCCTCGTAGCGGTATTTGCCGTCGACCGCGAACGAGACGGCGACGCCGCCGTTCGCGGGCTCGGACTTCGCCCCATGCGCTAGCGCCGCCTTGACGAAGCCCTGCGGCGTCGCCCAGATCTCGGCGTTGCGCTCCTCGACCGCGGCGAAAGCCGGCGTCGCAGTCGGCGCGGAGCCTGCCGGCGCGTTCTGCGCAGGCCCGAAATTCCAAGCCTTGCCGGCGCTCACATACCAATCGAGCTTCTGCTCGGTCGGCGCGGGGCGGGCGCGGCCCGGTTCTATCGTCTGAATGCGCGTGAGCTGCACGCGCTCCGACGCGCTGTCGAAATCGATCGCGGCGTCGTAGCTGCTCACGTCGAACTGCGGCCACGGCCCGCCGGGCACGGGCGCCTGGCCGAACTGATACCAATGGCCGGCGCCGGTGAATTCGAGCGTCTTCGCGCCACCGACGCCAAGCTCGGACGCGGCTTCTTGCAGCGACGCCGCCTGCGCGGCGCCGAACGAGACGGCGAGAGCGAGCACGGCGAGAGAGGCCGCGCCAAGATGTTTACGCATGGAGTGCTCCTTTCTTTAGAAACGCTGACCGATCACTTCAGACGCGATTGCACCTTTTGCAGGCCGGCGAGCGCATATTGCTCGTCCTTCTCCGAGCCGCGCGCGCCGCCAACACCGATCACGCCGATGATCTCGTCATTGACCTTGATGAGCACGGCGCCGGCGCGCGCGAGATAGTTCGGGTTCGCGGCGACCTTCTCGGCGAGGTCCTTGTTCGACTTCACCTGCTCGGCGAGCTCGCCCGACGACTCCTTGAACGCGAGCGCCGCCTGCCCCTTGAAATTGCTGTTCTGCACCGCGCGCGCGCCCGTGCCGTCGGAAACCAGAACCGCCTTCAGCACGCCGGCGGAGTCGATGACGGTGACGGCGACCTTCTGATCAGCGGCCTTGCCGGCTTCGAGCGCCGTTTGCGCGGCTTCGAGCGCGAGGTCAAACGAAGGGCCGCGCGCCGGCGGCGGAGGCGGCGTCTGCGGCGCCCCTGCGGCCTGCGGAGGCTGTTGCGGCGCGCCCTGCGCCAGAGCGAGGCCGGCGCTCGCGAGCAGAATGGCGGCTGTCGTGGTCAGTCTGAGCATGGAGGTCTCGTGTTCCGTTGCGTGTGGTTGGAGGGTCGCGATCTTCATCAGGTCGCGAGCGTGGGCAGCACGGAGAGCGACGGGTCCGCGTCTCGACGAAGCTCGAGCGCCGCGCTCCGGGCCGTGTCGGCGCTGTCGAAAGGCTGATCTTCCAGCGCGCGATAGAGGTTGTTGATCGCGAAGAAACGACAGCCGCCCTGCTCCTGCGTGACGAAGCCGACGGCATGCGCGCCGATTTCGACGAGATGGACGCTAAAGCTCGCGGTTTGCGTATCGCCCAGGATCACGTCATTTCTCCTTGGCGGAGATGTGGAAGGCGGCGTTGTCCGGCGGCGCGATGGCCGTCTCCGCATGTGGCGTCCCCGACGGCGCCCAGTCATAGGGAACCGGCTGCGCGCGATAGACGCTGTAGTTCAACGTCGGCTTCCCGGCTTCGTCCTTGCCGCGGCGCGGATAGGGATTGAGATATTCCCAGACGATCTCGCCTTCGGGCGTGACCTGGAAGAAGCGGCCGATCTGGCCTTCGTCGATGAAGGTGTCGCCGTTCGGCAGCCGGCGCGCGTTGCTGATATGGGTGCTGCGGAAGCTCCAGCCGGCTCCGCCGGAACTGCCGGCGCTGTATTGCCAGACGATCTCCTTCGTGACCGGATTGATCTCCAGCACGCGCGAGCCGCCGGTGAGCGTCGTCCTTGCGGCGGGGTAGCCCGCAGCGCCCTGATTGTCGAAAACGAGAAGATTGCCGGCGCCCGGCAGTCCTTTGGGGATGATGTGCGCGTCGTGCTGTCCGGAAATCTGGTCCACCGGGCGCGGGACCTTGGCCGCGACGACGCCGCCGCCTTCTGCGACCGGCGGAAAATGCGGCCCGAGCGTCCAGACGATCTTGCGGGTCTTGCGATCGACGATGGCGATGAAGTTCGCATTGCGCGAGTCGAAGATCAGATTGTCCGGCGCGAAACGCTGATCGCCCTCGTCAAACCAGTGGTTGGGGCCGACGGGCTTCAAGTCGTTGACATGCAGATAGTCGGCGTTCGGCGACGCCTTGACGAGCTTCAGCTCCTCCGCCGTGAAGCCAATCTCGTCGAGATGGTCGGAGGCCGCCCAGGTCCAGACGATGTCGCCTTCGGGGTTCACCTCATAGGCCACATCGTCGAGCACCTGCGGAAGCGCGAAGCCGGGCAGCGGATAGACGATGTTGGAGAGCACCAACGTGTTGCCGTTCGGCAGACGCGAGATGTCGTGGTGCTGCTGCGCGCGGCCGCCCGGGGCGCTCGAGCCGAACTCCCAAGCTTTCTTGCCGTCCCAGTCGACCTCGCCGACCGTCTTGACGATGCGGGTCTGAACGCGGCCGGGAAGAAGGTCCGTCCCCCTGCCCTCTTCGGTTTCGAGCGTGACGAAGACATGGCCGCGCGCGCCGTCAATCAGCGCCGGATCGATATAGGCGACCGGCTGCCCGGCGTATTTCCACTCATGGACGACCTTGCCGGTGAGATCGATGAGGCGCGAGACGCCGTCTCCGCCGGCGAACAGCACGAAGGAATTATAGGCTTTGGCCGGGTCGTAGATGGTCGTGCCTGTGGGATAGACGCTCGGCTCGCCGCGCGCCGGACTGGCGAAGGCCGCCAAGCCGATGGCGGCGCCGATAATTGCGCGATTGCGGCGGCTGCGCTTGCGCGGCCAGGCCGCGACCTTGGATGGTGTCTGTGCGGCCATCTTTGATGCCCCTCGTCTCGGTAAGCCGATGCGGCCATTATAAGCATATATAATCGATAGGATAAAGAGATTTCTTCGCCCTCGCCATAAATTTTTAAGCAGGCGGCGACTCGGCGGACGCGGGCCGTCAAGCTATTCAGCCGGGACAGCCGCCCGGCGAAGGGCGGAGAAGCGAAGGATTTCGGATCTAGAAAGCTCCTCTGGCGTCGCGCAGAGACGAAAGCGCGCAAAGGTCGCGCCTGTCAGCGCAGACGCGCTCCAGATCGCGAAAGGAATGGCCGCGAGATAGCCGAAGGTCAGCGGCAGCGACCACAGCAGCAGCTTTGGCGCGAAGGCGCCGCCTAAGGCAAGGATCGCCGCGCCGAACAGAAGATGCGGCCATAGCGCCCGCGTCGCTTCGCCGAGGGAAAGCCCATGCGCGTCGCGCGCCTGCGCGTCCCAGCCGATTTTTTGACGCAAGAGCAGGAACAGCGTCGTGTTGAGCGTCGTGACGGCGCCGATCACGAAAGAGCTCGCGATCTCGATTCCGACGCTGGCGAGGAAGCGCGTCGTTCCGCCGAAACGTGCGAGACCGCCCGGCGTCAGCGCGACATCGAGGAAGCCCAAGAGCTTCGGCGCGAGGAAGAACAGCAGAAACACGACATAAAGAATCTCCGCGGACCGCGCCGGAAAGGCTGTCGTGTCCTCGAGCGCGCCGATCAGCGCGCATAAAAGCGCGATCGCCGTCCATGCGGGCGCGCCGATGAACATGCTGATCGCCCAGACGAGCTGAAAACGGCTCATCGGCAGCAGGCCCGGCAGGTTCAGCAGCCGGACATATTGCATATTGCCTTCGCACCAGCGCAGATCGCGTCGCGCGAAGTCGACGAGCGTCGGCGGATTCTCTTCATAGCTGCCGCACTCGACGGGCAAGATGCGCACTTCGTAGCCTGCGGCGCGCATCAGTACAGCCTCGATCTGATCGTGGGACATAATATGGCGGTCGTTCTCGAGCTGCGGCAGAACGCAGTAGCGGGCGAAGGGAGCGACGCGCACAAGCGCGTTGTGGCCCCAATAGGGGCCGCAGTCGCCCGCCCAATAGGCCGCGCCCATCGTGTAGCTGCGCATGCAGTGCCGCATCCCGAACTGGAAGATGCGGGCGAAGGCCGAACGAGAGGGCGCGCCGACCACGAGGCTCTGCAGGACGCCAATCTCAGGATAGGCTTCGCCAATTCGAACGAGCCTCAGCACCGTCTCGCCGTCCATGAGGCTGTCGGCGTCGAGCGGGATCATGAAATCGTAGGCTCGGCCCCAGCGCTCGCAAAAATCGCGGATGTTGCCGGCCTTGTACCCCAGATTGTCGCTGCGCCGCCGGTAGTGAAGGTGTTGCGCTTCCTGTTCCCCCGCCTCCGCGCGCCAATCGGAGAATTGGACTTCCTCCGCAGCAGCGAGGACCGGATCGTTCGTGTCGCTCAGGACGAACCAGTCGAATTGCGCGCCTTCGCCGGTCGCATCGAGACTGCCTTTCATCGCGTGAAGCCGCGCAAAGGCGCGCGCGGGGTCCTCATTGCGAAGCGTGAGCAGCATCGCTGTCCGGCCGGAGACCGGCTTATCGCCTTGCCTTGCGTGCGAGAAAGGAGCGGCCAGGGCGAGCCCGTCGCGTCGATAATGCAAAAGCCAATAGCCGATCGCCGCGTTGCAGACGCCGAGAACGCTCCAAGGCGCCGCGATCGCGAAAGCGATCCAGACGCCCATGCGCAGAGAAGACCATCCCCCGGCGCTAAGGATGAACGCCAGCCACAGCAGCAGCGCGACGTAGATCGAGAAGCTCATACAGGCCACGAGCCGGCGCCGCCGCGCCAATTCCGCGAGGCTCTGCAGGCCCGCGGGGGTCATCGGCGTCAGCCGTCCATGCATCTTAAATTCCTACCTGATGGAGAGAGAAAGCGCTGGCGCGCAAGCCTCGCTTGACGTAACCACTTAGCGGCAATCGGAAAGAGCTGCAACTTGACGGAAACGGCAAATCCCTATCGCTCTTCTATGAATGAGGCGCGCGCCTTGTGGATCGAGGCGCCGCGCGCCGCAGGGCTGCGTCCCGCGCCGCTCGCCGCGCCCGGCCCCGGCGAAGCGCAGGTGGCGACGCTCTATAGCGCCATTAGCCGCGGCTCCGAGCGGCTGGTGTTCGAAGGCCGCGTGCCGCCTTCCGAGCGCGCGCGCATGCAGGCGCCGTTTCAGGAGGGCGAGTTCTCCTTCCCCGTCAAATACGGCTATTGCACCGTCGGCCGCGTCGAAGGCGGGCCGGCGGCGTGGCGCGACAAAATCGTGTTTTGCCTACATCCGCATCAGGAACGCTTCGTCGCGCCCATAGATGCGTTGCGCCTCGTGCCGCCAGCGACGCCGCCGCGCCGCGCCACGCTCGCCGCAAATATGGAGACTGCGCTCAACGCGCTTTGGGACTCGGGCGCAGGGCCGGGCGATAGGATCGTGGTCGTCGGGGCCGGCGTCGTCGGCCTGCTGGTCGCGGCGCTCTCAGTGCGCCTGCCCGGCGCCGAAGTTTCGGTCGTCGATGTCGACGCCGCGCGCGCCGAAGTCGCGGCGGCTCTCGGCGCGCGCTTCGTTCTCGCATCCGGCTTTCCGCCGGGCGGCGATGCGGATGTGGTCTTCCACGCCAGCGCGACGGCGGCGGGGCTGACGCTCGCTATCGCCGCCGCGGGCGACGAGGCGAAGATCGTCGAGCTCAGCTGGTATGGCGACGCGGAGGTTTCGGCGCCGCTCGGCGGAGCCTTTCACGCCAAGCGCCTGCAGCTGATCTCGTCGCAGGTCGGACGCGTCGCGCCGTCGCGGCGCCCGCGCTGGTCGTTCGCCCGCCGCCTCGATAAGGCGCTGGAGCTGCTCGCCGACGCGCGACTCGACACGCTGATCACCGAAGAAGTCGCCTTCGCCGATCTTCCGCGCGAGCTCGCACGCATCCTCGCGCCCGGCGCGCCTGGCCTCGCGACCCTCGTGCGCTACGATTGAAAGGAGACAACCGCATGTACGCCGTCGAAGTCCGTGACCACATCATGATCGCGCATAGTTTCCGCGGCGAACTGTTCGGCCCGGCGCAACGGCTGCACGGCGCGACCTTCGTGGTCGACGTGGCCTTTTTCCGGGAGACCCTGACCGCCGACGGCGTTGTGGTGGACATCGGACGCGCGCATGAAGCGCTAAAGGCGACGCTCGCGCCGCTGAACTACCGCAACCTCGACGAGGTCGAGGCGTTCAGGGGCCAACAAACCACAACGGAGTTTCTCTCGCGCCACATCTTTGGCGCGATGGCCGACGCGGCGCGCTCGGGCGCGCTCGGCCCCGGCGGCGAGGGCATAGAGCGCATCCGCGTCACCCTGCATGAATCGCATGTCGCGCGCGCCTGGTTCGAGGGCCCGGTGTCCCCTTGACGCGCGTCATCTTTGCGATCCCCGGCGATCTTGCCGCACGCAGCGGCGGCTATGGTTACGATCGCCACATTCTGGCCGAGCTGCCGCACTGCGGCGTCGAGGCCGCGCATTGCGCTCTGCCGGGAGGCTTTCCTAACCCGAGCACAGCGGAGATCGAACGGGGCGTGGCTTCGATCAACCGCGACGCCGGCGCCGACGACGTGGTTCTGATCGACGGCCTGGCGTTCGGCGCCCTTCCGGAAGGGTCGGTGAGCGCCATCCGCGCCCCGATCGTGGCGCTCTGTCATCATCCGCTTTGCCTGGAGACCGGATTGACGGCGGAGCGCGCGCAGTCGTTGCGCATGAGCGAAAAACGCGCGCTGGCGCTCGCGGCGCATGTTGTCGTGACCAGCGCCCACACGCAGGCGACGCTCGCGCGGGAATTCGGGCTTCCGCCGGAGCGTATCTCCGTCGCGCCGCCGGGGACCGATCCTGCGGCGCGTGCACGGGGCTCGGGCGGCGCGCCGGCGCTGCTCGCGGTCGGCTCGATCATTCCGCGCAAGGCCTTCGACGTGCTCGTCGAAGCCCTCGCCAGTCTCGTCGATCTCGATTGGCGGCTGCGCATCGCGGGGAGCTTCGACGCTTCTCGTTCGACGACCCTTGCGCTCCGGCGGCAGATCGAAGCGAGGGGCCTCAGCCGGCGCATCGAGCTGTTGGGCGAGCTTTCCGCCGAGGAGCTCGATCGCGCATTCGACGCCGCCGACGTCTTCGTATCCCCTTCGCTCTATGAAGGCTACGGCATGGCGCTCGCCGAGGCGCTCGCGCGCGGTTTGCCGATCGTGACGACGACGGGAGGCGCCGCCGCCGACACAATTCCCGATGCAGCGGCTTTGAAGGTTCCTGCGGGAGACGCCGTGGCGCTCAGCGTCGCGCTGCGCGTGGCGGTCGAAGATGGGTCCTTGCGCGCGCGGCTTGCCGACGAGGCCTGGCGCGCGGGACAAGCGCTGCCGCGATGGCGCGACGCTGCAAAAATCATCGCCGACGTCGTGCGGAAGGTCGTGGTGCTCCCCAAATGAACGGTTTTTCTTCCGAATGGCTGGCGCTGCGCGAGCCCGCCGACCATCGCGCCGGCAACCCGAGGCTGCGCGACGCCGTGGTGGCGGCTTTCGCCGGTCGGGATGAGCTCGAAATTGTCGATCTCGGCTGTGGAGCCGGCTCCAATCTGCGCGCGCTGGCCGCGCATCTGCCGGCGGGGCAGACATGGCGGCTCGTCGACAATGATCCGCTCCTGCTCGAAGCGGCGCGTCGCGCGCTCTCGGCCTGGGCCTGCGAGGTCGAGAGCATCGAGCCGCTGCTTTTGCGCAAGCAGGGACGCCGCGTGAAGGTCGTCTTTCACGAAACCAACCTCGCGACCTTCGATGGCGCAGTGCTGGGGAAGGCCGATCTCGTCACGGCCGCCGCGCTCTTCGATCTGGCGTCGAAGGAATGGATCGAGCGCTTTTGCGCGATGTTGGCGCATCGCCGGCTGCCGCTTTACGCCCTGCTCACCTATGATGGGAACGAGCGATGGTCGCCGCCCTGCTTCGCCGATGAGGCGATGCTACACGCCTTCCACTGGCATCAAGCCCGCGACAAAGGCTTCGGCGCCGCGCTTGGGCCTCAGGCCTCGGGGGCCTTGCAGCGCGCGCTCCAGGCGCGGAGCTATGAGGTCGCTACGGCGGCGAGCCCGTGGCGGTTGAACGCGCCTCAGGAGGCCGATTTGATCGCCGCCCTGGCCGAGGGCGCTGCGGCTGCAGTCGCCCAAACCGCGCTCGTTCCTGCGACAACCGTCGAAGAATGGCGCCGGGCGCGACGCGCGGCCTTGAGCGTCGAGATCGGCCACGTCGACCTGTTCGCGAGACTGCCTGCCGCTATCGCGCACGGCGCGCCGGCAGCATCCGCCAGATAAGCTCGTCGCGCGCCACGAGCGCATGGCGAAGCACGCCGCCGATATGGATAATGACCAGCGCGGCGATCATCAGGCCGCCGATCTGATGGACGGCGAACAGGACCTTCGACAAGGGCTCATCCTTGCCGATCAGCGCCGGCAGCTGGCCGAGGCCGAAGAAGGATGGCCCTCGCCCATAAGCGGAGAGCGCGAACCAGCCGACGATGGGCGTGAGCAGCAGGAGTAGATAAAGGGCGCCGTGAACGAGGACCGAGACGGGGCGGCCCCCGTCCGCGGGCGTGTCCAGGGGGGCCGGGGCGCCGCGCAGACGCACGGCCAGCCGCGCCAGCATGAGCGCCAGCACGCTGACGCCGAAAGATTCATGGATAAGGAACAGGCGGTCCTGCAGCGGACCGTGATCCAGATCTGTCATGACGAGCCCCATCGGAACGAGCGCGACGACGATCGCGGCGACGATCCAGTGCAGGCTCTTGGCGACGGCAGAATAACCCTGCGCTTCATCCGGCATGACGCTCTTCCTTCGAACGGCTGAACTCTCAACCCAAGTATTGACGATAGGCAGAGAGATCGCAATCGAACAGCACGTCGCCGCCTTCGAGCACATAGGCGCGCGTCCGCGGACGCAAGGCCGCGTTGAGCCTTTCGATCGGCGCAAGCTCGAGCGCCGCGCGCCCGGAGCCGATGATCACCGGCGCGACGAGCGCGTGCAGGCGGTCGAGACAGCGCGCCTCAACGAAGGCGGCGATCGTGCGCGCGCCGCCTTCGATCAAGATGCGGCGCAGGCCGCGCGCGAACAGCGCCTCGACAATCGCCGCGGGCGCGATGACGCCCTCCCGCGCGGCCAGAGAAACCAGCTCGGCCCTCGCGTTTGCGGTCCGCGGCGCTGCGCTGACGAGCAGACATCTGGCGCCGTCCTCATGCAGCCAGCGACCGCGGGCGTCGAGCCGTCCGCGCGGATCGATCGCGACGCGAGCGGGGTTCAAGCCCTCGACGCGACGCACGGTGAGCTGCGGATCGTCGGCGGCGATCGTGCCCGCGCCGACCACGACCGCATCCACATGCGCACGCAAGCGATGCAGGTGATCGAGCGCCGCCGGGCCGCTGATGTCGCGCGAATCGCCGCTGACTGTCGCGATGCGACCGTCGAGCGACTGCCCGATCTGCGCCACGACGAAGGGTCGGTCGGAAGGCGCTTCGCGGAAGGGCGCGAAGACCTCGCTCAACAGCGGTAGCTCCACGGGCGTTCGTTGGGCCTCCGTAAGGATCGGTTCGATCCGCATAATGCTGTCCCTGGCGTTCGATGGGAATAGCCGCCCGCCAGGGCCGTTCTGCGCGAAAAGCGGGCGGCGCGGCAATCCTTTGTTGATCTATCGGATAGATGAACTATAAACTGAGCCTTGTCCACCGGAAATGGAACTGGAACCGCCTGTGACGCCGATCAAGCCTAAGAAACGCTTCGCCGCTTTCCCCGGACAAGTCGATGTGGAGCGCGCCATGGCCGAAATCCGCGCCGGCCGCCCCGTGACCGTCCACGACGGGCCGAGCCGGATCGTCGTCGTTGGAGTCGAGGCCATCGACGAGACGATGGCTGAGGAGCTCCAATTTGCGGGACAGGGGTCCGGGCAGCTCGTTCTGACCGCGGCGCGGCTGCGGCGCCTCGGGCTCGACCGAGGGGAGCCCGGCTTCATCGCGCTCCCAAAGCTCGACGTCCGCCGCATCCACGCTTTGGCGTTGGGCGTGAACGCCTTCGTCGACGCGCCGGTCGCAGACTTGCCTCCGCTTTTCTCGGGCGCGCTCGAGCTGCTGCGCCTGGCGCTGGTTCTCCCTGCTGCAATCGTTCTTTCGGCGCCCGGCGCGGAAACGCTGCTGCCCGGACTGCTGTCGGTTTCGCTCGGCAATTTGCGTCGCTTCCGCGCCGCGCGCTCGTCGACGCTGCGCATCGTCAGCCGCGCGCCAACGCCTCTCGAAGGCGCGCCCGACACGGAATTCGTCGTCTTCCGCGGCGGCGAGGGACTGCGCGATCAGGTCGCCGTCGTCGTCGGCAAGCCGGACGTCTCGCAGCCCGTGACTGTGCGGCTGCATTCGGCCTGCCTGACCGGCGATCTCTTCGGCAGCCTCAAATGCGATTGCGGCGACCAGCTTCGGCGCGCGGTGCGCCACATGGCTGAAAACGGCGGCGGCGTGCTGCTCTATCTCGACCAGGAGGGGCGCGGCAATGGCCTCTCCAACAAGATCCGCGCCTACGGCTTGCAGGCTAAGGGCTACGACACTTTCGAAGCCGACGAGCTTCTCGGCTTCGAGCATGACCAGCGCGCTTTCGACTTCGCCGCCGAGATGCTGGCGCAGCTAGGCGTCGCGCGCGTGCGCGTCATGACCAACAATCCAGCGAAAATCGCGGCGCTTTCGGATGCGGGCCTGGAGATCGTCTCCGATCATCGCCTGCTCGGGCGCAAGAACGATTATAATTCACGCTATCTTGCCGCGAAGCGCGACCGCGCGGGGCATTTGCTCGAGCTCGAAGCGTGATTTGCGCGAGCGGCCCGGAGCTGCGTCACATGGGGAGAGCCGAGGCATGACCAAGTCGAAAAATCGAACCCTCGCCGCCTTGGCGCTGCTTGTTCTGAGCCTCACATCGGGGCGAGCCTCGACGGAAGAGTCTCCGCGCGTCTTGCAGGGCTCCGCGGCTTATGGCGATTGGCGGCTCGATGCGCCCGGGGTGGTTCGCAAGATCACGCCCAGCGATCTCCCTGCGCCCTTCGCCTCAGAGCTTGCAGCCTCGCGCTCGCAGGTCGTTCCGCGGCCTGAAGGCGCGTGGCCAAAGGCGCCTCAAGGTTTTTCCGTGGAGGTCTTCGCCTCCGGCCTCAAGGGTCCCCGAGTCATCAGGCTCGCGCCGAACGGCGACGTCTTCGTCGCCGAGAGCTATGGCGGACGCGTGCGCGTCTTCCACGGAAAATCGGGAGGAGAAAAACCGCAGGGCGAAATCTTCGTCTCCGGGCTCGAGCGGCCCTATGGGCTCGCGTTCTATCCGCCGGGTCCGAATCCCGAATGGCTCTATGTCTCGACGCCGTCGCAGGTGCTGCGCTATGCCTACAGATCCGGCCAGCTCAAAGCCTCGGGCGAAGGCGAGAAGATCATCGGCGACCTTCCCGCCGACGCTGGCCATTGGACACGCGACATTATCTTTGCGCCGGACGGCAAGACGCTCTATGTGGCCGTCGGCTCGAAGAGCAACGCCGCGGAAGGTCACCTGCGGCCTTCCGCGGAAGAAACCGCCGCTTTGGAAAGAGCCAACGGAATCGGCGCCGCATTCGGTCCCGAGCTTTACCGCGCCGATGTCTTGGCTTTCGACCCCGACGGTGGGCGCAAGCGGGTCTACGCGACAGGACTGCGCAATTGCTCGGGGCTCGCGACACGCCCCGGCGCGAACGATCTTTGGTGCGTCGTCAACGAGCGCGACATGCTCGGCGACAACCTGCCGCCGGATTATGCGACGCGCGTGAAGCCGGGCGGCTTTTACGGCTGGCCCTGGTATTACATCGGCGCGCACGAGGACCCGCGTCACGCCGGCGAGCGCCCGGATCTCTCGGACAAGATCATCACGCCGGACGTGCTGATCCAGCCGCATTCGGCGCCGCTCGGCCTGACGTTCTACCAAGGCTCGCAGTTTCCCTCAGCCTACAAAGGCGACGCCTTCGTCACGCTGCACGGCTCGTGGAATCGCTCCAGGCGCACGGGATACAAGGTCGTGCGGCTGCGTTTCAAGGACGGCGCGCCGACCGGCGAATACGAGGATTTTCTGACCGGCTTCGTCGTCGAGGACGACGATAGCAAGGTCTGGGGACGCCCCGTCGACTCGGCGGTGGCGCCTGACGGCTCGCTGCTCGTCACCGAGGACGGCAACGGCGTGATCTGGCGGATCAGCTATGGAGCCAAATGAAGGCCGGTCTGTCCGATTGGAGCGGAAGCGCTCGAGCGGAGCCCGATAATCTATTTACATCATCTATTAGATAGACTAATAAATCCAGCAGCCGAGGCCGGGAACAACGGCATTCATTCGCCTCCCGGCCCCGCGACGGCGCGGCCCAAGAGGCGCGGCCCAAGAGAGGACTCCCATGACAAACGCGAGCATAGCGGCGGATGCGCGTCGAACCCTCGTTTTGACCGAAGACTGGCTGTCGGTGCTTATCGGCTTCCTCGTGTTTTTCCTGGCGCTGCCGGGCGTCGTCGGCTTCGATTTTCTCGGCTGGGTCGCCTCCACTTCCGTCTGGGTTGATCCCACGAAGGCGCTGGCCGCGGTCTCCAAGACCTATGTCGAGCTCAACGGCCTCGCCGCGCTTGGTCTCACCTATGTCGCCCTGCTGACGGCTCTCGGCCTCGCCGCATGGGCGAACGGCGCCGATCCGATCAAATTCGCGCTCGCCTTCACGGTCGTCTTCGTCATCGCGTATGCGAGCTGGTTCGTCGGCTCCTACGCGCATCTCGCCGCCGTGACGCCGGCGGACTTCTCCAAGTTTGGCATCTCCTGGTCGCTGCGGCTCACGAACGAGGGCGGCTTCGTCGTCGCGCTCGTCGCTGGGCTCGTCATCGCGAATTTCTTCCCGCGTTTCGCGGAGTGGCTGCGCGAGGCCATTCGTCCCGAGCTCTATGTCAAGATCGCGATCGTGATCCTCGGCGGCTTTATCGCCGTGACCGCCGCGGGCAAGCTCACTTTCGCCTCCTCGCTGCTGCTACGCGGCGTGGCCGCGATCATCGAGGCCTATCTGATCTATTGGGCGGTAGTTTATTTCGTCGCGCGCAAATATTTCGGCTTCTCGCGCGAATGGGCAGCGCCGCTCGCCTCAGGCATCTCGATCTGCGGCGTCTCGGCGGCCATCGCCACGGGCGGCGCGATCCGCGCCCGTCCGCAGGTCGCGATTTTCGTCTCGTCGCTCGTCGTGGTCTTCGCCGTCGTCGAGGTCCTGCTGCTGCCCTTCCTTGCGCAGACTTTCCTTTCGCATGAGCCGCTCGTCGCCGCGGCTTGGCTCGGCCTCGCGGTGAAGACGGACGGCGCCGCTGTGGCCGCCGGCGCCATCACCGAATCCCTGCTGGTCTCCAAGGCGGCCGCCGAGGGCGTGAACTACCAAGCCGGCTGGATCCTCGGCGTGACGACGACGGTGAAGGTGTTCATCGACGTCTTCATCGGCGTGTGGGGCTTCGTGCTCGCTGAAATCTGGACGCGGCATTTCAACGCCGGCGGCGGCGAGAAGGCGCGCCTCGCCGAGATCTGGGAGCGCTTCCCCAAGTTCATCATCGGCTTCATCGTCACTTTCGCGATCGCGCTCGCGCTGTCGCTTGGCTTCGGCCTGACGCAGAAGCTCACGCCGGCGATAGCCGAGGCCAACACCTTCCGGGTCATCTTCTTCATCCTGACCTTCTTCTCGATCGGCGTGCTGTCGAATTTCCGCAAGCTCAAGGAGGAAGGGATCGGCCGCCTCGCCGCCGTCTACTTCGTGGCGCTCTTCGGCTTCGTGATCTGGGTCGGACTGCTCATTTCGTTTGTGTTCTTCGCCGGCGTCAAGCCGCCGCTCGCCTCCTGACGCGAAAGGACAAAGACCGTGGCCGAGCAAGACATCAAGAACGAGATCGACCAGCGCTTCACCGAGCCGCTGCTGCCGATCGAAAAGAAGCTCATCGGCTGGAGCCTCGGCATCGGCGTCGTGTCGCTGATCCTGCTCGCCGTGCTGAGCCGGTTTCTCCCGGGCTGACCCCCTCCCTCACCCTCCCCCGCTTCGCGGGAGAGGGGGGCGGCAGGCGTTGTGGAAAACCTCGATGAAGGGCGCAACCCGCTCCCTCTCCCGCGAAGCGGGGGAGGGTGAGGGAGGGGGCCGCGCCTCAGCGCAGAATCTGTTCGGCCCTATGGCCGCGGTTGCGCAGCGAAGCGATGCTGGTGCGGTCGAGGATGAGCGCGATCGAGTCGCGCACGTCGAGCATGATGTCGCGGATCGCGCAGGCGTCCTCGTCCGGGCAGTCAGCGCAGCGCTGATAGGCGGTTTTGCTCGCGCAAGGGATTGGCGCGAGAGGGCCGTCGAGAATGCGGATGACCTGCCCGACCGTGATCTTCTCCGCCGGCCTGGCGAGGCGATAGCCGCCGCCCTTGCCCTTGCGGCTGTTGATGAGGCCCGCGTTGCGCAATTCGACCAGAATCGCGTCGAGGAACTTGCGCGGGATGTTGTTGTCCCTGGCGATGTCGCCGGCGAGACATTGCTCGTCGCCGGCCCCGGCGAGATGGATCAGCGCCTTGAGCCCGTATTTGGCTTTATTCGACAGCATGAATAGCTAAGACTCCCCACGTCGACGCCCGGGCGACCAGGAGGCGGCGGGGCGACTCAATCAGATATTATGCTGAAATTGCTAGAGATCATACCGGAAAAAATCCGACTGACCGCGGCGCCGGCCTCGCCGCGGGGAACTCGAGGCCGGGAGCACGCGCAAATTGGCTTGGCGCAGCCGTTTTCTGCGCGCGCCGACCCCGGCCTCGAGACCCTTCCTTTAGCGGCTGGCTGTCGATTTCCCGCCGCCCGCCGCTTCGGAAACCAGGGCGACCTTCGCGTAGCCCGCGGCGTTGATCACGCCCATGGCTTCGGCCACCTTCCCGTAAGGAACCGTCTTGTCGGCGCGCACGTGCACGCGGCGGTCCTTGTTGTCGTCGCTGCTCTCCTTGAGGACTGCGAGCAGCCCTTCGGTTCCCGCGGCCTCGCGCTTGTCGACGAAGAAGCCTCCGTCGGCGTCGACGCTGACGACGATCGGCGGCTGCTGATCGTTGAGCTGCTTGGCCGCGGTCTTCGGCAGATCGACGGGAATTCCCGCCGTCATCAAAGGCGCCGCGACCATGAAGACGATGAGCAGCACGAGCATCACGTCGACAAGCGGCGTGACGTTGATGTCGGCGATCGGCGCCGAGTCGAACTCGGAGTCATGCTTACGCAGCGCGAAGGCCATTGCGATCTCCTCTCTTGGACAGTTGGCGGGACAGCTCGACCTCGAACACGCCGATGAAGGACGTCAAGCGCTTGCCGTAGGCGCCGATGTCGCCGCTGATGCGGTTGTAGAAGATGACGGCGGGGATCGCCGCCACAAGACCGAGCGCCGTAGCGAACAGGGCCTCTGCGATGCCGGGCGCGACGACGGCGAGGCTCGTGTTGTTGGAGGCCGCGATGCCCTGGAACGAGTTCATGATGCCCCACACCGTGCCGAAGAGGCCGACGAAGGGCGCGACCGAGCCGATCGTCGCCAGTCCCGCCAGGCGCGCCTGCAGGTGATCGACCGCGGACGCGCTCGCAAGCTGCGCCACGCGATGCACGCGCTCCTGCAGCGCATCGCGCTGCGCCTCGGAGTGGGCGAAGTCGTGCGAGCGCTCATACTCGTCGACCATCGCCTTGTAGACGCGCACGAGCGGGTCGTTCGGCGATTCGGACGCGAAGCTCTCGGCGAGATGCGTGACGGGAAGTCCGTGCTGGATGCTGTCGAAGAGCCGCGTCGCGCGCCGGTGCACAACGGCGAGGCGGATGAGCTTCTCGGCGGTCACGCCGAGACCCCAGGCCGTCGCGGCGATGAGAAGAACGATGACGATCTTGACGATCGAATCCGCCTGCAGGAACAGCTCGACCGGCGTCAGAGTATGCGCCAGAGCTGCGGAGGCGGTGGTTGCTACGTCACTCATTCGATTGCCTTTCGTTTCCGGATTGATTCAGGGGCCGGTGAAGGAGATCGCGCCCGAAAGCGAGACGGGTCTGCCGGGCGCCGCCACGGAGCCGCAGCGCCCGCCCAGCCGACTTGCGATGCTGTCGAGAGCCGCGACGCCGGAGGGCGAGATCGAGTAGGAGGTCAGCGAGCCCGACGCGCTGAAGCTCGCGCTGTAGGAGACGCGCCCGGAGCGCGGCGCGTCGTAGTTCGAAGCGGCGCGCTGCATGCAGGCGTGGAACTGGTTGGCGATCGCGGAAGCCGTCGCGCCGGGCGGCGGGGCGGGCGCGCGCATGGGAGGCGCAGCGACATGCGGCGCGGGCTTCGCCGCCGCCACCGGATGCGTGGGAGCGCGCGGCGCGACCTTCTGGACCGGCTGCGGCTTAGGCTTTTCGACTTTAGGCTTCTCGACCGGCTGGGGCTGCTCGATTGGGACCATTGGCGAGATCGCCTCGGGCGGCGGAATGTCGGGAATGTCGATCGCTTCGGGCGGCGGCGGCGTGTCCTCGACCTGCGGCTCCTCCACCGGCAGCGGCGCGAGCTCGATGACCTGCTGCTCCTCGATCGGCGTTTCGTTGGTCTTGAACCCGACAGTGACGATGGCCCCAAGCGCCAAGAGATAGAGCGCAATCGCTCCGACCCGCGCGGGGTAGTTCGGCGGCGGCGGCTCCAGATGCAGTAGGTTTTGTGCGCCGGCGCTTGCGTCCTCGCGCAACGCAGGTTCGTTGAAAGGCGCCTCGTAAGTCGGCGCGGCGGCTAAGGACATCGGGAGGAAGCCTTTCTCAAGCATGCGATGACAAAAAGCAGACTAACACCATTATTCCTATAGACGCAATATGATTACGTGCTTTTCCCGATTTTTTCTCGAAGTCGAGTGCGGGCCCGCGCTCGAGCGAGGAGCCCCGCGAGCCGACGACCGCCAAGGGTCGCCTCACGGGGCTCGTTCGTCGGAGCCGATCGCTCCGACGCAGGCGCGCTCGTTGGTTCAGTGCTTGGCGAAAAGCGCCGGCGGGCCGCCCCATTTGATGTGATAGTTCAGTCCCAGGCGGACGACATGGCCATCGAAGCGCGAGTTCGACTGGGCGGTGGAGATCGCCGCAACGCCGCCCGACTTATACGAAATTTGCGTGCCCGGCGACGTGAACGAGCCCAGGTCGTAATAAAGATATTCCGCCTTGACGCTCCAGTTCGGCACGACGAGCCACTCGGCGCCGCCGCCGACCGAATAGCCGTAAAGCGTTTGGGACTCGTAGTCTGGGGCCGAACCCCAGAAGCCGTAATAGCTGCCGCTCAAAGTTCCCTGCCCGTAGGCGAGGCCCCCCGTGGCGTAGACGAGCAGCGTCGGCGTCGCCGCAAACCCTAAGCGCGCCCTGACCGTCCCAAGCTCTGCGAGACTGCGCGAAAGGGTCGTCGCCGCAGTGGCGCCGTAGATGTTCGCCGTCTTCGCGCCGCCGGTCAGACCGTCGATGTCGGCCTCGAGGCCGATCACGAAGCGATTGTCGAACTGCCAGTTGAAGCCGGCCTGGCCGCCGCCGATGAAGCCGCCGTTGCCGACGAAGGCCTGGCTCGGAATGTTGCCCAGCGCCGCATTGGTCGCAAAGCCGCCGGGCAAGGTGTCGGCGTATATTTGATTGATGGCGTTGGAGTTCGTCCAGCTGTAGCCGCCGTTGATGCCGAGATAGAAGCCAGTCCATGTTGGCGGCGGGGGCGGAGGCTCGACGGGCGGCGCCTTGCGGGAGGGGAGATCGGCGGCGAGCGCCGGCATGGCGGCGAGCGCCAGAAGCGCCGCTGCGGTGGGAAGCAGAACTCTTTTCATTCGGGGGCCTCTTAGCTGTTATCGGAATATGCGCCGCGCGACTTGCCTCGGCGCCTGGTTGCGGGAGACGCGGACCCGAGGGGGAGGAGTTCGGGTCCGCGCGAGAACGAAAGCCATGAGACTTTCATTCGATCAGTAGAGCTTCACGCGCAGCGTGCCTCCGAACCAGCGGAAGGCGTTTTCGCCGAAGGTGACGGTTTGCGCCGAGGTTTGCCCGCCGATCGACTGCGAGATCACGTAGCGTTGATCGAACAGGTTCCTCACGAAGAACTGCAGGGTGTATTTATCGTCGTCGGTCTTGAGGCCGATGCCAGCATTGACGATCGCGAAGGACGGTTGGGTCACCGGATAGATCGACAGGGGCTCGTTGAGCTGCTCCTTGTATTTCCAGGCGACGTTGAAATAGCCCGTGGCGCTCACAGGCGTATCGGCCCAGGTCCCCCACTGCTTGAAGGCGTTGCCGAGCGGATGCTCGTAATTGGCGCCGAGATTGAAGGAATAGGGCGCAACCGGAGCATTGCCCGCCGTGCCGCCGGTGATGCGCTGACCGGAGAGGTTGACGAACAGCGGCGCGGTGATGCCGTTGACACTGGCGGAGGCCGGCCAGGTCCAATCTGGCGGCGGCGCGGCATTGGTGTATTTGACGTAGCGGGCGTCGGTCAGCGCGCCGTTGAAGGTGATCCAAAGGCGCTCGATCGGGCTGTAGCGAGCGTCGAACTCGAACCCGCGCAACCGCACTTGGCCGATGTTGCCGAGATAGCTCTTGCCGATCGGAACGCCGGTCGTGGGGTTGATGATGCTCGCGTCGATGAGCACCGATTGGAAATTATAAATGTCGTTCCAGTAGAAGTTCCCGTTGACGATCAGCTTGTTGTCGAGCCAGTTGGTCTTCACCCCGAACTCGTAGTCCCAGGAGACTTCCGCCTTGGTGATGAGCGGCTGGAACTTGTCGACCGCCGAGCCGGCAAACAGCGGCAGCGCGTTGGTGTTGATGGCGCCGGATTTCTCGCCGCGCCCCGCCGAGGCGTAGGCGAGGATGTTCTCGTTGACGCGATAGGAGGGATTGAGCAGCGCGGAGATCGAGTTGTGCTTGATGTTCTGGCCGCCCGTATCGTAGAAGGTCGCGCCATAGGCGCTCTGCACCGCGTTGTAGCAGCCGGGGACCGAGCAGCCGCTGACCCAGCCGAAATCCGAGCCTTCACGTATTTCGAAAGAGTCGCGCAGGCCCGCGGTCAAGGCCCATTGCTCATCGATGTGATAGGTGGACTGGCCGAAGGGCGCGATGCTGAAGGTGCGCGCCTTGCCGTCGCTATGCGCGGAGACGCCGTTCAGCAGCGCCGGATTGCCGGCGGGAGCGTTGTTTAGGAACTGCTCCGCCTGGTAGCCATAGTCGGTGTGGTCGTAGGACGTGATGTTCTCGTAAAGCGAATAGATGCCCGTCTGCCATTCGATGGTTTGATCCTTGGGCGAAGCGAGACGCACCTCTTGCGAGAACTGATCGACCTGCACGTCGAAAGCGTTGCCGCTGATCTGCGTCAGATCGTTGCCGAGCGAGTTGCGCGGATGCAGGATCAGCTCGCGCCACGCCGAGACAGAGGTCAGCGTGTTGTCGCCCCATTGATAGTTGGCCTCGTT
>Ga0187782_10000757_pt1 | contig 22626 bp, 14 predicted proteins | sample 0715_SJ02_MP15_2_FD_132454 | JGI IMG/M metagenome (GOLD analysis project Ga0187782, IMG submission 132454) | Tropical peat soil microbial communities from peatlands in Department of Meta, Colombia - 0715_SJ02_MP15_20_MG | ecosystem: Environmental > Terrestrial > Soil > Wetlands > Peat | place... | reverse complement strand
TAGCGATGGATTCGAGTGGCGCAACGGTCTCGGGCGAGGCGGACGGAGGTGCAGGCGAAAAGATGGAGCCCACCAGCGGCCGCAGCCTCGGTTCGGTCGAAGGCCGGGTGACGCTCGATGCGAGACGCTCAAAAAAGTGGCTCATCCCTGCACCATTTGGACATAGAGCGACCGCCGGCTGTCGGCGAGTGCCAGAATCCGATCTTCGGTCCAGCCATATGCGGTTGCCAGAATGTGAATTTCGGAAAGAAGCCGTTTGGCGAAAGCTTCGAGCTCGGCCCAGATGAATTCGGGCAGATCGAGCGCCTGCTCGCGCGAGCATCGGCAAAGGGGGCATTCGAACGAGAGGAGAATCTCCGCCAGCGGATCGGCCTCCGCCATCTTGGCGCTCAGCTCTTCGAGGTCGATGGGCGTCCACTCTGGCGCAGGCGAAGGTTCTGCGCCGTCGCCGCACAGACGGCAGGATTGCATCAGGAGCAGCGCAGCGGATTCCGCATCGGTGTGGCCGGCGATGCGGGCCAGGTCGCGGCTCGTTGGGGCGCGAAACACGTAGCCGCGCAACTCGACGGGCTCGGCCGCACCGCAATTCTGACGCTCGATCAGGCTGCGGCAGTCGAGTTGGAACTCGAGCTTGTCTCCGCAGCCGGCGCACTTCGTCCAACCGCGCAATTGCGGGCCGAAGCACTCGCGATGCAACATGGCCAGAGCCTGGTTGCGTCGGCCGAGTGTCCAGTCGGCCGCGTCGTCGCCTTGGGGCTCGATGCCCAGCGCACGGATGGCCAGCAGGCCGCGGTCAAGCGAGTGCAGCCGGCGCCCGTCTTCCCAAAGATCGAGAAACTCCGCATTGCCGAGAGCGCGCATGTTCCAATCCGTCCCGCACAGTGGTTTGCCGCAACGGGCTACGTTGATACGGTGCTCAACGTTGGCTCGGTGGGCTCGGTGACGCCGGTATCGCGCTCCCATCCTTCGTTCTCGAGCTTGATGTGCTCGATGGCGATGGCGTTGGCGTTAGCGTCCAAGTCGGGCAGGGCCTGATACTCGGAAACCCAGCAGCGATAGATCTTGTAGGCGATTACCAATTGGCCGGCCTCGTTGTAGAACTCGAGATAGATGTCCTTGCGGAAGTTGGCGAGCGACACCTCGGAACCCAGAGCCGCGCCGTAGTTCCACACCAGGCCGGCCCAGTCGTGAAAAGCCAGATCCTGCGTCAGTCCGCGCTCGAGCGTAATCGCGTCGTACTTGTTGCGGCCGGGTGACTTGTGCGACGTGGAAGGGTCGCCGCCTGCGCGGTGCTCCACCACCTCGGTGGTTCGCTTGAGCGCGCTCACCTTGCTCACCGCGGCCACATACTGGCCGTCCCACTTGAGACGGAACTTGAAGTTCTTGTAGGGGTCCAGCCGCGTGGGATTTGCCTGGAACATCGCCATGGAATTTCCTCCTTACGATCCGGTTGGAGCGTTGCGCGGGCGCCCGGGTCTCTACGACGCGGTCTGGCCGGCCATCTGCTGAATTTGAATCACGACAAACTCCGCGGGATAAAGGGGCGCGAAGCCGACCAGGATGTTGACGATTCCCTGCGCGATGCTGGTCGCCGGGTTGTTCTCGGCGTCGCACTTGACGAAGTAAGCCTGTTGCGGCGTGGTTCCCGCAAACGCGCCTTGCAAGAAGAGTCCCTGCAGGAACGAACCGACGTTGAGCCGGATCTGGCCCCAAAGCGTTTCGTCGTTGGGCTCGAAGACCACCCATTGCGTGCCGTCGTAAAGGCTGGACTCGAGGAAGAGCGCGAAGCGGCGGATGGGCACGTACTTCCATTGCGAACCGGCTTGGTCGTTGCCTTGCAGCGTGCGTGCGCCCCATACCACGTCCCCATACACCTTGAATTCGCGCAGGCAATTGACTGCCTGGATATTGAGCTGGCCGTTCTCCTGATCGGTGAGGTTGTATTGCAGGCCCAGAACGCCCGTGAGGCTGGCATCGATGCCGGCCGGAGCCTTCCACACGCCGCGCGCGGCGTCGGTAGCGGCGTAAATGCCGGCTACAAAACCGCAGGGCGGGAACAGCGCCATGCGATTGCCGAAGAGTGGATCGGGCGCTTCCACCCACGGGAAATAGAACGCGGAGTTGATGGAATATTGGCCGGTGATGCTGCCCGACGTGCTGCCCACTGGGCCCGTTTGCTGCAGGCCCGAAGTCGTCGAGAGTTGCCACGAATCGACAATGTAGAAGGCGCGTTTCGTCCAGCAGTACTCCTGAAGGTCCTGGATGGCCGGGCCGTTGGTCTCCGCGGGCACGCAAAGCAGGTTGAAGATGTCGACGCGGTCGAGCAGATAAACTCCGGCCGTGGCATTGGAGAGCATCGCCGTTTCGAAGTTGCCGTCGGAGGCGGGCGTGAGCACCGCTCCATCGGCTCCACCGCTCAGGCTCACCGCGGACGCGGTGGGCGAGGGTGTGGCCGTTGGCGCCAACGGGGTTGTGCTCCCCGGGGGAATGAAGGTGATGTAGTTTGAGTCGTTGTCGATGACCGTCACCACGTAATAAGGGTCGGTTGAGGTCACGGAGAGCCCGGAGTAACTTTCGAGCGTGCTCACGGTTCCGCTCGGTGAGGTTTGCTGCACCAGCAAGCCGAAGCGCCCCGCAGTGGACGAGGGTGTAACCTGCACGCTGAGCGTGTTACCCCACGCGCCCGGGTTGCTGGCCCACAAAGTAAGCGAGCCGCCAAGCGCTTGCGCAGCGGCCTGGCCGCTGCTGTTGATTGTCGCCACGGATGGAGAGGAGGAGTTCCAAGTGATGGCAGGAGGAATCGGAGTGGTTGAGCCGGAGTAATTCAGAGTTGCGGTAAAAGTCGCGGTTTGCGAAGGCAGAATGGAGACGAATCCTGAAGGGGAGAGCGTGATCGACTGCAGTACCGCGTCGGTCACGTTCACGTTCACAGCGGGATTGGATGTGAGCAGCCAGGTGGCGCCAAGGTTGACTGCTTGCGACGCAGCTACGGTGATGCCCGTGACTACGCCTGTATTGGCGTTGACGGAAATATCGGCGCTCGTAGTGGTCCAATCGGCGATGGTGGTCAAATCGGCGGATGTTCCGTCGGAGTAGAAGCCTGTGGCCTTCAGCTGCAACGTAAGCCCCTGCGGGACGGACGGATTCAAAGGGGTGATGGAGATGGCGTTGAGCGTTGCCGAGGTCACGGTGAGCGTCGTGCTGGCAGTGTAGGTCAGGCCATTAACGATGGTGGAGAAGGTAATCGTCGAAACGCCGGGAGTCGAGGTGGAGGTCACCGAGTTCCCCGAAATCGTCGCCGAGACCGTGTTGCTCGAAGTCCAGCTCCCCGAGCCCGCGACGCTCGTGCCGTCGGTGTAGTAGACGGTGGCCGAGAGCGGCAGGGTCTTATTCTCAGTTAGGACGGGCGCCGTTTGCTGAACCACAACGGAAGAGACCGCCGCCGGGTTGACGGTGACGGCTGAATTGCCCGTGACTCCGAGGCAGACGGCCGAGACAGTAATCGAGCCCGCGGTGTTGCCGGCGATCACCAAGCCCGAGTCAGTAACCGCCGTGGTCAAGCTGGGCAGAGAAGCCGGTGGCAGCGGAGACCAGGTGGCAATGCCGGTGACGTCCTTGGTAGTGCCGTCGGCGTAATTCGCTGTTGCGGTAAGCTGCTGCGTGGGTCCCAGCGGCGGTCCAGAGGCGGGCACTCCTTGACCGGCGGCAAGAGTGACCGTGGCTGGCGCGACCGTAATAGACATCAATGCTGCTGCCGTAACGGTGACCGTGATGCTGCCCGAAATCAAGCCCGAAGTCGCCGTAATTACAGCCGATCCCGCTTGCGTTTGAGCCACGGCCGTGCCGCCGCTTGTGAAAGCGATCACGTTGCTATCGCTGGAACTCCAAGCCACCGACGGCGGCGTGCTCGTGCTGCCATCGGAATTGTTGCCCGTGGCGGTGAACGTAACAGAGGCGCCAAAGGGGATGGGAGGCAAATTGCCGGGCGAGATGGTAATGCTTTGCAAGACAGGTGTTCCGACGCTGAGATTGACAGGCGCCGATGTAATGGAGCCCACTGAAGCCGTAATCTGCGTTGTGGCGCTGCCCAGCCCGGCCGTAACGGCCGTTGCGGCCGGAAGCGGATAGGTTCCAGGCGCTGCCGCGAGGCCCTGCTGCCACACCAGGCGCACGATGTACGCTTGCTGGCCGCCGTTGGCGAAGAACTGGCTGACTGCATAACCCAGCAGGCTGCGCGAATCGAGGCCGCCGAAAAGGGCCTGGTAGTCGGCCCAGCTTTCCACCAGCATGGCCTCATCGACCGGTCCCATCGGCGCCCAGCCGACAAAGGCGGCAATCGATGTGGCTACACCGGTGATGGTGTGTACGCCGCTGGAAAGTTCCTCGATGTAAACCCCGGGGTAGGTGAATGTGGACATGAATCCAACCTCCTTGGCTCGGCGGGCTCGGCCTGCAGCCGTGGCGCTGCTTGGCGTGGCAAACTGAGTTGGAGCAATCGGCAGTCCAAATGGAACAAGCAAGCCATCGAGAACGGCAAACCGAACTGGCTACGACGATTGCAGCCCAGAGGCAGGCGGAGAGGAGCGACAACGGCGACCCGCCTGTGTAACAGGCCGGCGATACACGTCGTGGAAGGAACTTGAGCTGGATGAAAGGGCAGGTGCGAACGCTCGGCTCGTCAAGCAGCGGTGAAAACAGCGCGAGAGCCGGTCAGGATCGATCCGCCGTTCGAAAAGCACGTTCTGTGTGCTCGGAAGAGATTTGGCGAATTCTTCGACGCGCGAGCCGGCGCTGCGGCAGAGAGCATGGGCATGGCACGGCCAGGAAAAACCCCGGCGATGCAAGAAGGCTCGGAAAGGAGGTTAGCTGAGTGTCGCACCGGCTGTAACACGTGTCACAACGTTGTTACGGCCCAGCTTCGCATCGCGGCCGGCGTGAAGCCGGTGCTTGTTCAGCTTGCGGTAAAGAGTCATGCGCGACCAGTTCAAGCGGCGAGCGGCCGCGGCCTTGTTGCCCCCGGAGCAACTGAGCGCGGAGATTAGCGTCTGACGCTCCAGTTCGGCAGCCGTTCCCGGGCGACTTTGGTCCGCGCTTTGGAATCGAAGCGGCAGATGTGCCGGCTCGACTAGGCCGCCAATCTCCGCGATGGAAAGCGACTCGGCAAGATTCCTCAGTTCGCGAACGTTGCCTGGCCAGTCGTATCGGAGAAGAAGGCGCAGGCTGCGATCGGAGAACTCAATGGGCCGTGCTGCCGGAAGAGGACAGAATTCCCGGCAATAGTGGTTGAGCAGGAGGGGCAGATCTTCCTTGCGTTCCCGTAGTGCGGGAAGATGCACATGCACGACACTGAGACGGAAAAACAGATCCTTGCGAAATTCGCCCTGCGCGGCTTTGCTCTCGAGCTGCTGGTTGGTTGCTGCCACAAAGCGAACGTCAAGCCGGGTCGGTCGTGTGGCGCCGATGCGGTACACCTCTTTCTTCTCGATGACACGGAGAACCTTGGCCTGCGCGGACGGGCTCATGTCGCCCACTTCATCCAAGAACACCGTGCCGCCGTTAGCCGCTGCCAGAAGGCCGTCACAGGAAGCATCGGCGCCGGTAAAGGACCCGCGGCTGTGACCAAATAGCTCATTTTCGAGCAGGCCATCGGGGATGGCGGCGCAGTTGATGCAGACGAACGGCCTTCCCCGGCGCGCGCTGTTCGCATGGACAAACTCAGCAGCAAGTTCTTTGCCCGTGCCGGTTTCGCCCGTGAGCAGGACTGTGCAATCGGATGCTGCAATGCGGGCAAGAGACAGCTTTAGGTCCAGGAAGGCTTTGCTCGATCCGATCATATCGACCTCGCCGGGGATGGGGGACCGTTTAATTGTGACTGACAACCATCGGCCGTTACAACAAGGAAAATCGCGACCCCCTCGGCGATCGTAGTAAAGCCGTGCGCGAGCGGCTGTCGCGATTCCCTTAAAGTGCCTTGGCCGAACCTATCTTTGAGCCACGCCCTAGCTATTCTTTCAACCTTACAGTGATTTTGCGCGCGTCGCCGCCTTCGGCCGAGATCTCGATCTCGCCGGTGGCGCGCTTGCGAATGCTTTTGAATTTATCACCCCATTCCACCAGAACCAGCGCGTCAGGCGTGAGCAGTTCGTCGAGACCCAGCGTCTCCAGCTGGCGCTCGCTTTCCAGCCGATACACGTCGAGATGGTAGAGCTTTACCGGCTTTCCCTGCCGCGAGCCATCGAACTCGTGCATCAGGGTGAAGGTGGGGCTGGTGACTTCGTCAGGGTCCGCCGCATCCAGCGCCTGCGCTATGCCTTTCACCAAAGTGGTTTTGCCCGTGCCGAGCTCGCCGCGAAGGAGCAGGAATTTTGGGGGCTCGAGCAAGTCCGCCAGTTTACGGCCCACCTCGATGGTACCTGCGCCGCTTTTCGTGGTGAATTCGTGAACTCTCCCATCTGCGGCAGTTTCGGCATCGGTCATCATTTGGCCCTCGTCCTGGTTCGTAGCACGCAGTTTTCGCCGCGCGTGGTTTGAGCCCGGCGCATGCGATCCTACAACGTCGCGCGCGATGCCCCCTGCAACCAAACATAATTGCTTCGGCCATCTGTGTGGAAGTGGTGCGCGAGGGAACGGAACGCCCGCGCAAGCTGCCCAAGGCAGTCTGTGGCGAGCAACGTGTGCTCGTCGGCTTCGTGCACGGCCAGATCCGCAGCCAGCCCGTGCAAATACACGGCCGCTTCCACAGCGCGCGGGGTGTCGGAAGGATACTGCGCCAGCAAGCCGGCGATCAGGCCCGTGAGCAGGTCGCCGCTGCCGCCCTTTGCCATGCCGGGGTTGCCCGTCGTATTCACGGCCACACGTCCATCAGGGTGCGCAATAAGTGTCCGCGCGCCTTTGAGCACGAGCGTCACCCCCACGCGCCGCGCGAAGTTGCGGGCTGTTTCCAGCCGGCTGTGCTGGACTTCCGCCACCGTCGTTGCCGCCAGGCGCGCCATTTCGCCGGGGTGCGGCGTGAGGACAACGGTCCGCTTTCCCGCGTGGGACAACTTGGGCAACAGCTCCGGCTTGGCCGCCAAAATGTTCAATGCATCGGCGTCGACGACGGCGGGAATGTCGGTGGATGAAAGCAGTCCAACGGTGAATTCGGCGGGCTCGGTGCTCTGTCCGATGCCCGGCCCGATGGCAAGCACCGTTTTTCCGGCCATCAATGCGGCAACTCGCTTTTGCTCGAGATTTGCTGCAGCAATCTCCCCTGCCGGCGTTGCTGCGAGCGGCCAAGTCATCAATTCCGGAGCAAATGACGCCACCACTGCCAGCGCCGGAGCAGGAACCGCCGCCGTAACCAATCCCGCCCCTGCGCGCATCGCCGCCAGTGCTGTCATGGCAGGCGCTCCTGCCTTGCCGCCGCCGCTTCCGAACGTTCCGCCCACCGCCAGAACGTGACCGAAGTTGCCCTTGTTCGCCGCAGGTGCGCGCGGGGTTTGCCCGGGCGCGAGCGAAGAACCGGCCCAGAAGAGATTCTGCTCCGAGACAATGGCCTCGTCCGGCGATCCAATGGGGGCTACGACAATCGGTTGATCCCACCGGCGAGTCAATTGCCCAAAGACGTGCGCCGGTTTGGGCGCGGTGAAAGTGATGACGGCATCGGCCGGGAAATGGGGATCTTCGATTGCGGCGCATGTTTCGTCCGCAGGCCAGCCGGATGGCAAGTCGACGGCAAGAACCGGCGGCATGGGGCTGCGCTCGATCCACGCGCGCGCCTCCAAGGCCAACCCTCTGAGAGGCGGCTTGAACCCAGTGCCCACGACGGCATCGATAATCAGATCGGTTGCGAGCGCTTCGCTGTTCTGCGCAAGATCGGCGGCGCTCGCGATGGCTTTCACTTGGCCGTGCAAAGGGCTGGTCAATTCTCTCCACGCCTGCGCCGCATCGCCTGACAGCTTGTCTGGCGGAGCGAGCAGCAAAGTGGTCACCTCAAGGCCTGCATCGGCGAGCAGGCGCGCAGCCATCATGCCATCGCCGCCGTTGTTGCCACGGCCGCACAGCACCGTTACCCGCCGGGCCCGCGGAAAGCGCTCCCGTGCGAACGCGGCGACCGCTGAAGACGCAGACCTCATCAACACGGTCGATGGAACCCCAAACCGCTCGCTCGTTGCGCGGTCGCAGGCCTCGATTTCGGCTGCGGAGAGGACGTGCATCGCATACATGGTACTACGGCAAAATCGGACCGGCCGCGGCGGTCGCTCGGCTCTTCGGCCTATCTCATTAGGCGCGCCTGCAAATCGTTGTGCGAACCGTTGCGAGTGAGAATGCAAGCTCCATTCCTTTCGCAGTGGAAATGGATGCTTGCAGGGAAAACCTGCCATTCAGGCGCACGAGCGCGCATGGCATTGGCGCCAATCATAAAGGTGAATCCGCCGCTGGTGTCCATGGTTCCTCGAGACGGATTATCGCCAACGACCACATCGTCGCCTTCGATCGGCGAAGCTAGGCGCTCAACGTGCAGGGAAGGCCCGAGCCAGCCGGCAGCATGAGGCCGAATTCGCGTTACTAAGGCGTTTACGTGCATGAGCCAGTCTTGCTGACCGGCGACGTTGGGAAAGTTCGTGGTGAAATCCCATCCCGCAAGGTGCTGATACGCTGTGAGCGTACACGGAAGCGCACCCGAGACGGTAATTTCGTCAATCTGCCCATCCGCCCCAGCCATATTCTGTATTGTGTCTCCCGTTGCTGTTGTTCGCGGCCGCAGCGCTTGTTCATGGTCGGCCGGGTTCTCCGGTTCCGCTAAATCGGGGAAAGCGATCGCTTTTTGGCATGCAACCTTACCCGATGGATCACGCAGACGGATGACGATGGAAAGCGCATGTGGCGGATCCTCAGCCACAGCTTGAAAACCGGCTGCCTGTTGCGGGTCTAGCGGATCCAAGTACAGTTGAAACGCGGCGCTTCCCTCCCAGCGGGCGATGAACCGCCCCCCCAGACCAGCCGCATCCAGCCTTTGGTTTCCCATGTCTATATAAGGAGCGGGCGGCTTGGACATAGTCAGAGAGCCCATCCCGAAAAGGAGCGCTGCCGCTACCGCCAGCACACCTACTAGCAAGACGAGATTAAGAACGCCGAGATGCTTGCCTTTTTCCGGCTCTTGAGGTTCGGGAGCCGGAGTCGCAATTCGCGCACGGAATTGAAACAGCTCATTGTTGCTATCGCCGTTGGCGCTGGGTATGACCTTGTATCCGGCTACCTTTGGCTGATCTCCGGCATCGATGGCGCCCTGTTGCGGGGTTGTTGCCGTTACTTTCTCACTTGATTCGAGTTGTGCCGTGTCGTTCATCGAAGAGACCCCCGCCTCGGCGAGGAATTGCAGATCGGAAGTAGAGACCCTGCCTCGGCAGGGCTTCGCACGTCGAGCCCGCAGACCCCCGCCTCGGCGGGGGCATTCCAGATCGAACCCAGAGAAAACAATGTCATTGGATCATGGGCGGTATGGTGCAGCAATAACCACTCCGTGTGATAGCGAAAGCAGCTTTTTGGCCGACCGGCTCACCGTTGGGAACCGGATTTGCATCTGCGGCCGGGATGACCCCATCGGGCCCTCGTCTACCGGGGTCGCATTTCTAAATACTTTATTTCCCTTAAGCTTATGCGTTCCGGCAACCTGGCCGCGCGCCACAGCGGCTTTTCCCCTAAAGTCCGGCCAAAGCGCCGCATTAGGAACCCATAGCCGTTTCGACCAACAGCCACCCATTCAGGCCCGCAATGACCACGGCGGTGAACCACGCCAGCACCTGTAACCCGCGCCCGTTGACGAATTCGCCCATCAGCTTGCGGTTGCCGGTAAAGAGCACCAGCGGAACCACCGCAAAGCTTAATTGGAAGGAGAGAATGACTTGGCTGAAAATGAGCAGCTTTTCCGTCCCCTGCTCGCCCATCAAAGCCACAACGAAGATCGTGGGAATGATGGCCAGCGATCGGGTGATTAGCCGCCGCAACCATGGCGAGACCCGCAAATGGATGAACCCTTCCATGACCACCTGCCCGGCCAAGGTCCCGGTGATCGAAGAGTTTTGGCCGCTGGCGAGCAGAGCAATAGCAAAGAGCGTGCTGGCGCCGGCCGCACCGACCATTGGGCTCAGCAGTTTGTATGCATCCTGAATCGCCGCCACATCCAATCGCCCGCTGCGATGGAACACGGCCGCCGCCACCACCAGAATGGCCGCATTGACAAATAGGGCAATCGTCAGGGCCAGCGCCGAATCGACATTAGCTAAGTGCACCGCTTCACGCTTGCCTTCCGGGGTACGCTTGTAGCGGCGGCTCTGCACGATTGACGAATGCAGATAAAGGTTGTGCGGCATCACCGTTGCGCCCAGGATCCCGATGGCGATGTACAGCATCGCCCCGTTGGTGACGATCGCAGGCGAAGGCACAACCAGATTGCGCAGGATGGGCAGATACTCCGGCCGCGAAAGAAACATCTGCACGCCAAAGAGCGCGATGATGGTTCCGATGAGTGCAATTACCAGCGCCTCGACATAGCGGAAACCCCACCGCTGCAAAAACAGGATCAGCAAGACATCCAGCCCGGTGATGAGAACGCCGTAAAACAGCGGAATGTGGAAGAGTAGTTGGAGCGCGATGGCCGATCCGATCACTTCGGCCAAGTCGCATGCCACGATGGCGACCTCGGCTAGAATCCATAGCGTAAAGCTTGCCGTGTGGCCGTAAGTCTCGCGGCACAGTTGCGCAAGATCGCGTTCCGTCGCCACACCCAGCTTGAGCGAAAGGCTCTGCAGCAGGATCGCCATCAGATTCGAGAGCATGATGACGAACAGCAACGTGTAGCCGAACCGCGACCCGCCCGCGATGTCCGTCGCCCAGTTGCCGGGATCCATATAGCCCACGGAGATAAGGAATCCCGGCCCCAAAAATCCCAGCAGTCGCCGCCAATAGAACGGCGAACGGGAAATGCGAACGCTCGCATGAACCTCGGGTAGCGAGGGTTCGGCGAGAGTCACCCGGTTGATGGTTTGCGTAGCCATCGTCGTTATAAGGGGAAGCGGTGCAGGAACCACCTGACGACAGTATGCCACAACCCGTTAATCATAGTTAAGAAAAATTGTTATTTTGGCTTATGATTCGGTTTCGGGGCCTTGAGCCAAACCGCCTCCGCCGCCGGCTGCCCCAAGATCGACTTTCCCGCAGGCAATTGAATCAAAACGGTTTGGTCGTAATTCTGCCTCACCACGCGAAGGCTTTTGCCGGGCCCGATGCCGGTGCCGTGCAAGAACCGGAGCAGCTTGGGGTCGCGTTCCTGGATGCTTGCCACTATGTACCGCTTACCCTCGACGGCTTGAGAAAGCTGCGTCTCGCCGCGGCGCTTGCGTTCGGCGGGATTGACCGGCAGAACTGCATTGCCGTGCGGACAGGCGCCGGATTCGCCGAGTTTCTCGCGCAATTTGGCCTCGAAGGCCGGCGAAACTGCGTGTTCCAATCGCTCCGCTTCTTCGTGGATCTCGTGCCATTCCATTCCGAAGATCTCGCTCAGCATGCGCTCGATCAGGTGATGGCGCAGCGCGGTACGGTAGGCCGTCTCGCGCCCCGACGCGGTCAGGCGCACGATTCCGTCCGCGCCGACTTGCACGAATCCGTCCCGCTTAAGCCGCTTCAGCGCCATGGTCACCGCGGGCGCCGACACTTCCAGCCAATGCGCCAGCGTTGCCGGAATTACCTGGCGCCCCTCGGCCTCGGCCTCAAGAACGGCCTTGAGGTAATTCTCTTTCGATACGTTGATGGAGTCTTTCATGCTCTGCGCCCAGAACTGTCTATTCAGTTTAATGAATCCGCCGCGTTTTGCGGACCGGCCGGACGGCTTGCGCGCAGGATCGTTTGCCCGAATCGCCGCTTCGAGTCAACCCCCCTTCGCCGCACACTCAATGCGCAGACTCGCCGGAAAAAATATCTTGACAGCGCAAATGTTCCCACATACTCTTGGTCGTCAAGTCGCCATGAGAAATCGCGGCTTGCTGTAACGAAGTCAGTGCGGCGCGCACTATTCCCAGGCGGCTTTTGAAGGCGCAAACGTTTGTTGCAAGCGGATTCTTCCCCATCTTCTTCGGATGTGTTCGAGTTTCGAGAAGCCGAAACCGTATTCGGCTTCATAAAATTTTCCGCGCCCTATTCGCAGCGGCAGGGCGCTGGTGTGCAGGACCCCAGACAGCGTGAAGGGGCGGCTCTTCACATTGCTTCCCACGGGGGAACTCCGCTGCGGCGACCCACAGTGTCCGGCACCTACGCCTTGGGACATGCCGCATGGCCTTCGGCGGCTAAGCGGCACAACAGAAAATCCCGTACGTCACCACGGAATGTCAAAAGGAGTGAATCATGCCGACCGTCGAGAACAACCCAACCGCGAAAAGCGCAACATTGAGCAGCGCCGCAGCGAGCCTGAGCGTATCCGATTTGCAGTCGGGAATTCTCAAGGTCTTCAACAATCCAGATCCTACCAAGATCAATCCGATCTTCAGCAAGGGAGTTTTAGCGAATGAAGGCCTGCTGGGCAATGCCACGCTGGTCAACTTGAGCAATCAGGTTCCGCTTCAGCTCAACAACGCCAAAGGATTGATGAACAAGCTGGGGGTCGCGGACATCACCAAAGCTTCGCCAATCGGCGTGACGAGCTCGCTGAAGGTTACGCCAGGATTGCTGGCAGCGAACGGAACGACGTTTGCAGCGAACGCGAACGTGCCTGTCGACACCGCGGTCATCATCGCTTCGACGCTCGATTTGACCAACACCACTCTAACCATTCAGCCTTCGGTCCAGACGCTGACGATTATCGTTGAGACACTGTCGTGCAATTCGAATTCGACGATCGCCTTCGACGATTCGTCGGTGTGGCGGCCGACGGCCCTGCCGCAGACGACGGCGGCGCCGGGCCAAAGTTACAACCCGGCGAATCAGGTTTCAGGCCAGAAGACCGGTCCCAGCGGAGGAGCCGGCGCCGCAGGACAGGCCGGAGCGGCGCAAAACACCGCGGCTCCCGCGGCGCCGAGCATCCAGATATATGCGCTCAACATCACGGGCGTGCCCCAAATCAACATCCAGGGAGTTCAGGGCGCGCCGGGCAATCCGGGGCAGAACGGCGGCGCAGGAGGGAACGGCGCCAAGGGCATCAACGGAAGCGATTTCGGCTTGTTTGGCGAGGGCATCTGCAGCCAGTCGCCTGGCAACGGAGGCGATGGCGGAAATGGCGGCAACGGCGGCAACGGCAGCAATGGCGGCCAAGGCGGCAACGGGGGATCGTTTTCCATCGCCACAGTTCAATCCAATTGGGATGCGATGCTGAGTCAACAGATTTCTTGGACAGTCAACACCGCGGGCGGACCGGGCGGCGTTCCGGGGCTACCGGGTAGCGGCGGCGAGGGCGGCGAAGGTGGAAACGGAGGGAACTCATCTCCGAGCGGCGTGTGCAAAAACTCCGCCGGGAAAAAGGGCGGGAACGGCCTCAACGGAAAGCAAGGAGCGCAAGGACAACCTGGCCACGCTGGCGCAGAGGGAAGCGCGGGCGAAACCGGCACCATAACTCCCTACATCATCACCCAAGAGGAATGGGACCAGGAACTGACGCTGCCATGGGTGCAAACCATCGCGCCTACCACCGGCTACGCTGGTGCATCCGTCACTGGCAACGGCCTGAACTTCGGCCCGGGAGACTCGGTGCTTGTAAACGGGCAGGCCGCGTCGGCCACATTCCCCGCAACCGGCCAATTCCAAGTCACGCTGCCCACGGTGCTTGCAGGCGGGCCCACGACAATCGCCGTTAAGCGTGCGTCCGACGGTTCTGTCAGCGACGGATTGACCTTTACCGTCCTGCCCTTCGTCGCTACTGCCGTCAGCACCACCGGAAGCGGCGTCTACTCGCCCGGCGACACCATCACGCTCACCGGAACCTCGTTCATGGCTAACGCCAGCGTGCAACTGACGCAGCCATCCCAAGCGGCGCAGGTGCTGGCGCCAACCAGCGTACAGGCCAACACCATCGCCTTCGTTGTCCCCGCCCCGAGCGGCAACTCCTCCGCTCCACAGGGAACTGCAACCATCGTCGTCGTCAATCCCGACGGCCTGGCCAGCAACACACTCGATATCACGCGTCTTTTCACGCTGAGCAACGGGTTCCTGCCCAGCGTCAACGGATTTGGATTCCCCAATTCACCGCCGGCCATTCCGGGCTCGCCGTCGTTGGGCACGTTCGCAGATGACTTTGGATCGCTCGAAGTCGCGTTTAGCGCCGCCACCGATCCCATCCTGACCGCCGCATACTATGCCCTCTACGTAATCTTGCTCGGACCGGAGTGCCAGGGCCTGTGCGCCGGATTTGCCGCGGGCGCGTTGAACCGCTTCCTCACTGGAGTCACCGATGTCTTCTCAACCACTCCCGCAACCACCGCCGCATTGAAGACCGAGTTTACGGTAACCTGGGGACGGCAATTGAGTGGGCAACTGCTCTCGGCATTCCTAGGCCAATGCGCGAATGGAACCGCCCAGGTGCTTAGCACCATCCAGCAGATCGAAAGCGCATTCAGCGGAAATACCGCCAACGGAGACATGCCGCTGGTTTACCTGCTTCCATCCGGGCTCCCGGTAAACACCAAGTGGATCGATAACCTCGAGGTGAGCCATGTGTTGACTCCCTATAAGCTGGTCCGTCCGTTGAACTGGACCAGTGGATACGACGGCGTGCAACTCTACCTGTACGACTGCAACAACCCCGGCCTCGACAACTGTTTCATCACCTTCACACAAAACGGCAGCACGGTGACGTTCGACTACAACTCGACCGGGAACCAGAACTATATTCCCGCGTATTCGAGCGCCAACGGATTCACGCTGGGCGTAATGACGCTAGCCCAAGCCCTCTACAACGGTGTCGACCTGCCATGGATGGATGGCGCCGGCTGGGTGTTGGAGTTCATTTTGAGCCCGGCAACGCTGACCGTGAACAATCTCGCCGGACAGATCAGCGGCATCAGCGGGGATTCGCTCGTGAATCAGGTTCCCGGCGTGATTCCATATCTGTTCAGTTCCTCGCACAACCTGATGATGATTCCGCCTCAGCTTGGATTGCAGCGCACCATTCAGGGCACGGCTACCGGCACCTACACCTATGCAAGCATCGCTCCGCCCGATCCTACAACGCCGGCAAGCGACTTCAGCGTGCTACTGCCGGCAGGTGCAACGGGGATCGTCCCCGGTGCACGCGGATTCACTTTGCAAAATGTGGCCTGCACCACCGCTACAAAAGACGTGCTGGTCCTCGGGCCCGACAATCAATCGATCCAGATCAGCACCAGCGACACCAACAAAACGTTTGACGTTCTGATCGCGCAACGCTACGACGTCCAATCCGGAACCGGGACCACCGCCACTAAGACCCCGCAGGCGCAGCTTGTCAAACTGAGCGGCGTAACCCTGAATCCCGGCGAGCAACTCCTGCTTTGGACCGATGCGGCAATCGGCCAAGTCGGCGTTTCGAATCCGGGAGCGGCGAAGACCTTCAACGTTTCGATCTCGACCTTGGATTCCACCACCGGCAACGCAGTAAAATCGCAAACGGTTGCGGGCTCCGTCGCCGCCAGTGCGGACTTCAAGGTCACGATTGCAGATTGGACGCTGGGCAGCGCGCCCACCACCCAATCGGGCGGCTTGCGCGCTTTGTTGCCGGCCGGATTCAAGGCGCCGACGGTCAACTAAGCTGTTGAGCTCGGTTGCATGTTGTGAAATCGGGATTCGAATTTGCGGCGCTTGCCTCTGCGGGCGCCGCAAATTCCTATGCAGGCACGAGGTGGAGCCTCCATCGGGCTTGATTATTTCACTCTCACCTTCGGCTCGACTGACAAGCCGGGCCGCAGCTGGTGATTCGGATCTTCATCCTTCAAATCCGTAAAGTCGATGCGCACCGGCACGCGCTGCACCACTTTCACGTAGTTGCCGGTGGCGTTTTCGGGTGGAAACAGCGACAGCACCGACCCTGTGGCCCCGCCAATCTGCGTTACGTGGCCATCGTAGTTCTTGCCGGTTGCGTCCACATGAATTACGACCGATTGTAGGGCGGCCATATGCCTGAGTTGCGTCTCCTTGAAATTCGCCGTCACCCAAATGTCTTCGAGCGAAACTAACGTAAGCAGGTTTTGGCCGGCGGAGACATTCTGATCGATCTCCACGCTTTTGCGCGTGATGATTCCCGGTTCCGGCGCAGCGATCTTGGTGTATCCCAGGTTCAGTTTCGCCTGATCGAGCTGCGCCTGCGCCTGTTCCACCTGGGCTTCAGCCTGTTTGGCTTTGGCGTCCTGCGCCGCCACTTGTTGCGGAGCAGTCTGCGCGTAATTCAACATGGCCTCGGATTGCGTGAGCCTCTCGTGAGCCACGCGCACGCCCTCCTGCGCGCCCTGCTGGCTGGCCTCCGCGCTGGCCAATTGGGCCTTAGAGGCATCGGCAGCGGCCGTGGCGGCGTCGAATTGCTGCTTGCTGATCACGTCCTTCTCGACGAGGGGCCTGTAGCGGTCCAGGTCCGATTGCGCTTTGAAGTTGTTGGCTTGCGCCTGCGCCACCAGCGCCTTTGCCGCCTCAAGCTGCTTCTCCGCCTGCGCCACGGCTGCTCGTGCGCCCACTACGTCGGCGTCTGCCGCACGCAGGTTACTGCCGGTATTCACCGTAATGATGGGTACGTTCACCCGCGCCACCGCGGCATTCGCTTTCGCGCTGGCTAGGGCAGCCTGCGCGTTCTCGACCGCAACCTGGAAATCCCGCGGATCCAGCTCCGCGATGGGGTCGCCCCCCTTGACAACCTGGTTCTCTTCCACATCCACATGGATCACGTGGCCGGCGATGCGCGAGCTCACCTGAATCAAGTGGCCATTCACCTGCGCGTCGTCGGTATCCTCGCTGTAGGTCGAACGCCACCAGACTCCGACGGCAATCAGCACCACGACGATAACGGCAATGACAAAAATGCCTCTGCGGCGGGACCGGGGTACCTCGATCTCTGTCTCTGGAGTCGGTTCATTGCGCTCGATGGTTGGAGTTTGATCCGCCACGTTCACTTCCCTCCTACATATTTCTTGAAGTCCTGTCCTGCCCCCAGCGCACGAGCCAAGCTCAATTTGGCCACATTGTGACGGTAGAGACTGGCCACGTAATCGCTGTCGGCCTGGGCCACCGATTGCTGTGCCTGGCTCACGGCCAAGTTGTCGCTGACGCCGTTGGCGTAGCGTTCCTGAGCCTCCGTCAGCGCTTCGTTCGCAAGGTCCATGCTCGACTGCGCGACCTCAACCTGCTTTTGCGCCGAATCGATATCCAGCAGCGCGTCGCGTACATCGGCTTCGATCTGCGCGTTCTTATCGCTCAATTGAGCCTTTGCAGTATCCAGTTGTGCTTGTGCTTGCTCGGCTTGGCCGCGCAGTGCGAACTCCGCGAACACCGGTACGCTTATCGAGGCGGTCGCATCGACGGTGCCGTGCGAATGGCCCGGCGTGGTGCCGATGTCGCCATAATCGGCGTCAGCCTCGACAGCAGGCAATCGTGCGGCCGTCGCCGCTTTGCGCTGTTCCGCGGCGGCTGCCGTTTCTTCCACCAGCGCGGAAAGGTCCTTGCGATTCTCTTTGGCCTGCTGAATCAACGCATCCACGTTCAACTTGTCGAAAGGCGTGTAGGGGGCCTTGTCGGTCAAATTGAAACCCTGCGCAAGCGGCAGCCCAATGGAGCGCGCAAGCGCGAGCTTGTCCTTTTCGAGGGCGTTGCGCGCGGCGATCGACTGCTGCTCGAGAGACTGGTAGTCGACGCGCGCGCGCAATTCGTCCAGCAGCGGCGCCGTGCCGGCCTCGTGGTTGGCCACTGCCTGGTCGAGCGAGATTTTTGCCGTCGCCACCTGCGCTTCAACGCTGCTCACCTGCGTTTCGTCCGCAAGCGCAAGCAGGTAGGCATTGCCCACCGTTAGGACAACCATGTCGCGGGCGTCTTCTGCGGACAGTTGGGCCGCGGCAAAATTGTGGCGCGTGGCCAGGTAATTGCGAAGCGAAGACAGGTTGACCACCGACCAGGCGAATGAGGCCCGCACGTCAGTGTAGCCAAACGGCCCAATTATGACGGGAAAGCCGGGGACACGGAGGCCCAAAGACGGCAGATCGATCTGCTGTGCCACTTCCTTTGCTGTGAAATCTATCGAGGGCAGCAGCGCCTGCAATTGGCTCAATCGTTGCGCACGCGCCCCGGCAGTTTGCGTGCCGCTGAGAATAATGCCGAGGTTTGTCTCCAGCCCACGCCGAATAGCATCGTCCAGCGAGAGATCGATGACTCCCGCTGAGGCCTCGCCTTTCGGCACGCTGCCCTGAAAACTTGCGGCGCTTGGAGCGGTGGACTGCGTACCCGGCACAGGGGGCGGCGCCTGCGCAACCATTGCAACGCGAGCCGAAAGAACAAAGCCAAATAGAATCGCAACGGCCCACGAACGGAATGTGAATTTGATGCAGTACTTCGGCAATTTGAACCTGGCTCAACAACGGCGCGCGTACTCGCCCAAAAACGCCAGTACCACAAATGGATGCTCGAAACGCGCGGCGCGGTTCTTAAATCTAGTGTATCGAATCGCGGCAGGGGCGCCGCCTTCCCCACGTAGCGCGATTGCGAACCGGTGAGGCGGGAGGCTGCGCCATTCGGATTGTCTCTCCACCCGCACGAGCCGGAGGAATCGGCAGCGGTCAATACCCCCAAAGCCGGCGAGACTTTCGGAATTACGCCAATCCGGCATTTTTCATCTGTCTTTTACTCCTAAAGTAACCGCGTGCTGTTTGGATGGCTTGATGGGGGCTCGCCTTCAATAAATGGTTCCTTATCCTGGTTAGAGATTAGGTCGGGCGCGCTGCCATTGAGGTCGATGCCGTAACAGAGATGTTGTAGGCGAGCAAGACGACGGCGCGGTACCGCGGCCCGGTGAAACGCTGTAGACTGCCAACACAGCCTTTTGGAATCAAGCATGGCTAGAAACGCACATCCCCAAAAACTCTTCAACGGCCGGGACTACTCCTGGATGCAATTCAATCGCCGTGTGCTCGAGGAGGCCGAGGACCCTGCTAACCCGCTCCTTGAGCGCTTGAAGTTCCTTGCCATCACCGGCTCCAACCTCGACGAATACGTCGAGATACGGCAGGCCGGCCTGCTGCAGCGCATTGAAGACGGGTACCGCGAGCCGGGGTACGACGGCCTGCGCCCCGAGGAATCGCTCGCCGAGCTGACGGCAGAAATTCACAACTTTGTCGCGGCGCAGTACCAGTGCTGGAACAAGCAACTGCTGCCCGAGTTGCGCAAGCAGAACGTTAGCCTGCTGGAGTGGCGCGAGCTGAGTGACGACACTCGCGAATACGCCCGCGGGTATTTTCAGCGCGAGGTCGATCCCTTGTTGACTCCCATCTCCATCGACCCCGCGCATCCTTTTCCTCGCGTGCTGAACAAAGCGCTTTGTCTGGCCCTGCTGCTGCGCGCCAAGCGGCGCAGCTCCGGCCCCCAGGTGCTGGGAGTGGTCACGGTGCCGCGGGCTCTGCCGCGCTTTGTCCGCCTGCCGTCAGAGCAGGGCCGCTACGATTACCTGCTCCTCCAGGACCTCATCGAGCAGCACCTGGCCGGAATGTACCGCGGCTATGAGGTGCTTGCCTCCGCGTCGTTCCGGGTCACCCGCAATTCAAACCTTTACTTCGAGGAGGAAGAGGCGCGATCCCTGCTCGAAACCATTCGTGTCGAGCTGCACAATCGCCGCAAGGGTGACGCCGTTCGCCTGGAGATCGAATCCGATGCCGATCCGGAGATTGTGGAACGGCTGCGCGTCAATTTCGAATTGGAAGAGAACCAGGTGTTTCGTTGCGACGGCCCGGTTAATCTTTCGCGCCTTATGTTCTTCTACGGCGACGTTCAGCGGCCTGACTTGAAGTTCCAGCCGTTCACGCCAAAGCCCCTGTTGCTGAGCCGCAAATCGACGGGTATCTTTGACGAGCTTCGTCATCGCGACATCCTGCTCCACCATCCATACGATTCCTATGACCCGGTGGTTGAATTCGTCCAGCAGGGAGCGCAAGACCCGGCCGTCGTAACCATGAAACAAACGCTCTACCGCACCAGCCACGATTCGCCGATGTTTCAGGCTTTGACCGAAGCGGGAGCCACCAAGGAAGCGACGGTGGTGGTCGAATTGATGGCGCGCTTCGATGAGGCTTCGAATATCCGTTGGGCGCGCAGCATGGAAGACGCCGGCGTGCAGGTCTTTCACGGCGTAGTCGGCTTAAAGACGCACTGCAAGCTGGCCATGCTCGTCCGCCACGATGAGGACGGCGTGACGCGCCGTTACTGCCATCTCGGAACCGGGAACTACAACCCCGACACGGCGCGTTTTTATACCGATCTCAGCCTGCTTACCAGTGACCCGCAAATTGCCGAGCGGGTCCACATGGTATTCAATTACCTCACCGCACATGCCGAAATCGACGACTACAACCCCCTGCTCGTGGCCCCGCTTACCATGGCCGAGAGCTTTCTTCGCCTCATCCGCCGCGAGCAAGAGCACGCCCAGGCCGGCCGCGCAGCTCACATCGTGGCCAAAATGAACGCGCTGCTCGAGCCTTCTATTATTCAAGCGCTCTACCAGGCCTCGCAAGCCGGGGTAGAGATCGACCTTATCATTCGCGGACTCTCCATCCTGCGGCCCGGCGTGAAAGGCCTTTCGGAACGAATTCGCGTTCGATCGATTGTCGGCCGATTCCTCGAACACTCGCGCATTTTCCACTTTGCCAACGGCGGCAACCACGAGATCTATTTAGGCTCGGCGGATTGGATGCCGCGCAATCTCTTTGAGCGCTGCGAGGTGGTCTTTCCGGTCCGCGACCCGGCGGCCCTGGCCCGCATCCATGGCGAAATCCTGCCTGCCTATATGGCTGACACCGAAAAGGCCCGCATTCAACAGCCCGATGGCAGCTATCAGCGCGCCGCCAAACCCACGAAGGATGTTCCCCTATTTTCCAGCCAGGAATTCCTTATCCGGCTTGCCGAAGGCAAAACGGACGTGGAAGCCATTCCCGCTCCGGATGCTAGGCGGGCATCTTCGGCCGCCCAAAAGACCGGCGATGGCGCCCGGTTGAGTTCCGGGAGCAAGCTGACGGGGGAACGATCGCCGGATACAACAGTGACCGTAGGGGGCGCACTTTAGGGTGCCGGCAAGCTGGGGCTGCAATCCACGCCTCGACTCGAGCGACATGGGTCCCGAATTCCTCGCCGCCGATTCGCCTAGTCGTCGGTCACCGCTGTCCCATAGGGGATTAATGTCTTTATCGGGTCCGTACCTGAGATTCCGGTGACTATCCAGCGCCCGCCGTCTTTTTTCAAGTGAAACGTCTGCACTTCATTGCGATTGCTGTAGACATACTCCACGCGCAGACGCGCGTCGCTTTCGCTCGGTTGGTCGACCGGCGACACCGCGACGCTTTCATAAGCAGCGCTCTGATTCCTGAGATATGTGGCGAACTGCGGCGTCCCGCTTTCGCGCATCGCTTGCTGAAGTTGATGTTGCAAAGGCCCGGCAAAACTATTCAGATATGCCTTCGCATCGCCGGCGCGCGCGGCGTCCAGCATGGCGTAAATCACGTCTTCGGGAGATTCCGACTTCGGCGCAGCCAAAGATAGGATTTTGCCCACTGGCGAGAGAACCTCCCAATGAAGGCTGCGCGCGACGAGAAAGAGAAACAAGATGGCAAGCAGCGCGGTTGTGACGACAACCGGCTTCGAAATGCGATTCATCGCTGGCTTGCTCCATCGGTTGCAGCAGGAGCGCTGGCTGCCGGGTTCGCCTGGCGGCCAATCATATTCAGGTCCACATTGCTATCGGAGTCCACGATGACCTTCTTCATCCGGGGAAGGGTCGACTCCATTGTCTCGAGATAGATTCGAGTGCTCGTAATTTGCGGCGATTTTTTGTATTCTGCGGCCACCGCCTCAAATCTCCGGGCATCGCCTTGAGCCCGATTCACTGTTGCATCTGCATAGGCGTGCGCCTGATCGCGGAGCTGCTCCGCTTGGCCGCGGGCACGCGGCACAACGTCGTTGGTGTAAGCATCCGCTTCATTCACGATGCGAAACGCGTCGGACCGCGCACTCGCTACGCTGCGGAATGCCTCGGCCGCCTCGGCCGGCGGTGAAACCAACTCGATATTGATGCTCGAAAGCAGCGTCCCCGTCTGGTAGGTGTCGATAACCTTCTGCGACGTGCGCAACACGTCATTCTCAATGGCCAGTTTCTGGGTGGTCAGGATTTCGTCGATAGGCGTGTGTGCAATCCGCTGCACAAGTTCCGACTCGACCGCGACACCTACAATCCGATCCGGGTTTTGCGCCTCAAACAGAAACTGCCCCGGAGCGCTGACAGAATACTGCACCACCACGCGCATGTTCAGCAAATTCTGATCGCCTCTGAGAAACTCCGACGCCAGCGATTGATTTCTGCCCAGGATATTGTCGGGAATGTCCCCGCCGATCACGGCGCGCCGCAGCTCCCTCACCTTGAGCTTGTAAACAGAATCGATGGGCCACGGCAACGCG
>Ga0187782_10000756_pt1 | contig 22631 bp, 9 predicted proteins | sample 0715_SJ02_MP15_2_FD_132454 | JGI IMG/M metagenome (GOLD analysis project Ga0187782, IMG submission 132454) | Tropical peat soil microbial communities from peatlands in Department of Meta, Colombia - 0715_SJ02_MP15_20_MG | ecosystem: Environmental > Terrestrial > Soil > Wetlands > Peat | place... | reverse complement strand
GCCGGCAACGGCCCGGTGTTCAACAAGGGCGAGCGGGTGGAGGCCAACACCTCGGTGGTGTGGACCTATCTGATGTATGCGGGCAGCTGGCTGAACTGGCCGATGCGCCTGGAGTATGTGGCCCTGGTGTTGGCTCTGCTGCTCAGCTTGGCAGGGCTGGCGATGCTGATGTTGGGCACCGGCCGACTGTTCGCGCCCGGCCTGCTGGGCCGTCGGGCGGTCATGCTGCCGGCCGGCGCGCTGGTCTACATCGCGGTCCCGCCGGCGCGTGACTTCGCTACCTCCGGCCTGGAGAGCGGGCTGGTAATGGCCTACCTCGGGCTGCTCTGGTGGATGATGGTCTGCTGGTCGCAGGCGATGCGGGTGCGCCCGTCCGGGCGATGGTTCATCGGCGCGCTAGCCTTTGTCGCCGGGTGCAGTGTGTTGGTGCGCCCCGAGCTGGCTCTGGTCGGCGGCCTGGCGCTGATCATGATGCTGATCGCAGCTAAAGGCCGGCGGCGCCGAGTGCTGATCGTGGTGGCCGGCGGGCTGCTTCCGGTGACTTACCAGATCTTCCGGATGGGCTACTACGCGCTGCTGTTCCCCGGGACCGCGCTGGCCAAGGATGCGGCGGGCGACAAATGGTCAAAGGGCGTGATCTATCTGTCGAACTTCAACCGGCCCTACGCGCTGTGGGTGCCGGCGGTGTTGCTGGTGGCGCTGGCTCTGGTGCTGCTGGGCGGCGGGAGCCGGCCCTGGTGGACTCATCACGCACCGCCACGCGGGCACGGGCCGCTGGCCCGGTCGGTGCAGAGCCCTGCCGCCGTCGTGGTATTCATCCTCGTCAGCGGACTGCTGCAAGCGCTGTACTGGATCCGGCAGGGCGGGGATTTCATGCACGGCCGAGTTCTGCTGGCACCGCTGCTGTGTTTGCTCGCGCCGGTGGCGGTGGTGCCGGTGGTGTTTCCCGACGGAACCCGGCTGTCCCGGGAGGCCGGCTACTGGCTGGCCGGTGCCGTCAGCGCGCTGTGGATGGCGGTCGCGGGCTGGTCGCTGTGGGCGGCCAATTCGCCCGGAATGGGCGACGACGCCACCCGGGTCACCTACTCGGGCATCGTCGACGAGCGCCGCTTTTATTCGCAGGCGACGGGTCACGCCCATCCGCTGACGGCCGCCGACTACCTGGATTACCCGCGGATGCGTGCGGTGCTGGTGGCGCTCAACAACACGCCACAAGGGGCCTTGCTGCTGCCGTCCGGCAATTACGATCAGTGGGACCTAGTCCCGCCCATCCCGCCGGAATCGCGGCCGAACACGCCGCCGCCCCCGCCCGGCCCACCTGGCCCACCCCGCGGGGCTGATAAAGGGCCGCACACAGTGTTTTTCACCAACCTCGGGATGTTGGGTATGAATGTCGGGCTGGATGTCCGGGTGATCGACCAAATCGGATTGGCCAACCCGATAGCCGCTCACACCGCCCGCTTGCAGCACGGCCGGATCGGCCACGACAAGAACCTGTTCCCCGACTGGGTGATCGCCGACGGGCCCTGGGTGAAGTGGTATCCCGGCGTTCCGGGATACCTCGACGCGCAGTGGGTCGCCCAGGCCGAGGCGGCCCTGCGATGTCCGGCGACCCAGTCGATGCTGAATTCGGTGCGTGCTCCGATGGGTTTTCATCGGTTTGTGTCGAACTTCGTGCACTCCTATGAATTCACCAAGTACCGAATCGACCGAGTACCGCGCTACGAACTCATCCGATGCGGCCTGGCCGTGCCGGAGTCCGGCGGTGGCCCGTACACCGGTCTGCCGGCTACCGGGCCCTAGCCGGCTGTGGATTGTCGGCAGCGGCCGCGGATCGGCAGAGAATTTTTTGACGGGTATTCCGTCGGCACGCTGAGACCGCCATGACAACCGCCCCGAGCGGCGGCCAGCAACCCGGCGTATGTATTCTTACCGGCGTGCGACCGCTCGTCGGCACATTCACAGCGTGGTGATCCGCAGCCGAGTTGAGCGGGTCTTTCCGCGGCGTGGGGGCCGGTGAGGGACCCACTCCGAGGAGAAGACAGCCCCGAAGATGTGGTTGACTACTCGGGCACACTGCGCCGTACGCCTATCAACCTGGCGCATGCAGTCCGACCCACAGCTGTGGGCCCGACAAAGAATGAGGAAGCAAGAATGAGGCTTGTTGACAGGTTTCGCGGCGCGGCAAAGAGGATGCCGCGCCGGCTCGTAGTGGGAGCCGCCGCAGCGGCCCTGTTACCGGGGCTGATCGGCGCCGTGGGCCAGTCCGCGACCGCGGGTGCGTTCTCCCGGCCGGGTCTGCCCGTCGAGTACCTGCAGGTGCGGTCGGCGGCGATGGGCCGCGACATCAAGATCCAGTTCCAGAGCGGTGGGGCCAACTCGCCGGCCGTGTACCTGCTTGACGGCCTCCGCGCCCAAGACGACTTCAACGGCTGGGACATCAACACCCCCGCGTTCGAGTGGTACCTGCAGTCCGGTCTGTCGATCGTGATGCCGGTGGGTGGCCAGTCCAGCTGGTACACCGACTGGTACAGCCCGGCTTGCGGTAAGGCCGGTTGCCAGACCTACAAGTGGGAGACCTTCCTGACCAGCGAGCTGCCGCAGTACCTGGCTGCCAACAAGCAGGTCAAGTCCAACGGCAGCGCAGCTGTCGGCCTGTCGATGGCCGGAGCGTCGTCGCTGAACCTGGCGAATTACCACCCCGACCAGTTCATCGAGGTCGGCTCGTTCTCCGGTCTGATGGACCCCTCGCAGGGCATGGGACCGTCGCTGATCGGTCTGGCGATGGGTGACGCCGGCGGCTACAAGACCAAGGACATGTGGGGTCCGAAGGAGGACCCGGCCTGGGCCCGCAACGACCCACTGCTGAACGTCGGCAAGACCGTCGCCAACAACACTCGCGTCTGGATGTACTGCGGTAACGGCAAGCCGTCGGAACTCGGTGGCGACAACCTGCCGGCCAAGTTCCTCGAGGGCTTCGTGCGGACCAGCAACATCAAGTGGCAGAACGCCTACAACGCGGCCGGTGGCCACAACGCGGTGTTCAACTTCGACGCCAACGGCACGCACGACTGGCCGTACTGGGGTTCACAGCTGCACGCCATGTTGCCCGACTTGCAGCGGACGCTCGGTGCGACGCCGGGTGCGGGTCCTGGCCCGGGCGCGGCTCCGGGAGCTCCCGCGGCCTCTCCGACCGGCCAGCACACCTAAGGGTAGGAACAACACGACTAACGGCGACGACCTTGCGGGTCGTCGCCGTTAGTCATTTCCGGCGTCCGGGTTCTCACGGTGTGGTTAGCTACCTTGCGGGACGGAGGGGATCTGCGGGATGGTCTCTGGGTCGGTGGTCGAGCGACGAGTGAGGTCGGTATGAGAGGTCTGTCGATGCTGCTACGCCTACTGTGTGCCGCCGTGCTGACGATCGGGATCGGGGGCCCGGTAAGCATTGCCACCGTCAACGGCGGGTCGGCCCGCGCCGCGGGGTACGAGACGCTGATGGTGCCGTCGGGGGCGATGGGCCGTGACATCCCGGTGGCCTTCCTGGGCGGCGGACCGCACATGGTGGTTCTGCTGGATGCGTTCAATGCCGCGCCCGATGTCAGCAACTGGGTGACGGCCGGAAACGCGATGAACACCCTGGCCGGCAAGGGGATCTCGGTGGCGGCGCCAGCCGGCGGCGCGTTCAGTATGTACACCAACTGGGAGCAGGACGGCAGCAAGCAATGGGAGACGTTCCTGTCGACCGAGTTGCCGGATTGGCTGGCCGCCAACAAAGGCCTGGCTCCGGGCGGCCACGCCGCGGTGGGCGCATCCCAGGGCGGATACGGCGCGATGGCCCTGGCCACGTTCCACCCCGACCGTTACGGCTACGCGGGTTCGCTGTCGGGCTTCCTATACCCGTCGAACACCACGACGAATGGTGCGATCCTGGCCGGGCTGCAGCAGTTCGGCGGCATCGACGGCAACGGCATGTGGGGCGCTCCACAGCTGGGTCGGTGGAAGTGGCACGATCCCTGGGTGCACGCCGCGTTGCTCGCGCAGAACAATTCCCGGATCTGGGTGTACAGCCCGTTGAACATGGGCGGTGATGCCGCCGCGATGATCGGCCAGGCCGGCGAGGCGATGGGCAACGCGCGGTTTTTCTACCAGCAGTACCGCAACGTCGGTGGGCACAACGGCCACTTCGACTTCCCCGGCGGCGGCAGCAACGACTGGGGCTCATGGAGCGGCCAGCTGGGCGCGATGTCCGGCGACATCGTCGGGGCGATCCGCTAGATCCCCGGAGCCGCCCGCTGTCACGAGCCTGGCGAACCGGGGCCGGGTGGTGCGACCCGGTACCGTACAAGGGTGCGGCAGACGTTACGGCTGTCTACTGTCGATTGAGCCGACTGTGCGACCGACCGACTCTCATAGCAGGAGACCATGGCTGTTAACTCGCGGCGCAATTCCCGGCGGAAGCGCCACCGCACCTTGGCGTTGATCGCCGCCTGCGCAACGGCGCTTGTGGTGGGGCTGGTCATCTACGCAGTGGTCGTCATCCTGCGGCAACCGAAAACCCCGCCGAGCGCCGTGCCGCCCAGCATCGCGCCGCCGACGGGCAGTTCGGCCAACCCGCACAAGCCGCGGCCGGCCTTTCAAGATGCCAGCTGCCCCGACGTACAACTCATCGCGGTTCCCGGCACCTGGGAATCGTCGTCACAGGACAATCCGCTCAACCCGGTCGAGTTCCCGAAGGCGTTGTTACTCAACGTCACTCGGCCGATCAGCGAGCAGTTCAACTCCAACCGGGTCGAGACGTACACCGTGCCCTACACCGCGCAGTTCCACAATCCGTTGAGCGGGGACACCCAAATGTCCTATAACGACAGCCGGGCCGAGGGCACCCGCGCCACGGTCAAGGCAATGACCGACATGAACACCAAGTGCCCGCTGACCAGCTATGTGCTGGTCGGCTTCTCCCAGGGCGCGGTGATCGCCGGCGACATTGCCAGCGATGTCGGCAACGGCCGCGGTCCGGTCGACGACGACCTGGTGGTCGGTGTGACGCTGATCGCCGATGGCCGCCGCCAGCCAGGCGTCGGCCAGGACATCGGACCCAATCCGCCGGGCGAGGGTGCCGAGATCACCCTGTCCGAGGTGCCGGTGCTGTCCGGCCTGGGTTTGACGATGACCGGCGCGCGGCCGGGCGGCTTCGGTGCGCTCAACAGCAAGACCAACGAGATCTGTGGGACCGGCGACCTGATCTGCGCTGCCCCGCCGGACGCGTTCAGCCTGGCCAACCTGCCCAGGACGCTGGATGTCCTGGCCGGCGGCGCCGGCCAGCCGGTTCACGCCCTATATGCCACCACCCAGTTCTGGAGTCTGGACGGACAGCCGGCCACCGCGTGGGCCTTGAATTGGGTGCACGAGACGATCGGCGACGCGCCACACCCGAAACACGGTTAACAGCCAATACGACACGGCCCGGCTGCAACCAGACCGATGTCACAAGCGGTACCTTCGGATTTGGTTCGTGACGCACCGCCCACTAACATTAAGAGGAATTTAAGAACAGCTGTGGTCGGCCTATCGAGTCGATGCGTTGCGGATTGCCTGGATGTGCATCGGTACCATCTGTGAGGTTTGCCGTTCGGACGACCTGGACAGGCGGATTGCGCGCAGTCCTGCTGGCCGACCCTGAGCCGGATGTAACCGTCGGCGCAGCCCAGAGGCCCGACCCAGAACTGTACGACAGGAGAGTGGCGTGCCGTACCACAACCCGTTCATCGTGAACGGCAAGATCAGGTTCCCGGAAAACACCGACCTGGTCCGTCACGTCGAGAAATGGACGAAGGTGCGCGGAGAAGGGCTGGCCTACCGTTTCCTGGACTACTCCACCGAACGCGACGGTGTCGCGCGGGACATCTCCTGGGCCGAGTTCGGGACCCGTAACCGGGCGGTCGGCGCCCGGCTGCAGCAGGTCACTCAGCCCGGTGACCGGATCGCGATCCTGTGCCCGCAGAACCTGGACTATCTGGTTGCGTTCTTCGGCGTCTTGTACGCCGGCCGGATCGCGGTGCCGCTGTTCGACCCGGCCGAACCCGGTCACGTCGGCCGTCTGCACGCGGTGCTCGACGACTGCGCCCCATCGGCGATCCTGACCACCAGCGATTCCGCCGAGGGGGTTCGCAAGTTCTTCCGCAGCCGCCCGGCCAAGGAGCGGCCGCGCGTCATCGCCGTTGACGCGGTGCCCGCAGACGTCGGCGCCACGTGGGTGCCCGTGCCGGCCGAGCGCGACACCGTCGCCTACCTGCAGTACACCTCCGGCTCGACCCGCACCCCGACGGGCGTCATGATCACTCATCTGAACCTGCCCACCAACGTGGTCCAGGTGATTAACGCGCTGGAAGGTGAGGAAGGCGATTTTGGCGTCTCGTGGCTGCCGTTCTTCCACGACATGGGCCTGATCACCATCCTCGTGTCCTCGGTGATCGGTTACCCGAACACCTTCATGACGCCGGCCGCCTTCGTGCGCCGGCCCATCCGGTGGATACGCGAGCTCGCCGGCAGGGAGGGCAACACCGGCGGCGCGATCTCCGCCGCGCCGAACTTCGCGTTCGAACACGCCGCGCTGCGGGGGCTGCCCAAGGAGGGTGATCCGCCGCTGGACCTGAGCAAGGTCAGGTGCATCCTCAACGGCAGCGAGCCGGTGTCGGCGTCATCGATACGCAAGTTCAACGAGGCGTTTGGGCCCTACGGTTTCCCGGAGAAGGCGATCAAGCCGTCCTACGGCCTGGCCGAGGCGACCTTGTTCGTGTCGACCACCCCGGCGGCGGAGTTGCCCAAGATCGTTTACGTCGAGCGGGAAGCGCTGAACAACAAGCGGTTCGTCGAGGTGGCCGCCGACGCAGAGAACGGCGTTGCGCAGGCGTCTGCCGGCAAGATCGGTGTGGACGAGTGGGCAGTGATCGTCGATGCCGAGACAGCCAGCGAGCTGCCCGACGGCCAGATCGGCGAGGTCTGGCTGCACGGCAACAACATGGGTGCCGGCTATTGGAACCGGGAAGCAGAAACCTCCGAAGTCTTCAAGAACATCCTGAAGTCGCGCACCAGCCCGTCGCACGCCGAGGGAGCCCCCGACGACGGAATGTGGGTTAGCACTGGCGACTACGGCACTTACCATGAGGGCGACCTGTACATCACCGGCCGAGTGAAGGATCTCGTCATCATCGACGGCCGCAACCACTACCCGCAGGACCTCGAGTACTCAGCGCAGGAATCCAGCCGGGCCTTGCGAGCCGGTTACGTGGCCGCCTTCTCGGTGCCGCTGAACCAGCTGCCCGCCGAGGTGTTCGACAACCCGCACGCCGGCCTGAAATACGATCCGGACAACACCTCCGAGCAGCTGGTGATTGTCAGCGAGCGGGCCACCGGTACGCACAAGCTCGACCATCAGCCCATCGCCGACGACATCCGGACGGCCATCGCCGTCCGGCACGGGGTGACCGTCCGCGACGTGCTGCTGGTGTCATCCGGATCGATTCCGCGGACCTCCAGCGGCAAGATCGGGCGCCGCGCCTGCCGCACCGCCTACCTGGACGGCAGCCTGCGCAGCGGCGTCGCGGCCCCGAATGCCTTCCCCGACGAGGCGGGCTGATCGCGAATATGACTGATACAGATACCGATTCCCAACCATTGGCCGAAGGCGCGGATGTGCCCGCCCGCACCGACATGACCGTCGCCGAGGTGCGGCAATGGCTGCGCAACTGGATCGGCGACGCAGTCGGGCAGTCGCCCGACGCGATTGACGAGGCCACGCCGATGGTGGAACTGGGTCTGTCGTCGCGCGACGCGGTGGCGATGGCCGCCGACATCGAGGACCGCACCGGGGTCACGGTATCGATCGCGGCCGCCTTCGAGCATCCGACCATCGAAAGCCTGGCGACTTGGATCGTCGAGGGCGACCCCTTCGAAGACTCAGCCGGTGCGGACGACATCGACTGGACGCGCAGCGGGCCGGTGGAGCGGGTCGACATTGCCGTGGTGGGCTTGGCCACCCGGTTGCCGGGCGACATGAACAGCCCCGAGGAGACCTGGCAGGCGCTGCTGGAGGGTCGCGACGCCATCACCGATCTGCCCGAGGGCCGCTGGTCGGAGTTCATGGAAGAGCCGCGGCTGGCCGAGCTCATCAAGAAGGCCCGGACTCGCGGCGGCTATCTCAACGACATCAAGGGTTTCGACTCCGAGTTCTTCGCGCTGTCCAAGACCGAAGCCGACAACATCGACCCGCAGCAGCGGATGGCGCTGGAGCTGACCTGGGAGGCGCTCGAGTATGCGCGCATCCCGGCATCGAACCTGCGCGGCGAATCCGTCGGGGTGTATGTCGGCACCTCTGTCATGGACTACAGCTACCTGGCAATGTCCGACCCGACCGTCGCCCACCCCTACGCGATCACAGGCACCGCGAGTTCGATTGTCGCCAATCGGGTTTCGTACTTCTTCGACTTCCACGGCCCGTCGGTCGCGGTCGACACCGCCTGCTCGAGCTCGCTGGTCGCCACCCACCAGGCGGTGCAGGCGCTGCGCAACGGCGAATGTGACGTGGCCGTCGCCGGCGGCGTCAACGCGCTGATCACCCCGGCGGTCACCCTCGGTTTCGACGAGATCGGGCAGGTGCTCGCGCCGGACGGCCGGATCAAGTCGTTTTCGTCGGACGCCGACGGCTACACTCGCTCCGAGGGCGGCGCCATGCTGGTGCTCAAGCGGGTCGACGATGCGCGCCGCGACGGCGATCAGATCCTGGCCGTGATCGCCGGCAGCGCGGTCAACCACGACGGCCGGTCCAACGGCCTGATCGCCCCCAACCCGGACGCGCAGGCCGACGTGCTTCGCCGGGCCTACAAGGACGCCGGCATCAACCCGCGCACGGTCGACTACGTCGAAGCGCACGGCACCGGCACGGTGCTCGGCGACCCGATCGAGGCACAGGCGCTGGGCCGGGTGATCGGTCGTGGCCGCCCGGCCGACAAGCCGGCTCTGCTCGGCGCGGTCAAAACCAATGTCGGACACATGGAGTCGGCGGCCGGTGCCGCCAGCCTGGTCAAGATGGTGCTATCCCTGCAGCACGACAAACTGCCGCCGTCCATCAACTACGCCGGCCCCAGCCCCTACATCGACTTCGACGCAGCGCATTTGCGTGTCCTGGACACCGTTGCCGACTGGCCGCGCTACGGCGGATATGCCGTCGCCGGCGTGTCGAGCTTCGGCTTCGGCGGCGCCAACGCGCACGTGGTGCTGCGTGAGGTGCTGCCGCGCGACGTCCTGGAAAGGCAAGCACGCGAACCCGAGGCAACGCCGGAGGGCGAAGCCAAGACCGCAGAGCAGGGGCCCGCCGCGCACATCGGCGGGGTGCGCTTCGACGAGTACGGCGAGTTCATCGAGGACGAACGCGCGACAGTGCGCGTCGAAGAAGAACCTGAACTTCCCGGCGTCACTGACGAAGCCAAGCGGCTCAAAGAGATCGCACTCGAAGAGCTTGCGGCCGAAGAGATCCCGACGCCGTCGGTACCGCTGGCGGTTTCGGCTTTTTTGACGTCACGCAAGAAGATCGCCGCCGCGGAGCTGGCCGACTGGATGGAAACCCCGGAGGGCCAAGCGTCGTCGCTGGAGTCGATCGGCCGCTCGCTGTCGCGGCGCAACCATGGCCGCTCCCGGGCGGTGGTGCTGGCCCGCGACCACGAGGAAGCTATCAAGGGGCTGCGCGCGATCGCCGACGGCAAGCAGAAGCCGAACGTGTTTAGCACCGACGGGCCGGTGACCAGCGGCCCGGTGTGGGCAATGGCCGGTTTCGGTGCGCAGCACCGCAAGATGGGCAAGAGTCTGTATCTGCGCAATGAGGTCTTCGCCGAGTGGATCGAGAAGGTCGACGCGCTGATTCAGGACGAGCGGGGTTACTCGGTGCTCGAGCTGATTCTCGACGACTCGCACGATTACGGCATCGAGACCAGCAACGTCGTCATCTTCGCGATCCAAATCGCACTGGGCGAGTTGCTCAAACATCACGGCGCCAAACCCGCTGCGGTAGTTGGTCAGTCGCTGGGCGAGCCCGCATCGGCCTACTTCGCCGGCGGCCTGTCGCTGCCGGACGCAACCCGGGTGATCTGCTCACGCTCCCATCTGATGGGTGAGGGCGAGGCGATGCTGTTCGGCGAGTACATCCGACTGATGGCGCTCGTCGAGTACTCCGCCGACGAGCTCAAGACAGTGTTCGCCGACTTCCCCGACCTGGAGGTGTGCGTCTACGCCGCGCCAAGCCAGACCGTGATCGGCGGTCCACCCGAGCAGATCGACGCGATCGTCGCCCGCTGCGAAGCGGAGGGCCGCTTTTCCCGCAAACTTCAGACCAAGGGCGCCGGCCACACCTCGCAGATGGATCCGCTGCTCGGTGAGTTCTCCGCAGAACTGCAGGGCATCACGCCGATGAGCCCGACCGCCGGAATCTTCTCGACGGTGCACGAGGGCACCTACATCAAGCCCGGCGGTGAGCCGATCCACGACGTCGCCTACTGGCTCAAGGGAATGCGGCATTCGGTCTACTTCACTCACGGCGTCCGCAACGCCGTCGACAGCGGCCACACCACATTCCTGGAGCTCGCGCCCAACCCGGTCGCGCTGATGCAGATCGGTTTGACCACTGCAGCCGCGGGATTGCCCGACGCGCAACTGATCCCGACGCTAGCCCGCAAGCAGGACGACGTCGATGCGATGACCTCAGCGATGGCACAGCTGTTCGTGTATGGACACGACCTCGACATCCGTACACTCTTCACTCCCGCCGGCGGTCCCGAGGACTACGCGAACATCCCGCCGACCCGCTTCCGCCGCAAGGAGCACTGGCTCAACGCGCACTTCTCCGGTGACGGGTCGGTGCTGATGCCCGGCACCCATGTCGCGATGCCGGACGGCCGGCACGTCTGGGAGTACGCGCCGCGTGATGCCACCGATTTGGGGGCATTGGTGAAAGCCGCTGCGATACAGGTGCTTCCGGATGCCCAGCTGGTTGCTTCCGAGCAACGGGCAGTGCCGGCCGAGAACGCCCGGCTGGTGACGACGTTGACCCGCCACCCCAGCGGAGCGGCCGTTCAAATCCACGCCCGCATCGACGAATCCTTCACGCTGGTCTATGACGCGCTGGTGTCGCGGGCAGGGCAAGCTTCGGTATTGCCGACGGCCGTTGGGGCCGGTGCGGCGATCGCGCAGACGGTCACCGCCGCGCCGGCCGAGGTGGCTGCACCGGCTGCCGAGCCGGCTGCCGACGAGCCGGACGATGCCGGCACCCTGAGCGACAGCCTCACCGCACGGCAGCTGAGCGGCGGATTGCAGCGCTGGTCACCGGATTCCGGTGAGGCCGTCCGCCACCGGCTGGCCGCCATCGTGTCGATGGCGATGGGTTATGAGCCCGAGGACCTGCCGTGGGAGGTGCCGCTGATCGAGCTCGGTCTGGACTCGATGATGGCCGTGCGGATCAAGAACCGCGTCGAGTACGACTTCGACCTGCCGCCGATTCAGCTGCAGGCGGTCCGCGACGCCAACCTCTACAACGTCGAAAAGCTGATCGAGTACGCGATCGAGCACCGCGACGAGGTGCAGGACCTGCACGAGCACCAGAAGACTCAGACAGCCGACGAGATCGCCAAGGAGCAGGCGGCGCTGTTGGCCGGCGCGACACCGGAATCGGTGACCCAAGCCGTCGAAACGCAGCCCGAGGCGCCGGCTTCCGACGCACCGATTCCGCCGCCGCCCACCAACCCCGCCGGCCCGGCTAGTCCCACTGGGCAGCCCAACCTGGCGGCTGCCGCGCAGGCACTCAACCAGCAGGCCGTCGCTGAGGCGCTTAATTCTGATGTGCCGCCGCGGGATGCCGCCGAGCGGGTCACATTTGCAACGTGGGCGATCGTCACCGGCAAGTCCCCGGGCGGCATCTTCAACGCGTTGCCGAAGCTGGACGACGCCGCCGCCACCAAGATGGCGCAGCGGCTTTCCGAACGCGCCGAAGGGCCGATCAGCGCCGACGACGTCAAAGCCGCAGCGACCATCGAGGAGCTCGCGACGACGGTGCGCGAATACTTAGAGGGGGGCCAGATCGACGGCTTCGTGCGCATCATCCGCGCCAGGCCCGAGGGTTCCACCAAGCCGCCGGTGTTCGTGTTTCACGCCGCGGGCGGATCGACGGTGGTCTACGAGCCGTTACTCAACCGCCTGCCGCCGGACATCCCGATGTACGGTTTCGAGCGCGTTGAAGGCACCATCGAAGAGCGTGCCGCCCAATACGTTCCGAAGCTGCGTGAGCTGCAGGGCAACGGGCCGTTCATCCTGGTCGGCTGGTCACTGGGCGGGGTGCTGGCCTACGCCTGCGCGATCGGGCTGAAGCAACAGGGCTGCGACGTGGCGTTCGTCGGTCTGATCGACGCGGTGCGCGCCGGTGAGGAGATCCCGCAGACCAAGGAGGAGACCCGCAAGCGCTGGGAGCGCTACGCCCGCTTCGCCGAGCGGACCTTCAACGTCGAGATCCCTGAAATCCCTTACGAGCAGCTCGAAGAACTCGACGACGAGGGACAGGTCAAGTTCGTACTGGAGGCCGTCAAACAGAGCGGTGTGCAGATCCCCGGCGGGATCATCGAACATCAGCGCACGTCGTATCTGGACAACCGGGCGATCGACACCGTCCAGATCCAGCCCTACGACGGTCACGTCACGCTGTACATGGCCGACCGCTACCACGACGACGCGATCGTGTTCGAGCCGCGCTACGCCACCCGCAAGCCCGACGGCGGCTGGGGCGAATACGTCTCCGATTTGGAGATCGTGCCGATCGGCGGCGAACACATCCAGGCCATCGACGAGCCGATCATCGCCAAGGTCGCCGCGCATATGACCCAGGCGCTCAACCAGATTGACGCCCCCCTTGTTGGGAGAAGGAAGTCTAGGTGACCACGAAGACCACCGCCGAGCTGCTGGCCGAACTCCACGAAAAGCTGGAACTTGCCAAGGAACCCGGCGGCGAGAAGGCCGCCGCCAAGCGGGACAAGAAGGGCATCGCCAGCGCCCACGCCCGCGTCCACGCGCTGCTGGATCCGGGCAGCTTCCTCGAAACCGGGGCGCTGGCCCGCACGCCGGGAGATCCAAACGCGCTCTTCGGCGACGGCGTGGTCACCGGCCGCGGCACCATCAACGGCCGGCCGGTCGGGGTGTTTTCGCACGACCAGACGGTTTTCGGTGGCACGGTCGGAGAGATGTTCGGTCGCAAGGTCGCTCAGTTGATGGAGTGGTGCGCGATGGTGGCGTGCCCGATCGTCGGCATCAACGACTCCGGCGGCGCTCGCATCCAGGACGCGGTGACCTCGTTGGCGTGGTATGCCGAGCTGGGCCGCCGCCATGAGGCGCTGTCCGGGTTGGTACCGCAAATCTCCATCATCCTCGGCAAATGCGCTGGGGGAGCGGTGTATTCGCCGATCCAGGACGACCTGCTGGTCGCGGTGCGCGACCAGGGCTACTTCTTCGTCACCGGGCCCGACGTGATTCAGGAAGTCACCGGCGAGGACGTCAGCCTTGACGAGCTCGGCGGTGCCGAAGCGCAGGCCCGCTACGGAAACCTGCATCAGGTCGTCGAATCTGAAGCGGCCGCATTCCAATACGTGCGCGACTTTCTGTCGTTCCTGCCGTCCAACTGCTTCGACCAAGCGCCGACTATCAACCCCGGTCTTGAGCCGGAGATCACCCCGCATGATCTGGAGCTCGACTCGATCGTGCCGGATTCCGACAACATGGCCTACGACATGCACGAGATCCTGCTGCGGATCTTCGACGACGGCGACTTTCTCGACGTCGCAGCACAGTCCGGGCCGGCCATCATCACGGGGTTCGCCCGGGTGGACGGGCGCCCGGTCGGCGTGGTCGCCAACCAGCCCATGCATCTGTCCGGATCGATCGACAACGAGGCCTCCGACAAAGCGGCTCGGTTCATCCGATTCTGCGACGCGTTTCATGTGCCACTGGTGTTCGTCGTGGACACCCCCGGCTTCCTCCCCGGCGTCGAGCAGGAGAAGAACGGCATCATCAAGCGTGGCGGCCGGTTCCTGTACGCGGTCGTCGAGGCTGACGTGCCCAAGGTGACGATCACGGTCCGCAAGTCCTACGGTGGGGCCTACGCCGTGATGGGCTCCCGGCAGCTCACCGCCGATTTCAACTACGCGTGGCCGACTGCGCGCATCGCGGTGATCGGCGCCGAGGGTGCCGCGCAACTGCTGATGAAGCGGTTTCCCGACCCCACCACGCCCGAGGCGCAGGCGATCAAGAAAGACTTCATCGAAGGCTACAACCTCAACATGGCGAACCCGTGGATCGCCGCCGAGCGTGGGTTCATCGACGCGGTCATCGAGCCGCACGACACCCGGCTGCTGCTGCGTAAGTCGCTGCACCTGTTGCGTGACAAGCAGCTATACCGGCGAGTCGGCCGCAAGCACGGGCTGATCCCGATCTAAGTTCACCGCCGAGCCACTGGCAGGCTAGACCGGCGCGACAAAGTCAGACGTGTAGAACTCGGCTGGGTTCTGTGAAAACTGGATCGGTCGCTGGATGAATACCCACGACGCCCGGACCCCGGAGTCGCATGGCGAATTTGATGCCCGAGGCACCTGGATCAGTCTGACGTCGTAGTGAGTGCCTGGCGAATTCGGGCTGGCCAAATGCACTTCTGCGGCTACCGTGCCCCCGGTGGCGCGGATAACTGCTGAGGCTGCGGCATCACAGAGCCAATTGTCTCCCTAAAACGCTCCGGTATCTACTCCGAGCACGGCGAAACCTATTGCGCGGCAGCAGCAATCAACGACCGCATAAGCGGAACAAATGCATACTGCGCGCACGCATCCACGGAAGGAGGCGCGGAAACAGTTCGTAAACAGCTCGCAGCAACGCCAGATAAGATTGCCCGGCTCCTCCCCGGCAATAACGTATAGGCCGGGTATACATCCGAGTTTGTCGCGGTGCATCCTAGTTCCAAAGCCGTTGCGGGCCGAGAGGAGAAACCGATGGCCCCAGACCGTCTGAGCAGTGTCGTCGGTTTGTGCGCCGCGCCGCTCACGATCGCCCTGTCGCTTCCCCCAACTGCCTTCGCCGACACTCCCTCCTGGAACGGCGAGTACGCGATCACGTTCATGGTTGGTCCAAAGTCCGGGACTAGCATGGCCGTCGGTGACCCCGAGGTGCAGCACACAGATATCTATGGATTCCGCTCAAGCTGCACAGGCGGAAAGTGCATCGCCACGATCGTCAGCGGCCCTCCGCCGAGCAACCCGACGGTTCCGCAACCGGTGCAATTCACCTGGGACGGGTCGTCTTGGACGCAAGTCAGCGATTTCCAGTGGGACTGCATGATGCCCGACACCACGATCCAATGGAGTCCGGCCCGATCCAATGTGCGCTACACGCCCCAAGCCAACGGAACACTTGCCGGTGTCATGCACACCGACATCTTGAGCGGCCCGTGCCAGGGCTGGATCGAAATGGACATGACGGCCGAGCGCGCATGACGGTATAGGCAAGACCGACATTACGTTCCCCGGGACGCTGCGCGTCCCGCATCGTCGCCGAGCTAGGGCTTGATCCGGATCTGGCCCGGCGACCACAACCCGCTGCGGGTCGCGGTGCCCAGCTCGAGCTGGGCCGGGTGAGCGTCGACGATTGTGTCGAACTTGCGCAGCGATCCCCAGTCGCGGCCCCAGTCATGAGAGAGGTACGTCGACATCACATGGGCTCGCAGCAACAGGTCGGTGATGCCCAGCAGGCCGCCGTTGACGCCGTCCTGCCAGGTGTCGGTGTCCTGCTTCTTGGCGTTGTAGTCCGGGGTGATGCGGAACTTCGGGATGTCGGTGACGCCGTTGACTTGCAGCATCGGCTGCTGGCAAGGGAACGCCAGCCCGACCGCCCAGTCCAGCAGCACCGGCTGCGTCGAGCCGATGTACTCCTGCAGCGAGCGCAGCACCGGCACCCGCGGCGGGGTCACCGCGATCCAGTCCTCTGGCGTCAGCGACAGGTCCTCGGCCACCACCCGCACCGCGACCGTGTCCGTGGGCATCGCCGACCGCGCGAAGCGCAGGTTGCGCCACACCTTGGGCTGCTCCCCGTACAGGTCGTAGGGCACCAGGCGCCCGGCCGGCAGCACGTCGCCGCCGGGTCCGGCCCTGCCGAATTCCAGCACCACGGTCTGTCCGTCGGTGTGGTGGTGCAGCACGCTGTTGCCGGCGATCGTGCCCGCGGCGGTTACCACAACCAGGGGATGGCCCGCGTCCGCCTTCGGCAGCTGGTACCACGCCGAGGTGAGCCTGCTCTGCTGTTGCGCGCCAGTGGTGTAGCTGCCGGCCAGCGGAACCCGTTGGGGGTCGAGGCCGTACGGCAGCGGCACCGTCGATCCGTTGATGCCCGGCGCCGTCAGCTTGAGCGGCGCATCCCAATCGTAGTCGGTGCCGGGCTGTGGGACCGCCGTCTCCTTGACCGACTCGGCCAGGGTGCGTTCCGGTACGCCGTTGGGGCTGAACCCTGTTGGGTTGACACCACCCAGCGGGCCCAACGGGCCGAAATTGTCGGGTAGCGGCGGCATAAAGCCGGCGTTGCTGTCCGGCTCGACGAGGATGTCGTCGGCCAGTCCGCAGCCTCCGCTGAACTCCCGGAGGTTGTCCCAGGCGTTGGAGTAGGTCGGGTACTGGCGCACAACTCCGATCACCATCGACGCGACGAAAACCAAGACCATGAACCCGGCTACGATCGGCACCGGTGCCGCGGTCAGGGCATGCACCAGCCGGCCTTCTCCGCGGCCGCGCGGGGCGAAGTGCAACCAGGCGGCATACAGCGCGGTGATCACGAAGAGAATGAAAAAGATTGTGCTGACCGTGATTCCGGCGATTTTCGGCATTGTACTGTTGAACGGCACGCCGTAGCTCGACACATACCACCAGCCGTTGGTGGTGGCGAAGCACAGCGCCATCACGAACATCAAGGCCGCCATGAACGCCATCCGGTTACGCGGAGAACGCAGCACCGCCGGCGACACCAGCACCGTGGTCAGTGCGGCCATCGCCGCCCCCACCGCGGCGAATAGGCCGAAGTGGTGCACCCATTTGGTGGGGGTGAACATCAGGAAGAACATCGTGCCAAAGATGACGCCCATCAGCCGCCACGCCGGCCCACGCGCCACGCCGGAAATTCGCTTGCGCCGCAACATGATGAATACCGCGGTGAAGAGGCACAATGCGGTGATCAGGAAGCCGAACCGGCGGGACAGCGAACCGTCGACGGTGGGCAGGATCAGGTAGTAGTACCGCAGGTTTTCGGTGTACCAGGCTTGGCTGGGCCCGATCGCGGTCCGAATCCTGGTGGCCTCCAACACCGTTGACAGTGTCTGGTCGGCGAAGACGACGGTGAGGATGACGGACCCGGCCGCCAGCATCGGCGCCACCAACGGCCAGGTACCGACGATGCGATGCCGGCGGACCAGGATTCGCAGGATCGGTCGCCCACCGGCGATCAGCGCCGCCACGGCGATCAGCCCAGTGGGCTGGACACCGAGGGTGAACGCCGCGGTGATGACGGCCAGCGCCGCCGGCGTCATCCGGCTGTACCGCATCGACCGCTCGATCAGCACGTAGGTGATCAGCGACCCGACCGCGATGATCGGCTCGGGTCGCAGGCCGTTGTTGAACGGCATCCAGGCCGCCAGCAACACCATGCCCGCCGCCCACATCGCCGGCTTGCTGGACGCCACCGCCGGCCCCAACCGCGGCAGCACCTCCCGCGATAGCAGCAGCCAGCACACCACCCCGGCGACCAAGTCCGGCAACCGCATCCACAAGCTGGCGTCGCTGACTTTGGTCATCAGCGCCAGCAGGTTGTAGTACCAGCCGAACGGGTCTTCCGGGCTGCCGAACCAGCGGAAGTAGTTGGACATGTAGCCGGCGGGACCGGCGACGCGCGCCATGCCCAGTACGTAGCCGTCGTCGGAGGAGTTCGCGCCGATCACATGCCACAGCAAGAAGCCGAATATGACCGTGGCGTCGGCCAGGGTGAAGGTGCGCCAGTTGGCCGGAATGAGCCGGCGCATCCGCCGCCCGTCCGATTGGTCGAGGCGCCACAGCGCGACCAGCGACACGATGGTGGACGCGATCGCCAGCACCATCGCGGCCAGTTTCAGAGTCGTCGGTGTGGTGGAGAACCGGGTGTCGATGGTCGCCGAAAACCGCAGCCCGGGCGGAGCGGGACCGGTCAGATCCGTGAACACCCCGACGATCTGCGGGCGCAGGTTGGGATCGGGGAAACCATCGCGTACCGGCTTGCCCGCCGGATCGGTCAACCCGACGAAGGTGGCGTAGGCGCCGGCTTGGGTGGAGGTGATCTCGATGCGCTGGCATTGCGGGGACACTGCCTGATCCCGCGGCACGCTGGCGATCACCACGTTGCGGTCGGTGACGTCGACGCGCTTGCTGTTGGCGACGACGAACAACCCGTTCAGCGCGGCGTCCTTGCCTTTCTTGGGTGCCGTGCTCAGCACGACCCCGCCCTCACGTGGCAGGGCGCGCACCACGGAGCACGGCACGGTTACCGTCACGTCGACCGGTGTCAGCGAAATCAGTGGTGCCGTAACACTGTTCAGCTGACCGCTTTGCGGCCAGTTCAGCGTCGCGGTGGTCTGCACGACCGGCAGCAGCGGCGTCGCGACCGACAAGACGAAACCGATCAACCCGGCGATCGTCGCGACCCAGCGCGTCACACGGATGTCTTGCCGGGGGGCCGCCTCGTCTTCGCGGTTCCTGACGGTGGTGACGCTCATGGTAGGGCTCGAATCGGTCCGTGCCGGCTCCAGCCGTGCATTGTGATCACACCCTGTTCGATAGCGGCATCCGGTGCGTCATCGGCCGGCACCAACGGGTAATACTGCTCAACCGATCCCCAGTCGCGATACCAGTCACCGCGCAGGTACGTCGAAACCGTCGAGGTACGCAGCATCGCCCGAGTGAACAGGAACGGACCCCCGTCCTCGCCGGCCTGCCACCCGTTCGACGACGCCGCCGTCTGTTTGTGATCGGGCAGGATGCGATATTGCGGAAGTTCGGCAACGCCGAGGTGTTCGGAGAACGGCCGCTGGCAGGGGAAGTTAGCGGCGGTCGCAATGTCCATCAGCACGGGTGTGTGCGATCCGATCAGTTGCTGCAGGGTCTGCAGCACCGGCACCCGCGGTGGCGTGAACGCGAACCACTGCTCGGAGCTCAGGTTCGGGTCGTAAGCGACGATACGAGCCACGTTGGCCTCCGGTGGCGCCCAGGTCAGCGGGAACCGCAGATTGCGCCACGCCGGCTCCGGCCCGATGTCGATCGGCTGTACCTCCGTGAGCGGCTGGGTGGTGCCGTCGGGGCGGGCGACGCCCCACTGCAGTTTCAGCAACTGCCCGTACGTGAAGGTGCCGTCCTCTTTGTACGACCAGATAGCACCGGTGGCGGAGACCACCACCAGCGGCCGGTCCGGGCTGCGCGGCGGCAACTGGTACCACGCGGAGGTCGCGGTGGCGGCCAGCGTGTTCTCGCCGTAGCTGCCCATCACCGGTGTGCGGGCCGGGTCGAGGCCGAACGGAAGTGCGGCGTGCGACCCGTTCACCCCGACGGGGCCTTTCCCGCCGGCCGTGCCCGCGGAGTCACTCATGGTGGCGTTGGGTTTGTTGGGTGACCCGGTGGAATTGACCACCCCAGGTTTGGTCACCACCGGGTACGATCTCAGGTCGTCGCCCACCCCGTCGGGTTTGAAGCCGACAGGATTGCTCCCCCCGAGCGGGCCGTCAGGTCCAAAGGTCTGTCCCGGCACCGGATGCAACATGCCGGCATTGGGGTCGGGTTCGGTCAACACGTCGTCCGCCATGGCGCAGCTGCTGGGCGAGAGCCCCGACGCGAGTGCGGCCAGGTCGGCCTTGGCGGTGGTGTAGAGCGGATAGCGGAACACCGCGCCTTTGGCCAGCGAACCCACCTCGCCGAGCACCATGATCGTCGCGACCACCAGCAGTGGGGTCGACGCCAGGACGCGGTTGCGCCGGTTGTCGGTGACTTCGGTGTGCCCGGCATAGTCCATCCGGAAGTGGTACCAACCGGCCAGCAGCCCGGTGATGATCGACAGTGTCAGGAACATCGTCGTCACCGGATGGCTGGCGATGACGGGCGGGATGTCGTACCACGGCACCCCGTAGTTGCCGACGTAGAACCAGCCGTTGATGCCGGACGTGGCCCACGCCAGCACGAACAGCAGCGCCGTCACATACAGCGTCAGGTTGCGGCGATTGTGCAGCCCGATCCGGGCGCAGGCGAACGCGGTGACAGCCCCCAGGGCACCGGCCAACCCGGCGAAGGCGCCAAACTGCACGGCCCACTTCGTCGGCGTAAACGTCAGGAGCAATAGGCCAATCGCGGTGGTGCCGATCAACCGCCAGGCCGGGCCGCTGGCCAACCCGGGCACCCGGCCGCGGCGCAGCAATATGACCAGCATTCCGAACAGGCACAACAGCAGCACTAGCACCGCGAATCGCCGCGCCATCGACCCGTCAGGGTTCGACTCCACGGTAAGGAAGTAGTAGCGCAGCCAGTCCTGGTACCAGGCGATCGTCGGCCCGACCTTGTATTTGATGCGCGCCGACTCGGCGACCGTGGCCAGCGTTTGACTGCGGAACACCACCACCGTGATCAGCGACAACGACGCCGCCAGCACCAATAGAGGCGCCAGTAGCCCGTCGGTGGCCTGGCGCCGCCGGATCGTCTGGGCGATGGCCCGGGCCCCGGTCAGCAGCGCCGCGAGCGCGATCAACCCCTGCGGTGCCAGGGTCACGGTCAGCATCGCGACCACGATCGCGACCGCGGCCGGAGCCAATCGTCGCAACGCGATCGCGCGTTCCACCAACATCCAGGTGGCCACCACACCGAGTGCGATCAACGGTTCAGGGCGCAAGCCGTTGTTGAACGGCAGCCACGCGGCCAAAAACACCGCGCCCGCAGTGACTACCGCCACCCGATTGGCCGCCAGACCGCCAATTCCAGGCCCCAGTCGCCGCAGCACCCAATGGCTGATGATCAGCCAGCACACGATCCCGGCCAGCGTGGCCGGTATCCGCATCCACACACCGGCGGTGCTCACCGCCGCCAACTTGGACAGCACCGCGAGATACCAGTCGAACGGCGCTTCCGTCGTCCCGAAGTACCGGTAGTAGTTGGCCACATACCCGGCCTTCGGCGCGACCCGGGCGATGGTGAGGTTGTAGCCGTCGTCCGACGAGGTGGCGCCGATGACATGCCAAACCAGCAGCGTCGCGATCACCCCGGCGTCGGCGAGCCAGGTGGCGACCCCGGGCCGTAACCAACGACGCCAGTTGCGCGGCATCCGCCGGCCCGACTGCCGGTCCAGGACGGCCAGCGCGACGATCGAGGTCATCACGGCGAGCCCACCCAGGGCCATCACGCCTTTCTTGAGCATGGTGGGGGCGACGATGAACCGGGTATCAACGTCGATGCGAGCCGACAACCCCGGCTGCGCCGGCACTTTCAGGTCGGTGAAAATCCCGCCGACCTGCGGCTTCTTCTCCGGTGCGAGAGTTTTTGCGGCCCCCGGTATACCGACGAAGTCGGCACCCGCCACGCCCGCGTCGGCCCAGATGTGCAACGCACTGCAGGCGCCGGAGCCCACCGCCGAGCGGGCCGCCACCACAGCAACCGAGTCACGGAACGCCACGACGACCGCGTCCTTGTTGGCCCGGACGAACAGCCCGCTTTTACCGGTCTGGAAGCCGTTGACCGGCAGCGTCGAGAGCACCAGGCCGCCGTCGGCGGGCAGGGTGGCGATCGCCGAGCAGGGGATGGAGATATCCAGCGCTCGCGGCGCCCCGGATACCAGCGGCGCGGTGATATCGGTCACATGCCCGTCGCCGGTGAGGCCCTGCGGCCAAAGGATTGTCGCGGTCGTCTGTTTCACCGGAAGCAGCGGAACAACTGCGCAGAGCAGCGCCCCGGCAATCCCGGCGACGACGGCGATCCAACGCGCGAGCTGGCGCGTCGATCGCTCACTTTCGTCGTGGGGCACGAGGGACGATGGTAGGCGACTGCGTTCGTCCGGCGACGATCCAGCCCGCGTGGCGGGCTGGGGAGCGTCTGGATAACCGGATTAAGCCGATCTGTGATGCAAATCCGAACGGCCCGGCAACACCCGATGACCGTGCAGGTCCACGCGCCGAACCCGCAGATGTGGTCCGGTGAGGACGCCGGACGCACCTTCCAGCGGGGTTCGACTCCTTCGCTCAAACATGGTTTAGTGGTCGCTCGGTGGTGGATTTAGCGGAGCAACAAGCAATCACCACCGGCCACTGGCGTGAGTTGTGGAGCACCCAGTATCTGCGAACGTCGGCTGTGGTCGCCGGGGGCGTGGTCCTTTATTCGACCAATGAGTTCCTGACGATTAGCATGCTGCCTAGCACGATCAACGAGATCGGCGGCGAGCGGATCTATTCATGGGTGACGACGCTGTACCTCGTCGGGTCGGTGGTCGCGGCGGCGACCGTGAATTCTTTACTTCACCGCGTC
>Ga0187782_10000755_pt1 | contig 22639 bp, 15 predicted proteins | sample 0715_SJ02_MP15_2_FD_132454 | JGI IMG/M metagenome (GOLD analysis project Ga0187782, IMG submission 132454) | Tropical peat soil microbial communities from peatlands in Department of Meta, Colombia - 0715_SJ02_MP15_20_MG | ecosystem: Environmental > Terrestrial > Soil > Wetlands > Peat | place... | reverse complement strand
GCGCGCGGGGCGACCATTGCCTGCCTCGACCGCCGAGAGGCAACTTCGACCCAGTTCTGGTTCACCAGCATTGGAGCGCGCTATGGCGACCTATAGTTGGACTGGCGACGAAAGCGACAACTGGAGCGATGGCGGCAACTGGTCGCCGCCAGTCGCGGGCGGCCCGCCGGCGGGCTCCGACGTGATCATCGCGACCCTCGGATCAAACTCCATCGAACTGACGCGCGACACGCCTCTCTTAGATTCGGTGACGATCGAGCAGGGCGACAACACGCTCGACATCGGAAACAATGTCCTGAACGTCAGCTACGGCGGGCTGACGCTCAACTCGGGAGAGGTCACGCTTGAGGGCGGCACGCTCAACGACTCGGGGTTCGTCATTGTCGAGAGCGGGGCGGCGATCGTCGGCAACGGCGTGTTGAACGTCGGCGGAGTCTATGCGGGGTCGGGCGTCATCGAAGCGTCGGGCGGCGTGCTCGACCTCAAAGGGACGATTGGTCCAGGCATCAAGCTCGAGATCGACAAGTCGGCGACTCATTCTACCTTAAAAATCGACGGCCTCACGACGTCGGTCGATGCGATCGCGCTGACGGGAGCGAACCAGACGCTTGAGGTCGGCCAGACGGGCTCGCTCGCCATTCTCCGCGCCGAGGAGGCGCATCGCGGCACGATTCAGCTCGACGGCGGCACGCTCACCGACTCAAGTGGGATCAAACTTGATTCTCCCGCGACGCTGATAGGCTCGGGAAACGTCGACGCTGTCGTGAACGGGCCCGGAACCGTAAAGGCTGAGGGCGGGACGCTCACCTTCGATCAGGGCGTTGACCTCCAAGGCGGGGTCGGACAGTTCAATATCGACTTCGGCTCCACGCTTGCGTTCGACGGCCAGGTCGGCGCGGCGCATCAACAACCGACCGTCGAGTTTAAGGACAACGCGGGAACCCTCGACCTCACCCAGGAGGCGCGCGGCGCCAACGACTTCCATGGCCAAATTCGAGATTTCCAGTCAGGCGACAAGATCGAAGTCGCCGGGGCCACGGGAGACAAGCTCGCCTTCTCGAACGGGACGCTGGAGGTTGAGAACGCCTCCGGTCACGTCGAATACAAGATGGACATCGCGGGCAATTACAGCGCGTCCGAATTCCAACTGACCGAGGGCAACGGCGTCGACACCATCACGACGGACGCAACTTGCTTCATGGCCGGCACATTAATCCGCACGCCCAAGGGCGACGTTCCGGTGGAGCGGCTCTCGTGCGGCGACGCGGTGGTCGGCACCGACGGGCGCGTCCGCGCCGCCACCTGGGTCGGCCGTCAGACAATTGCCACGCGTTTTGCTGACCCGCTTCGCGTGCTGCCCATTCGGATCCGCTCCGGCGCGCTCGCCGAAAATGTGCCGTCACGCGATCTTTTGCTTTCGCCCGATCACGCCATTCTCGTGGAGGGGACCCTGGTTCACGCTGGGGCGCTCGTCAACGGAACGTCGATTCTTCGTGAGACGGCCGTCCCCAAAATTTTCGTCTATTATCACGTCGAGGTCGATGACCACGCGCTGATCCTTGCGGAAGGCGCGCCCGCCGAGACCTTCGTTGACAATGTCGACAGGCTCAACTTCGACAATTGGGCGGAGCACGTCGCGCTCTTTCCTGAAGGACGGACGATCGAAGAGCTGCCCTACCCACGGGCCAAGGCGGCGCGGCAGGTCCCGGTTCACGCGCGCGTCAAGCTCGCCGAACGCGCATTGGCGTTGCGCCCGGCGAGGCGCGCCGTCGCCTAGAGAAAGGCGGACGCCGGTTCGGATTGCGGATTGAGCGCTCGGCGGCTCTCGTCTGGGCTCGCCTCGAGCCCGGCGAGGGCCGTGTCGCGCATGTGGCCGAGCAAGGCTTGCAAGCCGTTTTGGCGGGCGACAAGCGACGACCGGCTCCAGTGCCGGGCGGTGTGCTTGTAGGACATCGGACAATGGATGCGCACCGCCCGAAAGAGGTCGGCGCGATCGAGGACGGCTGGAAAGCAAAGGTCCTGATCGGCGCGGAGCAGGTTCCGCGCGATCGCGCAAGCGACGATGCGCGTGACGAGGCCAGGACCTGTCGACAGCCAAAGAAGGTCGCGGTCGCCGCGGCCAATCGCGCACACAGCCGCCGCCAACGCGTCGATTATGATCGGGTGACGCGGCTTGGCCCCAAGAAAATCGTTGCCGATCGAACCGATGTCCTCCTGATAGACAAGCAACGCGCGCCTCTCGCGATTGAGCGTGCCGACGGGGCCGACGCAGCGATCGTCGGCGTCGGCGTAATAGCCGCCGTCAGCCGCAAGGAACGCGAGACGGAAGACGTCGGCTTTCTGCGCTGGTTCAGCGGCAAGGTCGAAAGCGCAAAGCACAGGAGGCGGATGGCGCGCCCGAAGGTAGTTGCGCGCGGTGCGCGCCGAAAACCGGCAATACTCGAAATCGACGTTATGGCGACGCCAGGTCTGAGCCAACGCCTCGACGTCGTCCGGCGCTTGTTCCTCATCCCAGAACTGGATGATGCGGCGCGGAATCGGATCCGCGCTCGCGTCCTCCGCCGTGCGAGAAAGCCGTGACTGGCGGCGCAGGGCGATCATCAGAGCAATCGCCGCCGGCGTATAATCTTCAAAGGCGAGCGTCGTCTCCGCGAGCGCCGCGATCTGCGCGGCGCCGGCGAGACCGAGCGCGGCCTGCGTCTTCTTAAGCGCCGCTTCATCGAGCCGCCATTCGTTGAGCAAATGGCCGTAATGGGATTGCGTCGGGTGCGATGAGACGCCGCGCAATTCGGCGTCGGCGCTTGCGCCGGCGGCAAAGGCGGCGAGCCGGCGCCGCGCTTCGTCGACGCGAAATGCAAGCAGCGAGGCGCGTGCGACAAAGTAAGCGCGCGACGGATCGGGGTTCGGCGCGTCGAGGACGGGGCCAGCCAATCGCGACGCCGCGTCGAAGTCGAAGCGCGCCGCCGCAAGGTGCGCGCGAACCCAATCGACTTCCTTCGCGGCGCGCGGGCCGCTGGCTGAAATCGTCTCCAGCGCCATCTTCGCCGCTTCGCGCTCGCCCCGCGCAGCCGAAAGTATGGCGCGCTGCTTTCGAAGCGACGAAAGCGATGGGAATGCGGCTATAGCCCCGTCAAGTTCGCGATCCGCGTCCTCGAAGAAACCAGCGCTCTGCAGAAGCTCCGCTCTCAGACCGGCAATCTCGGGCGTGCGCCCGGCGACGCGCGTAGCGTCGTTAAGGCGGGTCATCGCTCCCTCGATCCGCCCGAGGCGGGTCTCAAGGCGGGCGGCCGCGAGCAACGCGGTCACTTGTCGAGGACAGCGCGCGAGCAGGCCTTCCAAGAGTTGCAAGGCGTCCTCGAGCCGGTCGGCGCGAACGAGCAGATCGGCAAGAGCTTCGACGGCTGCGGGTTCGCGCGGATCGAGCGACAGAGCTCTTTCTAGGTGCGCAAGGCTCGCCTGAACGTCGCCAAGCATGAAACGCTCGCGGGACGCCTCGACCTTGGCGACGACGAAGCCCGGGAAGCGTTCGAACACCGCCTCGAAGGCGGCGGCCGCGCGCATATGCGCGCCAAGCGCACGCTCGAGATGGCCGAGCTGCATCAGAACCCCGCGCTCCTGCGGTTTCAGGCGAAGCGCGTCTTTAAGGGCTGCGCGCGCTTCGTCGGGGAGTTCCGCGTGGACCAGCTCCTGCGCGAGCTCAAGCTTGGCCCAAGCGGAGCGGTCGCCCTCAGCCGCGCGCTCAAACAGGGCGCGGGCAAGCGGGCGATCCTCGCGTTGGCGCGCGATCAGACCCTTGCCCACAAGCGCATCGGCGCAGCCCGGCTTTCTTTCGAGCACGGCGTCAAACAGAGCTTCGGCCTCCTTTAAGCGCCAGCGTCGCGCTTGCTCCGATGCAAGGGCGCATTGCGCCGCGACGTTGAAAGGTTCGCGCGCCAAGGCCTCTTCGAGCGCGGCGACGACTTCATCGGGCGCTGTGCTGCGTAAGCAGGCGGCGAGATCGAGGAGCGGGAGCGCCGCCTCGCGCAAGAGCGAAGCGCTGGCGCGCGCGTAGTCGGCCGCCGCGTCCAGCCGGCCAAGCTCCCGCAGCGCCACGACGACGCCGTGGCGATACCAGGCATTCCCAGGCTCGTTGCGGACGGCGTGCATGAAGGCGTCGAGCGCTTTCTCCGGCGCGTCGTCAAGCAGCGAAAGTCCCAAGGCGTTGAGCGCCGGCGCAAAGTTCGGATCATCCGCCAGAACTTGCTCCTGGAGCGCGATCGCCTCGGCGCGGCGGCCGAGCGCCAGCATCTCGCCAGCCGCCGCGCAGCGGCACCAGCGGTTGGAAGGCTCGGCGTCCGACGCGGCAAGAAAGGCGGCCAGCGCCTCCTCATGCATACCTCGGGCGCGATGGACCTGGCCGAGCCCGTTCAAAGCGCCCGAATGGCGCGGATGCGTTGCAAGCACATCCTTGAACGCGCTCTCGGCCTCGTCGAGGCGGCCGAGCGCCGACAATTCTCCGGCAACGGCGCAGGCAAACCACGGGTTCTGCGGCTCGGCCCTTTGAGCCGTCAGAAAACAAACCAACGCTTCGTCGTGTCGCCCGCGCTGGCGGGCGACGTGGCCGAGGCCGTTATGCGCCGGCCCGAGCGCAGGGTTTCTGGCCGCAGCCCGGGAGTAGGTCTCGTGAGCTTCGTCAACGCGCCCAAGCGCCAGCAACTCGCCCGCCGCCGCGCAGAGGAACCAAGGGTTCTTAGGCTCGGCGGCGACAACCGCCTCGAACGCGGCGAGTGCCTCAACGCGTCGACCGGCGCGCCGCAACAAGTGGCCGAGCGCGTTTCGCGCCGCCACGCTTTCCGGGCGCAGCTCGAGGAATTCTTGAAGTTGCGCGATCGCCCGCTCGCGATCTCCGCGCTCGAATAGCGCTTCGGCGTAGGCGGCGCGCGCCGAGGCATCGGTCGGGTCGGCCTCGGTTGCGGTTTGGCAAATTTCGAGACGAGCATCGCGAATAACGGGCGACGGCGCGGACGGTCTTTCCTCCGCGCCCTCGACACCGGCCATAGCGCAAGTCATGGCCCTTAGCCCTTCAAGCGCCGGCCCAAAGGGACAGCGCGCGCCATGCAGTCTCGCAACTGCGCATCCGGCGGTCTCGCGCCGGCGAGGTCGCGCATCGGCATGCGCACCATCCTCGGGCGAGGTCCCCTTCCGTCTCGTTACGCTTAACCGAGGCCGCCCCCGCCAACGCACGCGGAATCGACCGCCAGCCTTAACGAGAGCGGCGGCGGATCGGTCGATATTGACGAAATCGCCTCGCCGCGAAGCGCGTGCGCCGAGGGCCTGGCCAGGGCGCGACGCCTAGCGGCTTCGGTTGGCGTCATTTCGCCGGCAACAATCGTCAGTCCCGTTCCGGCCGCAGGCCGGAGCCTCGCAATTGCGCCTGTCGGCCTAGCGGTCTTGAGCTTCGAGCCCGAGCCTCGACTCCTCGACCAACCTAGAAAAGCGAGGCTCCACGCCGCTCAAGATCGAATAATTGTCGAATTTTATTCAATTTAACTAGTTCATTTGTCACTATAGATGTCCGTAATTGATAATAAAACTCTTCTTGTCGCTGCGAAAGCACAACGATATACTTCTCTATACAGAACCCTCTGTCGCATTTCGCGTTTTACTGCCCAAGCGCCGGGAGGGGCGTAGCTTGCCCAGTTTCAGTGTGAGTTCCAGCCTCACGTCGCCGCCCGCTGCCCCAGCCACTCCCGGCGCGACCGGCTCGGCCGCTCCCCAGCCAACGGGCCTTGGCGCTCTCATCTACGTCGCGCGCCGGCACGGCGTGCATCTAACCTTCGAGCAACTGGTGCGTGAGAATAACCTCGCGCACGGAGAGCCGCCGACCGCCCAGCTCGTCGCCTGCGCACGGCGCGCCGGATTTACGGCACGGCCAATCGCGCTCGACTGGAACGGCCTCGCAAGTCTCAAGAAGGCGCTTCCAGTCATCGTCCGTCTCAAGAGCGGCGCCTGCATGACGCTCGCCCGGGTCGATAGCGAGGCGAGCTCTCAGTGCGTCGCGCTCCTCGATCCCAACGCGCCGGAGGATGTCACGCTCGTCATCGACCGGCCCCGCTTCGAAGAGGCCTGGGAGGGCGAGGCGATCCTCATTAAGAGGGACTACGACATTGCCGACGAGACCAGGCCGTTCGGTCTTGGGCTCGTCGCGACGCTGATGTTCCGCGAGCGGCGCATCGTCCGCGACGTCGCAATCGCCGCAGTCTGTTTGAGCATGCTCGCGCTTGCGCCGATCCTGTTCTGGCGGCTGCTGACCGATCGAGTCCTCGTCTACCGCGCGTTCAACACCTTCGCCGCTCTTTGCGTTGGGATGGCGACGCTGGTCCTATTCGAGGCGGCGTTCGCGATGCTGCGGCGCTATCTGGTGCTTGCGCTGACGACGCGGGTCGACGTGAAACTGTCGACCTACATCTTCGACAAGCTCCTCAATCTTCCGGTCGATTTTTTCGAACGAACGCCGGTCGGCAAGGTCGCCCATGACGTCAACGAGGTTTGGAAGATCAGGAACTTTCTCACCGGGCAATTGTTCGGAACGGCGCTCGACGCGGGCGTCCTTCTGTTCTTCCTGCCCGTGATGTTCTTCTTCAGCGCGACGTTGACCGCGATCGTGATCGGCGTTTGCGTCGTCATTTGCGGTTGGATCGTCGCGATGCTCCCGCCCTATCGGCGCGCCAATAGCGCGGTCATCGCCGCCGAAACCGAGCGCGGCTCGTTCCTGATTCAGACGCTTTACGGCATCCGAACGGTCAAGTCGCTCGCCCTCGACGCTCGCCAGCGCCGTCAATGGGACGTGCTGGTCGCAAAGGTCGCCAGGCTCAGGGCGCGCGAAGGGTTTATCGCCAACCTCATCCAAAGCGTCGCCATGCCGCTTGAGCGTTCTCTCGTCAGCGGCACCTTCGCCTTCGGCGTCTACATTGCGATGACGACCTCGGATCCAGTCAACATCGGCGCTCTCTTCGCGTTCCTGCTGTTGAGCCAACGCGTCGCGCAGCCGCTCATCCAGGCTTCCCAGCTCATTCACCAGTTCGACGAGGCGCGGGCGGCCGTCGCGATCGTCAGCGGGCTCGTCAACCAGCCGCCCGAGGAGGGCCGCACGGACCACGGCGTGAAAAAACCGCTCGCGGGGCACGTCGAGTTCTCAAACGTCCGATTCCGCTACAAAGGCGCCGTCAGCTACGCGCTCGACGGCGTGACGTTCGAGATCCCGACGGGCTCGACCCTCGGCGTCATGGGACGCAGCGGCTCGGGCAAGACGACGCTGACGAGGCTCCTCCAGCGCTTGCACTCGGACTATCAGGGTCTCATCAAAATCGACGGCGTCGACGTGCGCGAATACGACGTCGACCACTTGCGCGCCAGCCTCGGCGTCGTGCTGCAGGAGAACTTCCTGTTCAGCGGCAGCATCCGCGACAACATCGTCGCCGCTAAGCCCGACGCGACTTTCGAAGACGCGGTCCGCGCCGCGCGGCTCGCGGGCGCTGAGGAATTCATCGACAAGCTGCCGCGCGGCTACGAAACCTACGTTTACGAGGGTTCGCCAAACCTCTCCGGCGGCCAGCGGCAGCGTCTGTCGATCGCCAGAGCGTTGGTCACGGATCCTCGCATTCTCATCCTCGACGAAGCAACGAGCGCGCTCGACGCCGAAAGCGAGGCGATCGTCAACGCCAACCTCCAGCGCATTGCGCATGGGCGGACGATGATCATCATCTCCCACCGGCTTGCCTCGCTCGTGCCGGCCGACGCGATCCTCGTAATGGACAAGGGGCAAGTGCACGACGTCGGCAAGCATGTCGAGCTGCTTTCGCGCTGCGACATTTATGCGGGGCTTTGGCACCAGCAGAACCGACATGTGATGGGCGCATCGACGCCGCTCAGGCGCAAGTCGGAGACGCGAGGCCCCGATGTCGCGTGAGGCCTCGCTCGTCGTTCTTCGACAATTTCAGTCGGAGACGGACGCCATCCGCGAGGCGCCGGAGCCTCTTGCGGCGCGCGCGACGGTCTTCGTTCTCGCCGGGCTGCTGGCGGCGGGGATCGCCGTCTCCGCGCTCGCCCGCGTCGATCGCGTCATCACCAGCGCGGCAGGCAAGATCGTCTCGACCGAAGACCCGAGCGTTTACCAGGCTCTCGACCCGTCGATCATCAAGAGCATCGACGTGAGGGAGGGCGACCTCGTCACGACCGGGCAATTGCTCGCCACGCTCGATCCGACATTCGCCGCCGCGGACGTCGACCAGCTGCGCCAACAGACCGCGAGCCTCGAAGCGGAGATTGCGCGCGCTGAGGCCGAGCAGGCCAATCGCCCCTTGACGTTCGAGACGCGCAGCGATGCAAGCCCGGCGAGCGCGCATTACGAGGAGCTGCAGCGCGCGCTCTACGACCAGCGCGCGGCCACGCTGAAGGCCCAGCTTCAGAGTTACGACGAGAAAATCAGCGAGGCCAACGCGACGATCGCCAAGCTTCAACAGGACGAGGCGCGTTATGCGCAGCGTGAAAAGATCGCGCAACAGATCGAGGCCATGCGGCAGAAGCTGAACGACACCGGCTCGGGCAGCCTCCTCAATCTGCTTCTCGCCAGCGACAACAAAGTCGAATCGCTGCGCACGATGGAGTTCGACCACAACAGCTTGCTCGAGACGCAGCATACGCTTTCCTCGCTTATCGCCGACCGCGAGGCCACGCTGCAGCAATGGTACGCGGCGGTCAGCCAGGAAATCGTGACCGCGCAGAGCCAGCTTGACGCGGCGAACGCTCAACTGACCAAAGCCGTCAAGCACCAAGATCTTGTCAGGTTGACCGCCGCCGAGCCGTCGATGGTCATCAACATCGCCAAGCTCAATGTCGGCTCCGTATTGAAGGAAGGCGACGAGCTGCTGAGGCTCGTGCCCCTGCGCACGCCCCTTGAGGCGGAGGTTGACATCCTCAGCCGGGACGTGGGCTTCGTGCGCCCTGGCGATCCCGCGACGCTAAAGGTCGACGCGTTCAACTATTTCGAACATGGGGTCGTTGAGGGCTCGGTCCGTTGGATCAGCGAGTCGGCCTTTACGACCGACGCCGACGGCAAGCCGGTCGACCCCTATTACAAAGCGCGCGTCAAAATCGACAAAGTGAACTTCGTCGGGGTGCCGCAATCCTTCCGGTTCATCCCCGGCATGACTCTGACGGCCGACGTCAAAGTCGGAACGCGGTCGATGTTGCGTTATATTCTCGGCGGCCTCTCCTATGGCGCCGGCGAAAGCATGCGCGAACCGTGAGCGCCTCGAGGCGGACGCGGATAAGGCGATTGATGGCCGCGGCGTGGGGCGTCGTGCGCCCCCGGAGCGCTGAGAGGCTTTTGTCCTCGGGACGCGTGGACGAGGCCATTCGCGCTTGGCGGAGCGCCGCCGGGCGCGGCGACGCCGAAGCCCATTATCGGCTCGGCCAGCTCTATGCGCGCGGCGAGGGCGTCGTCCGCAATCCGGCGGACGCCGCCAAGTGGTATCGACGGGCTGCGCTCAAAGGTCATGTCGAAGCGCAATTCGAGCTGAGCTTGCTTTATTTGAACGGCTTCGAGCCGAAAGCGGGCGACACCGCCGCCGCGACCTGGTTTGAGGCGGCCAGACGCGCGGACCCTGAAACGATGGCGCGAAACATGGCCGCGCTGTTTCCAAATGGAATCGCGGTCGAGCGTAATGCGGAGGAAACCTTCCGATGGACGCTCGCGGCGGCTGAGGCCGGAAAATCGGAGGCGCAGGCCAATCTTGGCGCGATGTATCTCAACGGACGCGGCGCGGCGCAAGATTTCTCAGAAGCCAAGCGCTGGTTGGAAACCGCAGCCGGCCGGAACGTCGCCCGGGCCCAACACGGGCTCGCAACCATCTACTTGCGCGGCCACGGCGTTCCGGCCGATCGAGCGCTCGGCGTTCAATGGCTCGAACGCGCGTGCGCAAACGACGACCTGGCGGCGAAGATCGAGCTCGCGCGCCTGCTGCTCTCCGAGGAGGTCGGATTGCCCGACCACAAACGCGCCTTTGAGCTTTTCGAGGACGCCGCGAGGTTGGGCAACGCCGAGGCGCTCCATCAACTCGGGGGGATGATGAGCAAAGGGCTCGGCGCGCCGCGCGATGTCGAGCGCGCGGAGACCGCGTTCCGCGACGCCGCAAGGAAAGGCTTCGTTCCGGCCTTCATCTCGCTTGGCGAGCTTTACAGCCGCGGCGACGGGATCATGCCGAACACCGACCAAGCGGCGATGTGGTATCGACGCGCGGCGGAAGCCGGGCATGTCGGCGCGCAATTCATCGTCGGGCGCTTTTACGCACGCGGCGAAGGCGTGGCGCAGAGCGAGGCGGAAGCCGCGCGCTGGTTCCGTCGTGCAGCGGAGGCGGGGCACGCGACGGCGCAGCACAATCTCGCGGTTTTCCTGCAAAGCGGCGTCGGCGTCGAACGAAATCCTGAAGAGGCCGCCCTCTGGTATCGCCGCGCCGCCGAACAGGGCGTTACGGCCGCCAAGGTGAAACTCGCCAGTCTTCATCTGGCCGGCGATGGCGTTCCGCGCGACGTGGCCGCTGCCGCCAAATGGCTCGATGAAGCTGCGAATAGAGATGATCTGGCCGCCAAAGGCGCGCTAGCGATGCTGTTGCTGCAGGGAGCGGGCGTCGCCAAGGACGAGGCGAAGGCTGAGAGACTGCTGCGCGAGGCGGCTGAGGGCGGGCATGCTCCCGCCCAAGCCCGGCTCGCCGAAATTTACGCCTGCGCGCCCGGCGAACCTGGGGCGACTGAACAGTCGCTGAAATGGTTCCGCGCCGCCGCCGAGAACGGCCACACGGATGCGAAAGTCGCCCTCGCCGGCCTCTATCTTGCGGGCGGCGCCATAGGCGCGGACCCCAAGGCGGCTGCGAAGTGGTTCGAGAGCGCTGCGCGCGACGGGCATGCAGGCGCCCAATTCCAGATGGGCGTTCTTCGCTGTGTCGGCTCAGGGGTGACGAAAGACCTTAAGGAGGCCGTCGCTTGGTACGGCAGAGCCGCGGAACAGGGTCACGCTGTCGCGCAGTACAATCTTGCAATCATGCTGCTCAAAGGTCAGGGCGCCCGGCAGGATCCCGATGCCGCCGCGCAATGGTGCGCCAAGGCGGCCGGGCAAGACTTGCCAGAGGCCCAATTATCGATGGGCGACTTCTGTCGCCGCGGGATCGGCATGGCCGTCGACGAGAGCCAAGCGCGCGCCTGGTATCTTAAGGCGAAGGACAAGGGCCTGGCCGCCGCGGCGGCCCGCCTTGACGCGATTGCCGGCAGCCCGGCGAGCGAACTTTTGGGCGCCGCGGCCTCGTAGCCTTTGGCGATTGTCGGCAGTCGGAGAGTCGAGCTGATCACGCCCGCATCCGGCGTTGACAGCCTGCGGGCCGGGCGCCTATCGAAGCCGCTCCTTTTGAGAACCTCAGACCCCAAGGACCGCCATGGCCGCTGCCGTTTCCCATGACGCCATGGCGAACGCGATCCGATTTCTATCGGTCGACGCGGTCGAAAAGGCCAAAAGCGGACATCCCGGCCTGCCGATGGGCGCGGCCGACATGGCGACGGTCCTCTTCCGCGACATCCTCAAATTCGACGCCGCGGACCCCCATTGGCCCGACCGCGACCGGTTCGTCCTCTCCGCCGGACACGGGTCGATGCTGCTCTATTCCCTGCTCTATTTGACGGGCGTTGGGGGAAACAACGGGCTGACGCTCGATGACCTGAAAGCCTTTCGCCAACTTGGATCGAGGACGCCGGGGCACCCTGAGTTCGGCCATGCGCCGGGCGTCGAGACTACGACCGGGCCGCTCGGCCAGGGCATCGCGACGGCGGTCGGCATGGCGCTCGCCGAGCGGATGCTGGCCGCCGAGTTCCCTGGAATCGTCGACCACCACACCTATGTGCTGGCCTCGGACGGCGACCTCATGGAGGGCGTGAGCCAGGAGGCGATCGCCATCGCCGGCCACCTGCGGCTTTCGAAGCTCATCGTGCTTTATGACGACAATGGCATTTCGATCGACGGCAAGACGTCTTTGGCTGACTCCGTCGACCAGGTGCAGCGCTTCCGCGCCGCCGGCTGGCGGGCGTCGCGCATCGACGGCCACGACCAGGAGGCAGTCCGTCGCGCGCTTAAAAGCGCCAAGCGCGCCGACAAGCCGACCATGATCGCTTGCAAGACGACGATCGGGTTCGGCCTGCCGACGCGCGCCGGCACCAACAAGGCGCATGGCGAGGCGGCCGGGCCCGAGGAAGTCGCGGGCGCGCGCAAGAACCTCGGCTGGCCCTATGAGCCGTTCGTCGTTCCCGACGACATTTTTGACGCCTGGCGCAAGGTCGGGGAGCGCGGCCGCGGCGCGCGCGCCGCGTGGCTCACCGCGCTCGAGGCGCTGCCGCCGGAAACACGCTCGGAATTCGAGCGGCGGGTCGCTGGCGACCTGCCGGCAGCCTTCGACGCGGCGGTCAAGACGTACAAGCAGAAGCTCGTGGCGGACAGACCCGAGATGGCCACCCGCAAATCGGGCGAGGCCGTGCTCAATGTCATCGCCCGCATCGTCCCTGAGCTCATCACCGGCTCGGCCGACCTGACGGGCTCGAACAACACCCGGGTGCCGGCGACAAAGGACATCACGCCCGACGACATGAGCGGGCGCTATGTCCATTGGGGCATTCGCGAGCACGGCATGGCGGCGGCGTGCAACGGCATCGCGCTGCACGGGGGGTTCATCCCGTCGGGGGCGAGCTTCTTGACCTTCACGGATTATTGCCGCCCGTCGCTGCGCATCGCGGCGTTGATGGGCGTTCGAGTCGTGCACGTGTTCACCCACGATTCGATCGGGCTCGGCGAGGATGGGCCGACGCATCAGCCGGTCGAGCATCTGGCGGCGCTGCGGGCGATGCCGAACCTGCTGCTGTTCCGCCCCGGCGACGCGGTCGAGACGCTCGAGTGCTGGCAGACTGCGCTGGAGACCAAAGGATCGCCGTCGATCCTAGCGCTGACACGCCAGAACTTGCCGGCGCTGCGTCTCACGCCGTCGGATGAGAATCTCTGTGCGTTGGGCGCCTACGAGCTCATCGCCGCTGAGGGCGCCGCGGTGTCGCTGTTCGCGTCGGGGTCCGAGTTGTCGATCGCCGTCGCGGCGCACAAACGTCTTACGGATCAGGGCGTCAAGGCGCGTGTCGTCTCCGTGCCATGCATGGACCTCTTCGAGCGCCAGCCGGAGGCGTACCGCAAGTCGGTCATCGGGGCTGCGCCGGTCAAAGTGGCGGTTGAGGCCGCGGTGCGCCAGGGCTGGGACGAGATCATCGGCGACGGCCCGTTCATTGGCATGACCGGCTACGGGGCGAGCGCGCCCTATAAGCAGCTCTACGCCCATTTCGGCATCACGCCCGAGGCGGTCGCCGACGCGGCGCTCAAGGCGCTCCGCGGTTGAGCCGGATCAAGGCGGCCAGGCGCACGGCGAGGGATGCCGACCGGTAGACATTCCTCAGTGCTTCATGGATAAGCGCGCCCGAAGCGGCCGCCAACGGCGGCAGACGGGGTTTTGCGTCGAAGGAGGGTCAGCATGGCGGTTCGCGTGGCGATCAACGGGTTCGGCCGCATCGGGCGCAACGTCTTGCGCGCGATCTACGAATCCGGCCGCAAAGATATCGAGGTGGTGGCGATCAATGATCTCGGACCCGTCGAGACGAACGCCCATCTGCTGCGCTTCGACAGTGTGCACGGCCGCTTTCCCCATGAGGTCGCGGTCGCAGGCGATGCGATCTCGATCGGCGGCTCGCCGATCAAGGTGACGGCGATCAAGGACCCGGCGCAGCTGCCCTATAAGGACCTCGGCGTCGACATCGCGCTCGAATGCACCGGCATCTTCACCGCGCGCGACAAGGCCGCGCACCTGTTGACCGCCGGCGCGAAGCGCGTGCTGGTTTCAGCGCCCTCCGACGGCGCCGACGCGACGATCGTCTTCGGCGTCAACCACGGCACGCTGAAGAAAGAGCACCTGGTCGTCTCGAACGGCTCGTGCACGACGAATTGCCTGGCGCCGGTGGCCAAGGTGCTCTCCGACACGGTCGGCATCGAGCGCGGCTACATGACGACGATCCATGCTTATACCGGCGATCAGCCGACGCTCGACACGCTCCACCGCGACCTCTATCGCGGCCGCGCGGCGGCTCTGTCGATGATCCCGACTTCGACCGGCGCGGCAAAAGCGATCGGCCTCGTTTTGCCGCAGCTCAAGGGCAAGCTCGACGGCTCGGCGATCCGCGTGCCGACGCCGAACGTCTCGGTGGTCGATTTGAAGATCGTCGCGACGCGGTCGACGTCGAAGGAGGAGATCAACGAGGCGATGAAGAAGGCCGCCGCCGGCGAGCTGAAGGGCATCCTCGGCGTGACCGCGCATCCGAACGTGTCGATCGACTTCAACCACGACCCGCACTCGTCGACCCTCCACCTCGATCAGACGAAGGTGATCGACGGAACGCTGGTGCGCGTGCTGTCGTGGTACGACAACGAATGGGGCTTCTCGAACCGCATGGCGGACGTCGCCGTGGCGATAGGGAAGCTCATCTGACAAGTGGCGGCGGACTGCTATGGTGGAGGCCGATATTTGGCGGCAGGACGTGGACATCGCGCGCGAAGCGCTGCGCGAGCGATTTCCCGACCTCACTTGCCTGCGTTGCGGCGCTGACCGCTTCTCCTTTCGAGTCTGGCGGGACGAGAATCTCGTCCCGGGACTCGCTGACGAGACCAACAATCGCGTCGTCGAAGTCATTTGCGACAATTGTGGCTTTCAAGAGCGACACGTCGTGAATTTGCTTGTGACTGACAAGGCCGGCTAGTGAACATGGCCGCCGAGCTGCGAAGTCTGCCAGGCCCTGGCTCCGGCCGAGGGCCAGGAGGCCCAGATGACCCGGGCTCCTCCTTGGAAAGGCGTGTTGCCGCGGTTGAGGCGCGGCTCGATCGTATTGATGCGAAGGTCGACCGAATCGACGAAGCGCTTCGCCGGCTTGAGCCGGCAATTCGGGAGGTGAGTTTAAGGTTCTCCGACCTCAACGCGCGAATCGCCAGCGTCGAGGGTCAGGTCAAGGCCTTGCCCTCGTCTCTGCAGCTCTTCCTGGCGCTGATCACGACCTGGTCGGCAGGAACGGCTGTCGTCTTCGCTCTTTTGAAGGCCATTCACTAATGTCCCAATTCCGCACCCTCGATTCGGCCGACGTCTTCGGCAAGCGCGTGCTCCTGCGCGTCGACCTCAACGTGCCGATGGAGCACGGCAAGGTCTCGGACACGACGCGCATCGAGCGCGTCGTTCCGACGATCCGCGAGATCGCCGACAAGGGCGGCAAGGTGATCCTGCTCGCCCATTTCGGCCGACCGAAGGGCGGCCCCGACGAGGCCAATTCGTTGCGGCCCGTTGCGCCCGCGGTCGCCGAAGCGCTCGGCCGACCCGTCGGCTTCGCCGCCGATTGCATCGGCGACGTCGCGGCCAAGGCGATCGCCGCGATGAAAAACGGCGACGCGCTGCTCTTAGAGAACACGCGCTTTCATAAGGGCGAGGAAAAAAACGATCCGGCTTTCGTCGCCGAGCTCGCCAAGAACGGCGACATCTTCATCAACGACGCGTTCTCGGCCGCGCACCGCGCCCATGCCTCGACCGAAGGCCTTGCCCACAAGATGCCGGCCTACGCGGGCCGCGCCATGCAGGCGGAGCTCGACGCGCTGACGCTGGCGCTGAGCTCGCCGCAGCGCCCCGTCGCCGCGATCGTCGGCGGCGCCAAGGTTTCGACCAAGCTCGATCTGCTCGGCAATCTCGTCAAGAAGGTCGACGTGCTGATCATCGGCGGCGGCATGGCGAACACGTTTTTGTTCGCGGAAGGCAAGGCGGTCGGCAAGTCGCTCTGCGAGAAGGACCTTGCCGACACGGCGCGGACCATCCTGAAAGCCGCGGCCGACGCCAAGTGCAGGGTGCTGCTGCCCGTCGACGCGACGGTCGCCAAGGAGTTCAAGGCGCATGCGCCTGTGCGTTTCGCCGACGTCGACCATGTGGCGGAGGACGAAATGATCCTCGACATCGGCCCGAAGTCGATCATCGCGGTCGAGGACGTCGTGGACGGCCTGAAGACGCTCGTCTGGAACGGCCCCTTTGGCGCCTTCGAAACGCCGCCCTTCGACGCGGCGACGACGCAGATCGCCAAGACCGTTGCGTTCCTAACCAAGGACGGCAAGCTCAAGTCGGTCGCCGGCGGCGGCGACACGGTCTCGGCGCTCAACGCCGCAGGCGTCGCCGACGATTTCACCTACGTCTCGACCGCCGGCGGCGCATTCCTCGAATGGATGGAAGGCAAGGCGCTGCCGGGGGTGGAGGCGTTGCGCGGTTAAAGACGGCGGTCGGCAATCGGCAGTCGGCAGTCGGGGTTCCGATTGCCGAATGCCTACTGCCGACTTCCGACAGAGGAGGAAACATGCCCCGCATCACGCTGCGCCAGCTTCTCGATCACGCCGCCGAGCGCGGCTATGGGGTGCCGGCGTTCAATATCAACAATATGGAGCAGGCGATCTCGATCGGCGAGGCGGCGGCGGGGACCGACTCGCCCGTCATCATCCAGGCCTCGCGCGGCGCGCGCGCCTACGCCAACGACGTCATGCTGCGCCACATGATGGACGCGTTGACCGAGATCTATCCGCAAGTCCCGATCTGCGTGCATCTCGACCACGGCAACGGCCCGGCGACCTGCGTGACCGCCATGCAGGCGAACTTCACCTCGGTGATGATGGATGGTTCGCTAAAATCCGACGGCAAGACGCCGGCCGACTGGACCTACAATGTCGGCGTCACCAAGACGGTCGTCGACATCGCCCATCTTGGCGGCGTGTCGGTTGAGGGCGAGCTCGGCGTGCTCGGGTCGCTCGAGACCGGCAAAGGCGACAAGGAGGACGGGCACGGCGCCGAGGGCAAGCTCAGCCACGACCAGCTTTTGACCAACCCGGACGAAGCTGTGAAATTCGTCAAGGAGACGAAGGTCGACGCGCTCGCCATCGCCATGGGCACAAGCCACGGCGCCTACAAGTTCTCGCGCAAGCCCGACGGCGCGATCCTCGCCATGCACGTGATCGAGGAGATCCATCGCAAGCTCCCCGCGACGCACCTCGTCATGCACGGTTCTTCGTCGGTGCCGCAGGACCTGCAGGACGTCATCAACAAGTATGGCGGGAAGATGCCGCAGACCTGGGGCGTGCCGGTCGAGGAAATTCAGCGCGGCATCAAGAACGGCGTGCGCAAGATCAACATCGACACCGACAATCGCATGGCGATGACGGGTCAGATCCGCAAGGTCCTGTCCGAAAACCCCGGCGAGTTCGACCCGCGCAAGTACCTAACGCCGGCCCGCGACGCGATGGTGAAGCTCTGCAAACGGCGGTTCGAGGAATTCGGCACGGCCGGCAACGCCTCCAAGATCGGCCATGTGCTGACGCTGCCCGAGATGGCGAAACGCTACGCCAGCGGCGAACTCGATCCGAAGTTCGGCTGAGCGGGCCGTCCCTTCTTCCTGCGAGCGGGGAGAAGGGACGGCATTCAGCCGCTCTTCAATGCCCCGGTGGCCGATATTTCGTGTGAAGCTTCGCCGCCGCGTCCATCTCTTCCGGGGTCATCAACACGACGCCGTGCCCGCTCGCGGCGCCGCTTTGCGCAAGCGCCAACGAGCAGGCGGCGGCGGCCGCGTGATCGGGGAACTCGGCAATGCAATAAACGTCCACCTTGCCAAAGGCGAAGTAGAGACTTTCCAGCTTCCCGCCGACGCTATGGATCAGCTGCTCGGCGGCCTTGCGGCGGCTGGAGCCTCCTTCCTTAGCCACGCCCTTGGCGCCCTCTGCGGTGTAGGTGACTTCCAACAGAAATTTCGGCATGGCGTCGTCCCTCCCCGTGGTCAGACCGAGCGCGATTTTAAGCCGCGCTCGCTTCATCAGGCCGCTCGCGCGCCGAGCGGCCCCGTCCACCTTTACCATGAGACGCCGCCCGAGGCTCGCGTGACGCGGCGCAGGCGGGCCTAGCGCTCCGCCGCCATGAAGGCGCTGAACGCGTCTTTGTAATCCTTATGCCAGCGCGAGAGCGGCGGGCGATTTTCGATGATGTCGTGCGCGGCCCACAGCATGCGCTTTTCGTCGACGTCGCGCGTCACCTCATTGTCGGGGCAGAGCATGTAGAAATGGCCCTTGGCCATCGCCGGAAGCATGAAGTCGATGACCTGCTGGGCGGTCCAGGCGCCCGCCGGCTTTTCGGCGCCGCGGGCGGCGGTGATGCCGGTGAAGGTGAAGCCCGGAATCAAGAGATGCGCGCTCACCAGGCAGCCCTCGATGTTGCGCAGTTCGTGCGCCAAGGCTTCCGTCACCACTTTCACCGCCGCCTTCGAGGCGTTGTACGCCGTGTCCCCCGGCGGACAGGTGATGCCCTGTTTCGAGCCGGTGTTGACGATGGCTGACGGCGCGCTTTGCTTGATCATCGCCGGCGCGAATGTCTGCACCCCGTTGACGACGCCCCAAAAGTTGCAATCGATGACGCGCTTCCAATTGGCGCGATCCTTGAAGAGTCCTCCTCCCCCGCCCGTGCCGGCATTGTTCATCAAGAACGCCACTTCGCCGAACGCGTCGTAGGCGGCGTTCTTCAGGTTCTGCACCTCGTCGAGATTGCCGACGTCGACGACGAAGGCGCGCACGTCCGCACGCCGCTTGGCGAGACCCGCCACTTCCGCCGCCGAGCTTTTCAGCGCGTCTTCGCTGCGGTCCGCCATGCACACTTTCATGCCCCGGCCGGCGAATGTCTTGGCGGCCGCAAGGCCGATGCCGCTGGCGGCGCCGGTGATGACCGCGACGCGGTCCTCGGCGATGGCGGGGTGCTCAGTCATGGTGGGCCTTTCGAGACGATGAGGAGATGATTTTAAGACGCGGGCGCCCCTAAGCCCCGCGATCGAGCTCGGGATAGCAGCGAAAGATGCCGCTCTCGTTGAACGGCGTGCGACGATCCGACTTTAGGTAAGCGGCGATGTTCGGCCGCCGCCGCACGCGCTCACGCATGCGCTCGAGGCGCGGATGGGTCTTGGCAAAGCCGGCCATTCCCCGCGGGAAAGCGTAGTGGAGCCCCTCGATCATTTGGAAGAGCGAGAGGTCGACATAGCTGTGACTGGCGCCGACGGGGTGCGCGTCGCCGGCAGGATTTTGCTTCAGCACGCGCTCGAAATAGCCCATGAACTTCGGGATCCGCTCCTCGATGAAGGCGGCGGCGTTGGCTTTCGCGGCCTCCTTCTGATCCTCGTAATAGAGTTCCGTCGAGATTGGATGATGCGTGTCATGCGTCTCGGCGACGAAGTCAGTGATCGTCAGTTGCAGGCCATGCGCGAAGTGGCGCATCGCCTCGTCCTCGGGCGCAAGGCCGAGCCTCGACCCAAGATAGAGCAAGATGTTGGCGACGTGCGAAATCACCACGTCGCCGTCCTTCAAGAACGGCGGCGCGAAGGGGATTTGCGCGGATGATTTGCTGTCGAGCATCGCCATCAGCGCCCTGACGCCGCCGCCCGACTTCGCCGGCCGGCGCGCAACGTCGACGTAATCGGCGCCGGCGTCCTCGAGCGCGAGCCGCACGAACTCGCCCCGGCCCTGGATCCCCGGCCAGTAATAGAGTTCGTAAGCCATGGCCCGCGCGTCCCTTAGCCTGCCCTAGCCACATAAGCGCGCGCTTCCTTGACAAGCGCAAGCCAGTCCGCCGCCCGGCTCTCGATCGCCGCCCATTGCTTCATCTTGGGCCCGTGGCCGGGATCGAACGGCGTCGCTTCGCCGGTCGCGAACAGCTCATCCGCGCGCGCTTTCGGCAGCTTGACGACAAGCGCGCCTCTGGAGGATTGCAGCGCGAAGATCTTGCCGTCGACCTTTAGGGCGCCTGAACCGAAGCCACGCCCCTCGCCGATCGAGACCGCCTTGTCGCTCGCGAACGCCTCGACGATTGCGGCCCAGTCAGCGGCGGCGCCTTTGGTCATGTCGTTCTCCGTTGAGCAGATAATGGCGCCTCCCTCGGCGGCGCGGGAAGAGGGGAACGGCTGGCTTGCATTGCCAAAAGGACTGCGCGGTGGGAGGCTCGCGGCGCAAGGGGGGAGGCGAGCGCGGCGCATGACGGAACAGAATTGGTCCAAGACCCACGCGTTTCGCGCCAAGCGCCTGCATCGCCCGGAAACGATCGACGCGCTCTGCGCGCTCGTCGCGGACTGCGATCATATTCACGCGGTCGGGGCGCGGCATTCCTTCAATGGCGTCGCGGACTCGCCGGGCGATCTCGTGGACCTCGAGGGTATCGCGCCCGGCTTTTCAATCGACGGTCAAGCGCGGACCGTGACCTTCACTGCCGGCGTCCGTTACCGAGCGCTCGTCCGCCACTTGGAGGCGCAAGGCTTCGCCCTCGCAAACCTGGCTTCGCTCGCGCATCTTTGCGTCGCCGGCGCGGTGGCGACCGGCACGCACGGCTCGGGCGACAAGATCGGCTCTCTCGCAACCGCCGTCTCGGGGCTCGAATTCGTATCGCCGGACGGCCGGCTGATCCGCGCGCGGCGCGGCGACGCGGATTATGAGGGAATGGTCGTCGCGCTCGGCGCGCTCGGAATCGTCGCGCGCCTGACGCTCGACATCGAGCCGAGCTACGAGGTGCGGGTCGACGCCTTTGTCGACCTTCCCTGGCCGACGCAGCTGTCCGAATTCGACGCCGTGATGGGCCTCGGCGACAGCGTGAGCCTCATGACATCCTGGTCCACGCCCGCCGTCGGCAACGCCTGGATCAAGACCCGCCTCGACAGCGGCGCGCCGCGCCACGCGGAAGCTCTCAGGCTCGGCGCGAAACCGGCGCCTGAGAAAAATCCGTCGATCTCGGACGACATCGCCAAGGACCTCAATCCGTTCGGCGTCCCGGGCCCGTGGTCGGAACGCCTGCCGCATTTCCGGCTCGACTCGACAATCGGCCCGATCGACCAAATTCAGAGCGAGTACTTGCTGCCGCGCGGCGCCGCGTCGGCCGCAATCGCCAGTCTCCGCGCGATCGGCGAACGCATCGACGGCGTTCTGATCATTTCCGAGATCAGGACGGTCAGGCGCGATACGCTGTGGCTGAGCCCGAGCTTCGGCCACGATTGCGTGGCGCTGCATTTCACGTGGAGGAAGGAGCCCGCCGCGGTCGAGGCGATCTGCCGCGCGATCGAAGACATCGTCATCCCGCTCGGCGGCCGGCCGCACTGGGGCAAGGCGACGTTCGCCGGCGCCGAGCGCCTCGCGCCCCTTTATCCGCGCTTCGAAGATTTTCGCCGCCTCGCCGCGCGCTTCGATCCGAAAGGCAAATTCCGCAATGCGTTCCTCGACGCGCACGTGTTTGGCTGACTAACCGCGGGCTGCGCGCCGGCTAACGCGCTCGGCGGACCATGCCGCGAGCGAAGGCGCAACTCGCCGCGCTAGAAACCGATCGTCAGAGGCAAGCTCGGCAAGACTTGACAGCGTCGAGATTGGGCCACAGATTTAGATCGATACAAAAATCACGCTGTCGCTAGGTATATTGGTCGATTCACCTCTGATCGTCGCGATCAGGCGTTGCGCGCTGGAAGGGGAGGTCGGCGGCTTGCGAACGACCGTCAAGGACATCGCCAGACACGCCGGCTTCTCCCCGGCGACGGTCTCCCTCGTTCTGCGCAAGAGCCCGCTTGTCGCCAAGCCGACGCGCGATCGGATCGAAATGTCGATCGATACGTTGGGCTACGTCTATCACCGCGCCGCCGCCAATTTGCGCACGCGCCTGACGCACACCGTCGGGATCGTCGTGTGCGAAATCACCAATCCCTTCTACGCGGAGCTGACCGCCGGCGTCGACGAAGCGCTCGACAAGGCGGGCTGGATCGCTTTTCTTGCCAACACTGCCGAATCTCCGGAGCGACAGGATCGGTTCATTGCGCGGTTGCGCGAGCAGCGCGTCGACGGCGTCCTGATCGCGCCGGCCGAGGGCACGCTTGCCGCCGTCTTCGACGCGCTGCGACGCCAGGGCCTCCCGGTCGTACAAGTGCTGCGCCGCGTCGGCCGCCGAATCGGCGATCACGTGAGCGCTGACTTCAAAGTCGGAATGGCGCTTGCGACCGAACATCTGACCCGGCTCGGCCATCGGCGCATCGCATTCGTCGGCGCGGCGCGGCGCGTTTCGCCGGCGCGGGACCGGACCGAGGCGTTTCGCGCGACGCTGCCCCGCTTCGGCGCGCCGGTCGGCCCGATCGTCGCATGCCTGCCGACGCGTGAGGACGGCGCGCGCGCGGTCTCGCAATTGTTCGTCGGCGGCAAGGACGATCCGACTGCGATCATCTGCCACAACGACCTATGCGCGCTCGGCGTCATGCTCGGCCTGGCCGACCGCGGCCTCGCGCCCGGCCGCGATGTCGCAGTGATCGGCTTCGACAATATCCCTGAGGGCGCGATTGCTCGCCCGGCTTTGACGACTGTCGCGATCGGCGCGCGCGACATTGGCCGCGAGGCCGCAGAACTGTTGTTGCGCCGCATCGCCAGTCCCGATGGGAGACCGGAAAGCATCATTCTGCCGCCCAAGCTTATCGT
>Ga0187782_10000754_pt1 | contig 22658 bp, 22 predicted proteins | sample 0715_SJ02_MP15_2_FD_132454 | JGI IMG/M metagenome (GOLD analysis project Ga0187782, IMG submission 132454) | Tropical peat soil microbial communities from peatlands in Department of Meta, Colombia - 0715_SJ02_MP15_20_MG | ecosystem: Environmental > Terrestrial > Soil > Wetlands > Peat | place... | reverse complement strand
GGCGCCCGACTACTTCGACACCGTCTTCGCCCGCTTCGACGGCGTGCCGGTGCAGGCCCACTTCTCGCGGTACTGCTCCTTGAAGAACTCGCTCACTGTGCGCGTCTCGCGGCCGGTGTTCTCCGTCGGCGTGCAGCCCGCGGGGCAGGGCGCGCCGACGGGCGACAGCAGGTCGCTCCACTCGGTCCAGAACTCGCCGCAGTTGCTCTTCTCGGGAACCGGACAATTCGCCGGTCTCGGGCAGTTCGGCTGGACCGAGCTGCATTCGTCGCCGAGCAGGGGGGCGAGGAACGCGGGGTTGTCGCAGAACGCCCATTCCTTGCCGCAGCGCTCGGCCCTGGATTTACACACCTCGTCCGCCGCCGTGGGCGCGAGCGTCAACGAGACAAAGCCTGAAACCAACGCAGCCAACGCAAATCTACTACGGGAGTAGTTCAAATTGAGCATGGGAGCCGCTCCTTGTTCGATCAAACGGGTAGATCCAAAAGGTTCATATTGCAACAAGACCCATATTCGCCCGCCGTCCGGCGGCGCCGACTTGCCCGAGACGCGCGCCTGGCTACGCACGGGCGCCCGTGAGCCTTTCCTCGCAACTTATTGGCAGATAAAGCTTTTTTCGTCTCCCAGCGATCGCTCGCGGCAGATCGACGGCGGCCGTGGGTCTTGCGCGACGCCGGCCCAGAGCGTCGGGAAGCGACGTGCGGCGGCGGCGAAACGGCGCGCGAATCAGGCGAATCAGGCGAATCAGGGATCGGCGCTTCATGTCGCGCTGACGATCCTCGCTCGCCGGCATCTTCGAGGCGCGTCGATATTCGACCGAGGGAAGACAACTTTAACCTAGACCTAACGGATTGTCCGACGCGCCGAGATAGGGGCCGGCACTATGAGAACCGAGCAAGAATTGATTCAAATTTGCGGTCGAGGATCATGCGAGAGGACGCCCGACGCGGCGGCTCGAACAGGGGGATGCTGACATGAACAAGTTCATTCACGACGAAAGCGGCGCGACGGCGGTCGAATACGGGTTGATCGCCTCGCTCATCTCCATCATCGCCATCGCGGCTTTCGCCCTCGTCGGGAGCCGCCTGAAGCTGACATTCTTCGACATCGCCAACAATCTGTCGACGAGCTGACCTTCAGGAAGAGACGGCGACCGCGGGCGGTCGCCGCGTGCAGGCGGCCGAGGCGGAGGGGCGCACGCCCGCTCCGCTTCCGTCGTCCAAATCTGCCAGGGATGGATCTACCAGGGGCGCTCGGATCGGCGGTTCTCTGCGCCGCTCCGGAACAATCCCAGCAATCGCGTTCGCCAGCCCGGCGAACTCGGACGTTGCCCGCCGGGCCCTTTGGGCGACGCGAGCCGCTCGACGGCTAAGACGTGAAGCCTTGGCCGGAGCGCGGCGCGTTCCGCCTTTGCAACCGGCGCGTCGGCGCGCGATTGCGCATCGACGGTCCGGTTTTCGCGCGGCGGCGGCTTTCCCTTGAAGACGAATCGCCGCCGGGCCTCGTGATAAGCGGGGTCCGCCCCGAAGAAATTGATGCGCATCTGCGCCAGCTCCTCCGCGCGATAGCTTGCGAGGGGTTTTATCGCCTCGTCTTCGAGACGGCGTTCCTGCTTTTGTCGCAGCATCCCGCGCAATTCGGGATCGTGAGCGAGTTGCGACGCGCGTCGACGCAACTCGGCTTCGAACGCCGCGGCGTCATCTCCGAAAGCGTCGTCGAGAAGGCCAATCTCGCGCGCCGCGCCCGCCCCGATCGGCCGGCAGGCCTGCGTCAGCTCGATCGCTTCGAGCTTGCCGACTCGGCGCGGCAGCAGATAGGTCCAATATTCTGAGCCATAGAGTCCGCCCATGCTCCGATAATGCGGATTGATGACGACGCCGGACCGCGCATAGGCCTGGTCGGCCGCAAGCGCGAGGATCGCGCCGCCCGCGCCGGAGTTGCCGCGAAGCCCTGCGATGACCAGGTGCGACAGGGTGTTGACGATCTCAAAGACCAGATCGTCGATCGCGTTGATGTTGCGCCACGACTCTTCGGCCGGTTCGGCGCTCGCCTCGATGACGTTGAGATGAATCCCGTTGGACCAGAAGTCCCGACCGCCGAGCAGCACGATCACGCGAGTGGGACGCGTGCGAGCATAGAGGAAGGCGTCGCGCAGACGGCGACATTGATCCGTGCTCATCGCGCCGTTGTAAAAGTCGAAGGCGAGATAGCCGACCTGCTGTTCCTCTTGATAGACGATTTCCCGATAGGTGCGACGGTCGTCCGGCGCGTCGATTGGCAAGGGCGATTGGGGAACGCCGCGAAGCAGGGGGCCGAGGACCGCAGCGGCCGGCAGCTTGACGCCGGCGACGGCGCAAAATTCCGCGCCGCAGAGCTCGCAGGAGGCTCCCGAATTGGCGAGCTGGCAGGCCTGCCAATTGGCGCCTGAATCGTCTTTGGCTTTCAGATGCGAGATCCACACCGCGCCGTCGCGCGCGCCGACGCAGATGGCGCCGTCGCGGTGCGCCAGGACTTGACCGGGCGGCCCCTTGATCCGGTCTTCATGATGCGCGCCATAGAGAAAGCAGCTCACGCCGAGCAATGAACCGAGGACGCCGGGAGCGCTGTCGGCGGCGCGAATCTTTCTCACGATCGTCGCTGCGTCGTCACGCGCCCAGTCGACAGCGCGGTCGGCCTGCTTCATCGGCGGCCGCAAGCGTCCCCGCGCATGGGATGAGGCTTCGGCCAGCATCTCGGGCCGCCACGCGCCAGATTGGAATTCGCCGCTCTCCAGGCGCGCGATCGCTTCGAGGACGCCGCGCACGGCGGCCTCGGTCACCGGGCCGCGATAGAGGCTGCTCTTGGCCGGTGGGTCGTCGTCGAGCGGAAACTCATGCGACGCCCAGATCGGCCCCGCGTCGAAATCCTGCGCCGCTCCCAGGATCGACGCGCCCCAGCTCTGCTCGGCGTCGGCGATCGCCCAGTCAAGCGAGGAAGGGCCGCGGTCTCCCTTGATGCCTGGATGCACGATAAGGCAGAGGAACTGCCCCGCCACGTCGTTCGGGATCGCGATCTTGAGCATCGGCGCGACGATGAGGTCTGGCGCATCTTGCGAAACCGCTCGCGTCATTTCCTGCTCGCTGGCGACGACGCAGACTCGGACCTCGTGGCTCCGCTGGGTGAGTTCAATGAGCAAGCGCTGGCTGAGGCTGTTATGCGCTGTGGTTAGGAAAAGAATTTTCATGCCAATAAGCTCCTTTTCGCGCCCGTACAGACGCGGCGATAATTTCAGTCGCCCTTTTACGAGAAAGTTACTGCGACAATGCGCCGCGGTCAAGAAACCGTGGGTTGATTAAGAGCTTAGGCGCAGAGCGTCTGCCGCGAGGAGAAAACGAGGTTTCTGTCGGCATGTTCGGCCCGCAAATTGCTTGGCCAGATTTTGGCAGGAGAGCCGTTGACAGGAGCGCGAACCCGCGCGATGTTAGATAAGGGGCTGATTTGAAAGGCTCTTTACAAAGATTCCAAACTAGGGGACGCCATGATCGTCTGTTCCTGCAACGCCGTGTCGGACCGGGATGTCCGGGCGGTTCTCGGAACGAGCCACAGCCGAACCAGCGTCGGCGGAGTCTTCCGTGATCTCGGCTGTGCGGCCCAATGTGGACGCTGCGCGCGAAACATTGTCTCCCTGCTCGACCAGCATGGTTGTCGGGGGCTGGACGGCGCGTGCGACCGCGACAGTTGTGACAGGGATATGTCCGGCGGACTCGCCGCGTGACCGTTGCGCAAGCGGCTCGGTGAGCAGGAAGAGAAGGGCTCGATATGCGCGGGGACGCCAAGGTCATCGAATATCTCAATCGCGGAGTGCGGAGCGAGCTGACGGCGATCAATCAATACTGGCTCCATTATCGGATTTTCGAAAATTGGGGCTTCCTCGAGCTCGCCAAGAAATGGAAAGAAGAATCAATCGAAGAGATGCATCACGCCGACAAATTCGTGAAGCGCATCCTGTTTCTGGAGGGCTTTCCGAACATGCAGTCGCTCGACCCGCTGCGCATCGGCGAGACCGTCGAGGAGATCATCAAGGCCGACCTCGCGACGGAGATGGACGCGCGCAGCCTCTATCTGGAAGCTGCGGCCTATTGCTTATCCATCAACGATCGCGTGTCCGAGCAATTGTTCGAGACGGTCATCGCCAATGAGGAGAAGCACATCGATTTTCTCGAGACGCAATTGGAACTGATAAAGCAGCTCGGCGTGCAGCTCTATTCCCAAAAGCGCGTCGGCGAACTCGAAGAATGAGGCCGGGCGAGCCGGGTCCAGTTCGTTCCGAATTGGCCGCGGGCGCTCTTCCCCGAGGCGCGTGAAGCCCGGCGCCCGCGCGGCGAAGCGGTCGTCGGGCTTTGTCTTGCTCAGAGCCGAATTAGCGGATACGGCTTAGCTAGGCGCGCCCCGGAGCCGACAGAGACGGACGGTCGGCGCCTGCTTTTTCCGCGCGACTGGTCCCGCTCACGCAGCCGTCCGCTTGAGCGCGAGTTCGCTGCTTCGCCTCGATGCGGCGCGGCGGTTGAGGATGCAGTTCACAGCGCTTAGAACGCTTCGCGTCCTCTCGATCGCCGCTTGCGTGCGGTCGCCGGTGAAAACGCCGTCATCGATCACGGTCAGCTTTCCGCACTCCATCAGGCTCAGCAGGTCACGTAGACGAGCGATATCGGCTCGTGCCGCTTCGAATTGGTCGACCATGTCTGTATCCTCTCGCGGTCGGTTTCCCGGCGATCAGTTCCGCAAGCAAGAACGCCAACACCGACTGAGAGCAGCATGACGGAAAGTACTCGCCTCGTCACCTCGGCCAAAATGAGGGGGCTGGACGTATTTGCTACGAAAGTCTTTATGACGACGAACCCGCAGGCGCCGGCCAGTCGTGATTAATCACAAAACGTCCAAATATCGTTTACCTTAATGTCAGCAGCTATTTCGAATATTTGATGGTTATACGAACTTAATAGGGCAGCTCACATCGGAGCAAGCGCTTCGTAAAAAAGTTCGTTCTAGAGCTGCTTTTTCTCAACTCAAACAAGGAGCGCGGGCCGTGCACGATCTGTTCCCAAGCAAGCGCCCCCGGTCTGGAGACGAGGACGCCGACTTGCTTCAAACGTTTGAGCTCGACGCCTTCATGGAGGCCGCGGAAGAAGGGAGCGCCGACCTGATGCGCTTTCTCGATGTGGCGCTCGGCTATGTGGTGGGCATGACCACGTCAACTTTTATTTTGCTCAGCGTCTCTCACCTGAAGGACGTTTAGCGCCAGCGGTCGCCGTCAAAGGCGCGCCCCGAGCGGGCGACTTGCGGAAGAGGCCTCGCCGGGGCATAGCAGGCGGCTCTCGCCTGGCCGCAAGGTCCTGGAAGCCTGACGCATCCGCCGGCGGCCATTGGCGAAGATCGCGGCGGACGAGGTCGGCGTCGGGAAAGGCGACGGGACGAGCGGCGCACCGAAAGGGCATGCGGCTCGAACCGACGGAAGGGATCAAGGTGATGAAAGTCACCCATTTGCTCGCTGGGCTGCCGCTCTGCTGCCTCTGCGCCGCATGCGTAATCGAGCCGACGCAAAGGCACGAGTTCGAAATTCCGAAGACGGACGTGGACATAGCCAAAGGCCTGGCGCGCTCCATGGGACTGGACGCGGTGGTCTTATCCGAGTGCAAGATGGAGGCGGATCTTCCGAGGAATTACGCGAAGATGCTCGTCAGCTTCGACACGGAGTCGCAAAAAGAGATTTCCCAGTCGTTCAAAGAGGGGATGACGAGCGCCGGCGACGCTCTGAACAAGGCCATGAGCAGCTGCTCGAACGCCGCCAGGGACGCGCGGGAAACGGACAGGGAAGTCGAGGAATTCATGGAGCGCCGCCGATTGGAGTCGCGGTAGTGACATTCCCGCGAGCTTCCAGCGAGGGTCGAGATGGTGGGCGGCGCAGGGAGGGAGCAACCAAGGGGCGCCAAGCGCCAATTTGGCGCCTTCCCGCGAGGTTGAGTGGCAAGCTTTACGACTGACATCCGGCGGTTGCCTAAACCGCGATTGCCCAGATGGGACACAATTCGGATGCTAATTCCTCCCAATTTTCCACCTTTGGCGAGGCCGCGCGTCGCGGAGAATGGCCCAGCGACTCTCCCGCTTGGTGCGGAAGTTTAGCGGGAATGGAGCAAGGATGGGCGCGCGGCAGGAAGCTATCGCGTCGGGAGACGCAAGCTCCGTTCACTTCTTCTTCACCTTCTCCGCCGGCTCTCTCGCGTTCTCCGCTGCCTCTTTGACCGCGGAGGACAGCCGCTCCTTGTCCTCTCTGGTCAGCTTGGCGGAGACGGGACATTCGCGACTCAAAATTTGGCTGACTAGGGCTCGCGCCTCACGCCGCGTGGCGGCGATACGCCCGTTGGCCGCCATTCCGCGTACAGCAAAGACCGCATTATCATCGTCGTGGCAGGCTAGCTCGGCCAGCACCGTCTTAAGGGCAATGGCGTAATTGTCTTCGTCGACGCTGGCGTTCTCGATCTTTTTCCGCGCCTCGCGGACGAACTCAGGCGTTTTAGCATTCGGATCGCATGGAGCGAGGTCAAGTTTCGGAGTGTTGCAATCGAGTGTCGCGACACCTTTCAAGGCGTCAATTTGCGCCTCACCCTCGGGCAAAGCTTGCTTGATAAGGGAGCGCAACATATCGTAATCAGAATTCGTCCAAGGAGCGCTATCCTCCCACAGACTTTTTTTGTATTCGACATACCAATTCAAGCCCGCACTCGGCGCAAACAAATTGCTTAGAACAGTTGTTGAAAGCCTCGTTCGCCAAACAAGCGCCTCGGCCAGACTCGCCGCTGTCAAGTTTGCATCAAGATTCGCGCCCTGGAGCTGCGCCTTTTCGAGCGACGCGCCCTGAAGCTGCGCCTTGTCAAGATTAGCGCCGCCAAGATCGGCGCCTTGAAGCTGCGCGCCCCATAGCGAGGCGCCCTGAAGTTGCGAGCCTTCCCATATGTGCGCACCCTGAAGCTGCGCCATGCCGAGATCAGCCCCCTGAAGCTGCGTTCCTCTCATCTGCGCGCTTAGAAGGTCCGCCTTTAAGAGCAGCGAGCCTTGCAGGTTCGCGTATTCGAGCCACGCGCCCCGCAGCTTTGCGCCGACAAGGCTTGCTCCCTGCATGTACGCCCCGTTGAATTCCACTCTTGGTAAATTGGCGTGATCAAGCACGGCGCCTATCAGATCGCGGTTGCGCAGCGAAAAGAGACGGTCGCGCGAGTTGACTTTTTCGGGATCGTCGATCTGCAACGCCGCGTAAAGGTCGAATCCAATCGCCACGAGCGTGTCGGAGAAGAGGCTCTTGCGGCGCCGGGTGATGTTATCGATTTCCCCATGAAAGAGTCCATCATGCAATGTCACGAGCTTGTCCGGCTGTTGCAACTCCGAGGGTCCAAGGCGCCAAATCCATCCGGCGGGTAGGAGAGGCGAAGGGAAACGCTCTTGTGGCTCACTTGGGAAAAACGCGACCGTCCAAGAGAATAGAAACGCGACGAAGCCGGATACGACTCCGAGCGCTGGCGCGGCCCATCTCAGCCACGCTCGCCGGCGGCGAAACTCGCTGCGTTCAGAAAGGATCGAGCCCCAGAGCCACCAAATGAGTGCGAGATCGAGGACCAGTGCGAGACGATGAACCAAAGTGATTAGGGGGTCGTGATAGGGGAGAAACTGTATCTGCAGCAGGAGCAACAGCAGCGGCGGGCTGATGACGAGGGTCACCAACGCGATGACTTCGAGCAGCCACCCGAACCACCCCTCGCGCAGGTCTGTCGGTCCGGTGAGGAATTGCACGAAGATGTCGCTCGGCAATTGTGCTAGCAAGCCCTCGCGCATTTCGGCGTTTCGCTCGCCTACGACCTGCTTGAAGAGTTGATCGTGAAAGCGTTTCGCCTTGTAGGCGAGCAGCCGGAATTGGGCGAGGGTGTACCCGTGCGAGACGAGAAACAGCAACGGCGTGAGGAAAAAGAAGCCCTTGAGCGGGAGTTCGACGCCGAGAAACGGCAACTTGACGGGGTTTTCCAGCAAGAGGTCCACGTGCGTCACGGCACCCGCAGCGACCGCGAAGTAGAAGAGCACGAAGAGGTAGGACAGCCAAAGACCGCCGCTGACGGCGGCGGCGTCCTCAACCGTCTTCTTCAGCGACTCGAGATCGTCGGCCTTTTCGGCGAGTATCGGGCTCAAATCCGGCGGCACCTGTCGTTGGCGCGGCGGCGGCCCCTCCGATTTATTCCGTGATTCTTCGGGGTCCGACATCGCCACGCCTCGTCTGAAACCGGGATTCGCTGGGCGGGTCTCGGTTCGGATGCAACTTTCCCCCAATTTGCCGGCTCGGACAAGGCCGCGCCGTCACGGAGAGCGGCGCCTGAGCGCGCGACGGCAGGCCGCCGGCCGGAGCCAATTTCCCGGCAAGGGAATTCGGAAGCGAGCGCGTGAAGCGGAAGACCTACGGCGTCGCCGGCGAATGTCGCATTGGGGTCATTTTGGCGCCTTCCCGTTGAGGCGACGAAGCCGCGAGGCCAGACACAAGCGCAAGGTTGAAGCGCCGCCGCGCCTGGATTTTCGAGTTCGACGCGATATGAGGCGCGGGCTTTGGGTCCGGATTTTAAAAATAACCGCATTTTTCGAATGGCCCCCGCGAGTTTTACGCCCGGCCCCCCGCGCCCGGGTTATCCCAAGTTTCTTCAGCGACACGTTGTCTCTGTAGAAGCAGGCGCGCGTGCTTCCGCTGTCGCTGCAAGAGCAATCGGCAGTCTACTTCCCTGGCGACAGCAGGCCAGTCGCGCATGACATTGGCGGTAGACCCGCATCGCTGGCGAGAGCATCGGGTCGACCGGCTCGCCACAGAACAGATACTCGCGAGGGGCGGCCTCGCCGAAAGGCCAGCGGCAGGTGGAGGCGGTGAGTTCGCCGTTGGTGAGCATGACGGCGAGAGCAAGCTGACGGCGTCGCCTTCATAGCCCGAAAGCGCGCCCCCTGCTTCCCCAACGATCGGCTGAACCCTCGCCTCGTCTCTAAGCCTTTGATTTTAATGGTGGGCGGCACAGGGATTGAACCTGTGACCCCTCCCGTGTGAAGGGAGTGCTCTCCCGCTGAGCTAGCCGCCCGTACGCCCTCCGTTTAAGAGCGGGCGCGCCTCTGCGTCAAGCCCGGCTTCGCGAGAGGTTGGAATCTCTCCGAAAGATGACCATTGACCCCGGGAGGGGGCCTGCTACCCTCTTGCTTGACGCTTTTTTCGTGAAAGGAAACAGGCTTGAAGCTGCTTAAGACCCTGCTGCTCGCCGCGGCGCTTCTCGCAAGCGGCGGGGCGCTCGCTGCGGAAGCCTCTCTCTCCATCGAGATCAAGGATCACCGCTTCAGCCCGGCCGAGCTGCATGCGCCCGCCGACACCCCGATCGTGCTGACCGTGAAAAACGCCGATCCGACGCCCGAGGAATTCGAGAGCAAGACGCTCAAAGTCGAGAAGGTCATCCCCGGAGGCGCGAGCGGAACGATCCGGCTGCGCCCGCTGGCGAAGGGACGCTACCGTTTCTTCGGGGATTTCCACGAGGCGACCGCCCAGGGCGAGCTCATCGTCGAGTAAACCCAAAAACGCGGGAAAAATCAAATGCTCGGCGCGCTCATCGTCGTCTTCCGCGAGGTCATCGAGGCCGGCCTTATCGTCGGCATCGCGCTCGCCGTGACGCGCGGGCTCGCGGGCTCGCGCGCCTTCATCGCCGGGGGAGTGGCTGCCGGCGTGATCGGCGCCCTCCTCGTCGCCGCTTTCGCCGAGCAGCTCTCCGCCGCGCTCGCCGGCCGCGGGCAGGAGGCGTTCAACGCCTCGGTGCTCGCGCTCGCGGTGGTCATGCTCGCCTGGCACAATATCTGGATGGCCCGCCACGGGCGCGAGCTCGCGCAGCAGCTCAGCGACGTGGGACGCGCCGTGGCGAGCGGCGACAAAAGCTATGTTGCGCTCGGCGTCGTCGTCGCCATCGCGGTGCTGCGCGAGGGCGCCGAGGTCGTGCTCTTCCTTTACGGCATTCTGGTCTCGGGGGAGAACGTCGCTAATCTCGCGATCGGCGGCGTCGCGGGGCTGGCGCTCGGGGCCATCGTGAGCGCGGCGACCTTTTATGGCCTCGTCAACATCCCGCCGCGGAAGCTCTTCGGCGTCACCTCCGCGCTTGTCACGCTGCTCGCCGCCGGCCTCGCCTCGCAGTGCGCGGCCTTTTTGCAACAAGCGGGCTTCGCGGCGTCGCTCTCGCAAACGCTGTGGGACACCTCCTGGATCCTGCCCGACAACGGCGTCGTCGGGCGCGTGCTGCGCACGCTCGTCGGCTATACAGATCAGCCGTCGCTCCTGCAGGCGCTCGTCTATGTCGCGACGATCGCAATCATCGTCGTGCTCACGCGGCTCGCCGCGCCGCGCCGCCGCCCGGCGGCGCCGGTGGGCGCGGCGGCTTGACGGTGGCCCGACCGCTCCCCATCTTGCGGGCTTGAAGCGCCGCATCGGCGCTTTCAGGAGCTGGGACGATGCGCGGCGCGCCCCGCATTTTTCTCGCGTTGGCGGCTGCCGCGACCCTCGGACCGGGAAGCCCGCCTGCGCGCGCTCAGCAGGCTGCGACCGATCGCTACGCGATGACTCCTGCTGATGGAGGTTTCCTGCGTCTCGACAAGGAGACCGGCGCCGTCGCGTTTTGCACGGTCGAGAAGGGCGAGACGGCCGTGTGCCGTGTGGCCGCCGACGAGCGCGCGGCGCTCGAGAGCGAAATCGCCCGATTGCGACGCGAGAACGCCGAGCTCAGGGGCCTCGCCAGCGAGGGCGTCACTCCGCCGGCCAATCGAGAGCTCGACCGCGTTTTGACCTTGACTGAAAAATTCGTGCGCCGCTTCATGCGGCTGTTCAAGGATGCGCCGCAGGGCGAGAGAACTTAGGAAGAGCCCATGTCCGAGGAGAATCCCTTCGCCAGCTGGCCGCATCTGAACGCCCCGCGCGCCGCGGCTCCGGCGCGCGAGGAGCCGACCCGACACGCGACCCCGCTCGAGCGGTTTCTCGGCGGCTCGCCGGCGTCCGTCGCGGTCAAGCTGGTCTTCGTTTCGCTCGTCGTCGGCGCGCTGCTGATGTGGCTCGACATCCGCCCGATGGACATCTTCCGCGGCATCGACAATTTCATTCAGCGCATTTACGCGCTCGGCTTCGGCGCCGTGCGCGAGATCCTGAACTATCTGCTCGCGGGCGCGGCGATCGTGCTGCCCGCCTGGCTCATCTTGCGCCTGCTTCAGCTAGGCGGGCGGAGCTGAGGCGATCCGGGCGGTCCGGCTCTTTAGATTAAGGCCGCCGCAGTTGCGCGGCGGCCACCAGCTTGCAGTCCGCGTGCCCGCGGACGCCCGTTATTTCTGTCCTGCCGGCTTTGACACGGCCTCAGGGCTCGGCGGCGCGCCGGGAGCCGCAGCCTCCGGAGGCGGGGACGCGCGCTCGATCTTGGCCTCGTCGCGCAGGCTCTTGATGAAGTCGTTCTGAGCCTTCTGCTGGACGTAGCGCTCCACCTGCGGGCGGATCTGCTCCAAGCTCGGAAAAGCCTTGTTTCGCTTCTCGGCGAGACGCCCGATGCGCCAGCCCTCCGCCGTCTTCTTCGGATTGGTCACCTGTCCCACTCCGAGCTGGGCCGCCGACTCGCCAAACAGCGCCGTCACGCGATCCTTGCCGAGCCAACCGAGCTCGGCTGCGGCCTTCGGCTGCGGCTGCGTCGCGTCCTTCGGCGCGTCGCCCGGCGCGTCCTTGGCCGGCTCCTTGTTGTAGTCCGCGACGACCTTGTCCCAGTCTTCGCCGGCTTCGACGCGTTGACGAGCGGCCTTGGCTTCTTCTTCCGTCGCAACCTGCAAGGCCTTGAAATGATACTCGATTTGCGACGTGGTGCGGTCGTGCGCCTCCTGATAGGCCGCCTTCACGGTTTCGTCCGTGTCGGCGTCCCTCGTGACCTTTTCGATCAAGCTGTCGAACGCCGCCCGATCACGGAAATAGGCGAAGCGCTTGGCGTATTCCGGCGAATCCTCGATCTTTCGGGACTTGGCCGCCTGCACGACGAGCGCCTTGTCGATGAGGTAGTTGACGATCCAGTCCTCACGCTGCTTTCCTTGCAGCTGCCTGGGGATTTTCGGCCCCAATTCGTCCTCGGCAAGCCTCACCTCCGAGTCGGTGATCTCGACGCCATTGGCCTTTGCGAGCACTTCGGCCTTCGCGGCCGCGCCAAGCCCAGCCCCCAGGGCTGCGGCGAGGCCGAGCGCGCAGATCCCGCGACGAAAATCGGTATTCGAGAGTCTCAGAGTAAGAGACATGTGTCCTCCTGGTGACGCGGACGAGCCGCACGAGCGTCAGACGCGGCGGCCCGTATGATGTGTGTCTCAGCGCTTTCCGGCCGACGGTCGGCCCTCGCGCTGAGAGGCTTTTAAAGCGATCGCAGGAAATTCAAAAGGTCCTGTTTCGTCGCTTCCGGGAGAGCGTTAAAGCCCTGGATCACCTGATTGGCTTCCGAGGGCGCGTAAGCGGAGGTTCCGGGGCTCGCATGCGCGCCGATCGCCTGTCGCAGATCGCTCGTGCGCCCGTCATGAAGGAAAAACAGCCTCTGCCCGAGGCCCCAGAGCGGGGCCGTGCGGAACTCGTCGCCTGCCGCCGCGCCCTGAGCGATGTCGTCGGCGAGTTCAGCTCCCATTCTGTGCAGCGCAAGGTCCGAGAAGAGGTTCGCCTTGAGATTCGACAAAGCCGGCACGGTGTTCGACGGCGCCGTCTGCAGCGTCGGCGTGTGGCATAGGGCGCATCCGACGCTTACGAACGCCTTGCGTCCGCGCGTGATCGAGTCTGACCCGCCAGGCGCGGTCGTCGATGGAACTGGGGGAGCGAGGAACTTCATGAAGAAGGAGAAACGCTCGAGGTCGCTCACGATTTGCGCCGCCGTGAGTTTTTGAAAGCCGTCGACATTCGTGCTGTCGTTCGGGACCGAGGCATATTGACAGCTGGGATTGTTGTCGCGCTCGATCGGGAACAGTTCGTTGGAGATGCCGATCTCGACATTGTAGGCTTCTCCGGCAAACATCAGCAGGGACTGGTTTTGCGCTTTCCAGCCGAACCGGGTGACCGTGCCGGCATTGGCGCTGAAGTTTGGGTGTCCGAGAATCCCAAGCTGTGCTTTCGCTGCGACGTCCGTCGCCAGATTTCTCAGGATCGTGTCATCGTCGATCGAATCGATCAGTCCGGAGCCGAAAACCGGTGTCGGAATCCGTAGCGATACGTTGCCCTTGGCGAATTGTCCGTCGAAATCCTCTTGCACCGCCGTGCAATCCGATGCGTCGCCGGTGCCGTCCTTGCGGCCCGCGATGACGAACAGCGAATGCACGCCGCCGTCTGGAAGGCCGTTGGAGCGGCGTTTGAACCGCGCTTCGACGACGGGGCCGCTGGAAGTGATGAAACTGGGCACGACGTTCTTCGCGCCATAGGCGGTTCCGACCGCCGGTTGCGGATTGACGGCGGGCGAGGAGCCGCCGACCGCGGGCTGCGCATGACACCCGGAGCAGCGATCCAGGTTGAAGCGCGGACCGAGCCCGTTTCCGATCCCTTCCGCCTCCTGAAAATTGGCGGAGCCGGCTGTGAAGAAGGTCAGTTCGTCGGAGGTCAGTCCGCCAATCGGGCCGCCGGCAGCCGCAGCGCCGCCACGCGGACCCGGGTCCGCAGCCAACGTGGCGCTCTCTGCGAGCGCCGCGCAGCTGCTCGCCGCCAGAACCGCCGCCCCGGTCAGCATCTGGGCGACGCTCCCCCAAACCCTGGCATAAAGCTGGCTTCGGAGGACGGAGTCTTTCGTTTTCATTTTTTCACCCCAACCAGCTTGGTGGCGGATTTCGATTCGAGATTGCGTTTGTTTCTCTCAAGCGTTCGACGCCACAGGAGCATCGCGAGCCAAAACGAAGCTCTTCGGGGCGTGCGAGCGCCCCGGAGCGCTCCGGTCGAAGATTCGTCCGCCTTTGCTGCGCCATCTGGTCAGAGAGGGCCCGACCGGCGCGCGCGTCATTGAAGCTCGAACACGAGCCCCGCGCCGTTGCTCCCGCCGGCGCTCGTCGTGCCGAACAGCGCGCCTTTCGCGCCGAAGATCACGCCGCCGAGAGGCGTCGCTCCGTCGCTCGCGACCTGGAACTTGTACAGAGTGCTGAAGGTCCATTTGGTCTTGCCTGCGGCGGGCGGCTTGAGCTCGTAGATCGTGCCGGCGCCAAGCGGACCGCCGCCCGCCGCCGTCACGCCGTAAAGCGCGCCGTTCGTGCCGATGACGATCGGCCCGACCGGGAATCCTCCGTCGCTCTCGCCGGTGAATTCGTGCAGGTCCGACTCGGTCCAAAGCGTCTGCCCCGACGTCGGCGGCGCGAGCTTGTAGACGACGCCCCAGCCCTTCGAGCCTTGGGTTTCCGCTGCGCCGTAAAGCGCGCCGTCGCGGCCGAGCGCCACCCCGCCCTCGGGTCCGCCGCCGCCCTGGAAGCCGAGAAAGTCGAACAGGATCGTCTCCGTCCAGGTCGTCGTGGAGCCGGAGGGCGGCGCGAGTTCGAATGCGACGCCGAGACCGAGCGCCCCGCCGCCGATCGTCGTGCCATAGAGCGCGCCCTGCGGCCCGAAGGTCGGGCCGGCGGTCGGCGTTGATCCATCACTTGCGCCGCCCTTGAAGGCGTAAAGGACGGTTTCCGTCCATTCGCCGCCGGCGGATTTGGGAGGCGAGAGTTCGAACACGACGCCCTCGCCTGCCGCCCCGCCGGCGGAGGTCGCGCCGTAGAGATTGCCCTCGGTGTCGATGATCAGATTGGCTAGCGGGGCGGAGCCGTCGTTGGCGCCGCCCTGAAAATTATAGAGCGTCTTCTCCGTCCATGTCCCCGCGGGCGTCGAAGGCGGGATAAGCTGGAACACGGTCCCTTGCCCGGCGCCGCCCGCGGCGCTCGTGGTTCCATAGAGTATGCCGCTTGCGTCGGCGACGAGTCCGCCGATCGGCGTCGCGCCATCGAGCGTCCCGCCGAGGAAATTGTAGATCACGTTGAAGGACCATTGCCCATTCGCGAGTGGCGACAGGCTGTAGACCACCCCGTCGCCGGCGGAGCCGCCGCCTGCGGTCACGCCATAGAGCACGCCGCCATCGAAAAGGACGCCCGACTGAGGTCCTGCGCCGTTCGTTCCGTTGAACTGGAGCAGCTCCGCGTATGTTTTCGCTGCGGCAGGGTGAGAGAGTTCGGCGGCGGCGACCACGGCCGCGAGGCTCGCCGCGAGCCGCAGATGCGAAGCGCGCAGACAGTTCTTCGACGTCTTGAGGAAAGCCATATTCCTTCTCCTACTCGAACTTCAGGGTTTGCTAGAGCGTTCGCGCCGACGGGGTATGGAAGACGACGCTGGTGGAGACGCTCATTTCTTTTGCGGAATCTGCAGCACGACGATCTGGCTCGGGCCGGCAGTCGGGATTGGCAGGAAAGGCTCCCAGGCCTCCCAGCCAAAGTCGGCGACGTAGATTTTTCCGGTCGTCTCATTGACCTTGACGCCTTGCGGGAAGCTGTCGAACTGGATGCCTCCAGGCGCAAACCAGTACGGGCAGCCCACATACGGCGGCGGGCAGGTCGGGCCGACCTGGATGTCATAGCCGACGAGGTCGAGCGTCTTCTCGTCGACCACGTCGAGCGTGCCGCTGGCGGGAGCAGTAATGTAGACGGCTTGATTGGTGCTGTCGGCGTAAGGCGCGAAAGCGTTTGGCAGATTCAACGTCTTGATCACGGAGTTTTTAGCCGTGTCGATGGCGATGAACAGGCCGTATGATTCGGACGCGACGTAGAGACGATCAAGACCTTCGTCGACGTCGGCCCAGTCGTTTTCGGAGCCGATGCTGGTGCAGCTGCCAGAAACGCCCGGGTTGCAACCCGGAGGGCTCGGAGGAACGCCAACGCCCTTGATGTAGCCCTTGACCGTGTCAGTGTCGCCGTCGATCACGAGCACGGTGTCGTCCCAATGCGCCGGGGCGTAGAGCGTGTTCGTCGTCTGGTTCATGATGATGTAGTAGGCCCAAGGGAAGGGGATGCGCTTCAGCACCGTCAGCGTCTTCGGATCGATCACGTCGATCTCGACATCCGCGTTCGACACGTAAAGCTTGCCGTTCTTCTGGCTCTGCTGGATGGCGGGCGTGAAGAAGCCCTCGAAGCCGGTCTTATTGCTGTCGATCACGGCGTAGTTGACGACCTCGTCGGTGTTCCCGTCCACGACAGCGATCGTGCCGAGCTGTGTCAGCACGTAAAGCGTGTTCGTCGTCTCGTTGATCGCGATCGAGCCCGGCCCCCCGAGATAGACGCCGGTGAGCGGGCTTGGCGGGATCGTGATGGTGTCGATGATCTCGTCGGTCTTGCCGTCGATGACGGTCACCGTTCCGTCGCCGATGTTTCCGATGTAGACGCGGTTGGTCGTCTCGTTGATCGCGACCTGGAGCGAGCCGGCTTTCGGCGAGGGAATCGGGATCGTCTTTATGACGGTCGGCACGAGTGACTTGTCGCCCGCGAAAGCGGCGTCAGACGGAACATAGCCTGGAGAGCCTCCTGCGATCGCCGCTAGTGCCGCTCGCATCGCTAACCTTGAAAATCGCAACATCGCATACTCCTCCACTCGTTGCGCCTGGCCGTGACTCCGTCGCAGCCTTGTGGGGCGTTCCTCACTCGCGTCCTCGACCGGTCAGCCCCGACGCCGGCCTGACATCACTAATGTTTCGAGCGTTGTCCTCGACGCGCCCTCGTCTCAGCAGCGAAACGCCGCGCCATCCGCCGCGTGCTAATTCGCTCCAGGAAGCTGGAGGACGAAAATCTCGCTCGGAGCTGGCGATCCGTACTGCGGGTATGCGCCCAGGCCGAAATCCGCGACGTAGATCTTGCCGTTCGTCCAGTTCACCGCCAGGTTCTGGGGTTCGTATTGGGGACCGATCTGGATGTTGTAGGCGACGGGCTGGCCCGTTCTGCCATCGACGACGGTCAAGAGCGATGAGAGGTCCGATAGGGCGTAGACGCCGTGATTGACCGGATCGATGTCGACGCCATAGCCGGAATAGGCGCTTGCCCAAGCGTTTGTGGAATTGATCACCGTGTCGGTTTTCGTGTCGATCGTCACGAAGCCGCCGTTCGACTCGCTCGGCGTGAAATTGCCTTCTCCGAGGATGTAAAGGTGGTGGAGCTCTTCATCGACGGCGCTTCCCTCGAGTCCGTAGGCAAATGTCGGGATGATGGTCTTCACCTCGTCAGAGTCACCGTCGATCACCATGACGCCATTGAACGTTCCGGGCGGAGAGTTGGCGGACGTGTAGATTCGGTTGAGGCTTTGATCGATCGAGAGCGGACCGGCCGCCAAATTGGGAATGCGCTTCAGCACGGTCTGCTTCTCGGGGTCGATCACGTCGATCTCGACCGTGCTCAGGGAAACATAAAGCTTTCCGGTTTTCCTGCTGCGCACGATGGCGCGCGTGGAGAACGGGTCGACGCCGCTCATGTTGGTGTCCACGATGAAATAGCTTGTAACCGCGTCGGTCGCCCCGTCGACGACTGCGATCGCGCCGTGATTCGTCAACACGTACAAAGTGTTCGTGTCGTCGTCGATGGCGATTTGTGACGGTCCGGGCGGGGTGTAGAGATTCGTGTAGATGACGGGGATGGGTATGGTGTCGATGATCGTGTCGGTCGCGCTGTCGATCACCGTTACCGACGCGCCGCCGGGATACTGGTCATAAAAGGAAGCGCCGAGGTTGGCGACGTAGACGCGGTTTGTCTTGGTGTTGACCGCCGGCCAGATGGAGCCCGCAGTTGATGGCGAGATCGGTATTGTTTTGAGGGCGGTCGGGACGAGGGGATTCTGCCCCGCAAAAGCGGCCCCAAGGCCCGCCATGGCCCAGGACGCAGCCGCCATCAGCGCGCCGCGCAAGGCGAATTTGGAACAAATGAACATTCGGCCCTCTCAGACTCAGACTGGAGCCCGGGCCGACTTTGCTCGGCCCCCTTCCTCTCCTAAGACGAGCGAGGGAGCCAAAACACGACAGGGAAAAACAAATTTTCTTTAAAATTTGCAAACCACCCTCGTGAGCGTTCTCGGGCGCCGAAAATTTAAGCAAATGCGAACAAGCATCCCGACGGAGGCAGGCGCAACGGGAGCTTTTCCGAGCGACGCTTACATTACTTGCCGCCGAGCATCGCTGCGGCCTTCAGGAAGCGCGCGGGATCTATCGCTTCGCCGTCGGAACGGACCTCGTAGTGAAGATGCGGGCCGGTCGAACGGCCTGTCGAGCCGACACGGCCGATGACCGCGCCAGGCGCGACCTGCTGGCCCGGGGCGACGTCGATCTGCGAAAGATGTCCATAGCGCGTCGCAAGCCCGCCGCCGTGGTCGATCTCGACCATGTTGCCATAGCCGCCGCTCGGCCCGGCGACAGAGACGACGCCGCCGGCGGTCGCATGCACCGGCTCGCCCTGATCCTGACGCAGATCCACGCCGCTGTGCAGCGCGGGCCGCCCGTAGAAGGGGTCGGTGCGATAGCCGAAGGTCGAGCTGATCTGCAGCTCGCCGTCGAGCGGCTTGCGCAATGGCACGCTCGGCAGCGCACGGCGCAGCCCGTCGAGAGTCGCGACGGCGTTCTGAGCCGCGGCGAGGTCGCGCTCGAAGGCCCCGACCCCCGCCGTCGCGCCCCGCTCGTCGGCGGCCACGAAGGGCCCGCCGACGGCCAGGGGGGCTTTCGTCCTGGCCCTCGCGACGTAACGCTCCACCGGCAGCCCCGCCTCGTCGAAAGCGCGGCGCAGACGTCCCGCCGCCGCCAGCGCCGGCCTCACGATGCGCTCGACGCGCGCGGCCTGGTCGTGCTCGATTCGGTCGAGCGACAGCGAGAGGCTGTCGAGCCGCGCCTGCATCGGCAGCGCGGGATCGGCGGCGTTGGCGAGCATCAACGAGGAGCGTAGAGACGGCGACTCTAGGCCGCCGTCCAGGCTCGCGCGCTCTCCGCTCCGGCGTCCGGACGCTGCGGGAAGCTGCGTCGGCGCGCCTGCCGGCTGCGGGCCGCGACCGAGCCGCAGGTCCAGGCTCTCGGGGTGCGGCTTTCCGTCCTGCGGCGGCTCGTCGACCGCGTTCTGCGAGGTCCGCGCCGGCGTCGCCGGCGACAGCAGCGCGCCGCTCGTCAGCAGCGCCTTCGCCGCGCGCTCATCCTGGGGATCCTGCGCGGTGCGCTCGATGAGCTGAGCGACGAAGGCGGCGCGCGTCTCCAGCATGGCCTGGCGCACGACGAGGCTCTGGACCTTGCCCTCCACGCCGTCCTGGTCGATGAACTTGCGGCTCGTCAGCTGATCGAGACGCAGCCTCGCCGCGGCGAGACGATCCTCATAGGCGTATTGCATCTGCAATTGCCGTTCGATGAGGCCCGCGAGAACGTCGTCATGGAAGAAGAGATAGGCGGCCGCCGCGAAGAGAACCAGCGCCAGCAGAACAAACGCGCCCGCCGCGCACAGCAGCGCGAGACGCGAAACCGTGAAGCTGCGCCGGCTCTGCCCCCGCGCGACATGCACGACGAAATCCGAGGACGCGTCCACATAGGTGTAGGACTGGCGAGGAACCATTGTGCTTTCCTGTTGGGGACCGCGACCGGCGAGGGCCGCGAGAGTCTCGCGCAACAAGAAAACATCATTAAGGTTAATGATCTCCCAAGCGACCGCGGTTGGCCTCCGGTTTTTCAAGCTCATTCATGTGCTTAGTCGCGTCGAAGCGCTTGACGCGCAGTTCGGCCCGGAGAAATGCTGGGGCCCCGCCCGAGGAGCGAAACATGCGTTCGCCCATTTCCGACCCTGCAGCTTTCGCACGCCGGTGGGCGGCGGACTGGAATGCGCGGGACATCGAGGCGGTGCTCGCTCACTTCCATGACGACGTCGTGTTCACGTCGCCGGTCGCTGCGAGGCTTGCTCCCGCAAGCGGCGGCGTGGTGCGGGGCAAGTCCGCGCTGCGCAGCTACTGGACGGCCGCGCTGCGCAAGAACACCGATCTTAGATTCGAGATCATCTCGGTGTTTACAGGGGTAGATTGCCTGCTCATCTTGTTCCGCACGCAGAAAGGCGAGGATCGTATCGAGATCCTGCGGTTCCGGGACGGGTTGGTGTTTGAAGGACACGGAACCTTTGGCGTTCCAGCCGGCTCCTGACCGGTTGCGGGCGGCGTCTGGGCGGGAGCGTCGCCGCGCCCGCGCTCCCTGGAGTTTGGCCGCGTCTTTTTTTCGTCCATGTTCGCAGGCAGGCTCACGGAAGGTCGTGTCGAATCGTCGCGTCGCCCGCGCGCGGACGGCTCAAGCTCCGCGAGACGCCTGCACAGGAGCTTGACGCATGTCCATCAACTTGGCCGAGCTCGGCGAAGAGCGCGCTTTTCTAGGAGCGCCCATGTCCCCGATCGGAGCGGAGCTCGAAGGCTTCTCCGATGGTTCGGAGCTCGAGCCGCAACCGTCCGAAGACGCAGGGATCATAACGGAGCCCGCGCTGCTCGTCACGCAGGGCCGGCACCGCTTCTATTCGCTCGTTCTGTCGAGCGACCTGCTCGCCGCGACCGCGACCGTCGACGCGCGCGCGGAGAACCCCATCGACGGCTTCCAGCGGCGCCTCGACCGCCGCCGCGCGCGCGAGATCGCGACCTATATGGACAGCGGCTTTGGCACAGCGCCCTGCGCCGTGATCCTTTCGGCGCAGCCGCGCGCCCAACTCAAATTCGAACGCGCCAGCGGCCTTCTGACTTTCAAGCGTACGCCCGGCGCCTTCCTCATCATCGACGGGCAGCACCGCACCTACGGCTTTCATCTCGCGGAGCGGCGCATCAAGGCGCCCGTCGTCGTCTATAACCGGCTGACGCGCGCGCAGGAGTGCCAGCTGTTCATGGACATCAACACCAAGCAGCGCCCAGTGCCGCCAGAGCTCCTTCTCGACATCCGCCGCCTGTCCGAGACCGAGTCCGCGGCTGACGCGTTGCTGCACGACCTCTTCGACCTCTTTGCGGCGCGCGAGGACAGCGCCCTGCGAGGTCTGATGTCGCCCTCCGAGAGGCGGCGCGGCATGATCTCGCGCGTCACCTTCAACGCGGCCGTCAAAGCGATCAAGGGCGCCTTCGTCGACGCCTCGGCCGAGGACGTGTTCGGCGTGCTGAACCCGTTCTATCTGGCTTGCGCCTCCGGGCTTGCGGTGCACGGGCTGCAGGCGAACATCGCCCACGCGGCATTGTTCAAGGCGCTGACGCTGCTCTTCCCGGACATCGCCGAGCGCGTCGGCGAGCGTTTCGGCGGCGCTTATAGCGTCGGCAATTTCGAGCAGGTGCTGATGCCGTTCTTCCGGCGGCTCAAGAAGAACGAGCTGCCCAAGCCAGGGATCGGGCATCTCGCGCTATACGAGCACTATCGCAAGACGCTCGCCGCAGGATTCTCGCTCAAGCAGTGGCTCTTCGCATGACCTCCCCTTGCGCAAGGTCAAACCCTTCTTACATCTTGGCGGCCGTCGCGCGGCGCGCCGGCCGCTAACATCGGGTCCCCACATGAGCAACTGTCGACAAACCGGATGGTCAAGCAGCTTCGCCTCGGCCTCGGGCTGCGGGCGTTGGAGCCCGTTCGAAATCGCGGCGACGGTTCTAGGCTTCGTCGTCTTCTGGCCTCTGGGGCTCGCGCTCCTCTGCGCGAAGCTCTGGCAGCGAAACTCGGGCGCGCAGGGCGACCTGTTCTCATTTCTTCGCGAGCAGGCGCATCGCGTCCGTGAGGCGGTCTTCGCGCCCGCCGCGCCCGATTCAGTTAGCGCGACGCCCTTCTGGGGGTCGAGCGGCAATGCGGCCTTCGACGAATGGCGCGAGAGCGAATTGCGACGGCTCGAGGCGGAGCGGCGCAAGCTCGCCGAGGCCGAGCGCGAATTCGCCAAGCATATCGAGGAGCTGCGCCGCGCCCGGGATCGCGAGGAGTTCGAATCCTTCATGCGGGGGCGCGGGCAATCTCGGGCTGGTTAACGCTGTCTTAACCGGTCTTTTTTCTCCAGGAAAATCAGGCACTCATCGAATGGCCGCCATCCAGGGCGTCCTTAGAGCACCGTCGCGTCATTTTACAACCATCCCCCGCTGGTATATTTGCCAGTATCTGACACACCCTCAGCCGGGATATACCAGCGCCATGGCAAAAGACCTGACCGTCCGCGGCATCAAAGCCGCCAAGCCCCGAGAAAAGCTCTACCGACGCCGCTCTATTCACCTGCCTGATTAGCCCCGTCCTCGGGCAGTTGCTTTGCCCAATACTCAAGCAATCCCGCACCGGCTGAGAGCGGGTCAACTCCTGCCAAACCGGGTCCTTCGAACAGTTGCCTACCGACCTCATTGTTTATATTACCTAGGGGTGATGTTGACGGTAAATCAGGAAGATGCCCAATCCTATATTCTAGCTCATCTCGCAACAGCGCAGCGTCGATACGATATTTGCTCATAAACTCTGTTATATATCTCTCCCTATCCGACTGCTCTATCGAATTGTAATGTGCCAAGATCCTATTTTTATCTTCTGAATCAGTAGCATGTCTCACCTCAATTTGCATACTTGCACGCAATGAGCGCACATCATTGTTGTGGCTTTGCT
>Ga0187782_10000753_pt1 | contig 22663 bp, 20 predicted proteins | sample 0715_SJ02_MP15_2_FD_132454 | JGI IMG/M metagenome (GOLD analysis project Ga0187782, IMG submission 132454) | Tropical peat soil microbial communities from peatlands in Department of Meta, Colombia - 0715_SJ02_MP15_20_MG | ecosystem: Environmental > Terrestrial > Soil > Wetlands > Peat | place... | reverse complement strand
TGCTCATGTTTTGACTTTGTTGAGGCCTAGAGACGGCCTCGACTCACGCTAGCACATCGCGGACGAGCACTTGTCAACCGAGTTCTGTGGACTGGCGCTTGAGGGCGGAGGGGTGAGAGGAAGCAAGCGTCCGAGGCCGGCCTAAAAGGCGGCCGCTACAAGACCTCCTCAAGCGCGGAGGGCAGGGCGTCGCGCTCACGTCACGCGCGTCCCTCGGCTCGCGCTGCTCGCTCGGGATGTCTGTCCTTATCGGACAGCCAGGGCGATTTTGCCGCGGGTGTGGCCCTGCGCGTTGAGTTCCTGCGCGGCGCGGGCCTCAGCGAGCGGAAAGACTTTCTCGATGATCAGTTTGAGTTTCCCGGCATCGACGAGCTTGGCGATTTCGCCCAATTGCTCGACGTTGGCTTGCACGAACGTGTGATGGGTCCGGACGCCGTGCGCGGCGGCTTTTTCAGCGGACGGCGGCATCAGAATCGAAACGTAGATTCCGCCTTTCTTGATCACCTGATACGAGCGGTCGCCGGTTTCGCCGGTAATCGTGTCGAGGACCACGTCCACGCCGTGCACAACGTCTTCGAATTTCGTCGCAGTGTAGTCGATCACCTGATCCGCGCCGAGCGAACGCAGGAACTCCTGATTGCGCTGCGACCCCGTGGCAATTACGCGCGCGCCTTTGATTTTTGCGAACTGCACGGCGAAGGTGCCCACGCCGCCAGCCGCGCCGTGAATCAACACGGTTTGTCCCGCCGATAGCTTCGCGCCATCGAAAAGCGCCTGCCACGCCGTGAGAGCGACGAGCGGAATGATAGCGGCGTGGACGTGGTCGATTGATTTAGGTTTGAGCGCGACTTCCGACTCCCGCACGGCGATGTATTCGGCGTAGGCGCCGTCGCGGGAGAGGTCCGGACGGCTGTAGACCTCATCACCCACTTTCAGCCGGGACGCGCCGCTGCCAAGGGATTCGACGACGCCGGAAACGTCCCATCCGGGGATCATGGGCAGCTTGTAATGGATCCGTTCCTTGAAGAATCCGGAACGGATCGCCCGATCGACTGGATTCACGCTGGTTGCGTGAACGCGGATAAGCACATCGCCGGAGCCGGGCTCCGGCTTGGGGGCGTCCTCGTAGCGAAGCACCTCGGGACCGCCGTATTCGTGAATTCGCACTGCCTTCATGGTTGCCATCCGCGTCTCCTCAATTCGCCTCTGGATTCGAGCCCGACATGGGCCTTGGATGATACCCAGCGCGCATCATTTTCGACAACAGTTCGTTCGAGGCGCCGGGCGCAAAGGCCGAGTGCAGCGTCGAGCGCGCAGACAAGAGTGTCTGCGCCACGGGGGCACGGCACGGCCGCGCAAGAAACGGAATATATTGAACCGTGACGGCCCGTCGTGCTAACTTCCGCGCAACAGTGGGGGAAATGCGGGGGATTTCGATGCGCGCCTGGGCGACTCTTCCGTAGCACGCGACTCGACGGTTCGGTTATAGCCCTCGGAAGTGAAGCCAGCCGCATAGGGAGGTACCGCCATGTTTGAGGCACAGAAAGAGGAAAAATCGAGCAGTGCAGGCATGTGGATCGGGGTAGCGGTCGTGCTGGTAGTGGCGATCGCGCTCGGATGGTACGTGATGGGCCCCAGGGGCGGCGCGAAGACGGAAACGGCGCCGTCAAGCGCGGCGGCAGGAGCGCCGGCAGCGGGTGCCGACCCGGTGCACGATTTGCGGGTGGTCAGCGTGAAGATGGACAAGGATCCGACCGGCACCGTCGCAGTCTGGGCAGTGGACCTGCGCAATCTCTCGCACACGTATGCGTACAAGGACGTTGGCTATCAGACGACGTATCTTGGAGCGGACAACAGCGTCATCTCTCAGAATAGCGGGAAGATCAGCCTCAGCCTTGATCCTGGCGAGGAGCAAACGACGGAGTTCCGCGACATCCTCTACCCTTCCGGAACGGCGATCTTCAAGTTCGTGGTGACCGGGGCGACGGCTTCCAAGTAGCGATCCGCTAGTTGCTGCTTGTGGTGGTCGCTGCGGTCTTCAGAACGAGCACGAGGATGCGCCCGTCCGAGTGAAATTCGCCGCCCGTGGCGGTCTTTGCGGTGGTCAGCGGGCTGGCAGGCGTGACGTGGTCGCGGGCGACCACGAGTCCAGTGCTGGAAAGCGTGTCGTTGACGAATTCCCTCTCACCATCGATGGCCGGATCGATTTTGTGCGTGACGCTGTTATTGCGCTGATCGCGCTCGAACCCGATATCGTGCGTGGCGGCGATGCACCACACGGTTTTCCCACCCGCCGTGTAAGGCGACTTCCATACCCGCAGGTGATTCCGAGACATCACGACGCGCACCGGCTCGGCGTGCGCGAAGCCGTAGTCCTGAGGCCGCCCGAAGAGATACAGCGTGCTCATCGGCATTGTTAGATAGTCTTTCTTTTCGAGCGAATCAACCAGGCCCGTGAGCACGGTGCCTCCTACCGAGCTGTCCACGTGCACCCAGTCGGCTGCCTTGAACGTCGCGACGACTTGATCCTCGGTGCCGAGGATCAGGATGTTGACCATGTCGCCGGCATTGCCCTGTTGGTCGGAAACGCGCCGCGGAATTTGAGTCAGCAGTTCCGGCGTGACGGCCGCGATGCGCGATTCAGCGGGCCCCCCAACTGCGGCCGCTGCGCCGGTCGTGGAGCCTTCACTTACGACGGTGATCGTGACCTGAAAGCTTCCTTGCGCTGACTCTCCATCCTTCTGGCTTTGGTTGATCCCGAAGAACAGCCGGTTGGCCACGGGCGCTTCGAAGTCCAAGGACGAGCCGACAAGGAATGGCTGCCCGCCGCCGTCGGCTGGACCGAGGCGGGCGATCAGGGCGCCGTGACCCGCATCGGGAACGGCGTATTCGTGAATCAGGTCCCCAAAGCCGCGCGTCAGGCCGTCCGGGCCAAACGACCGCTCCTTCGACTTGGAAGATTGTCCCGCGGGATAGGTAATCGTGCCGATTGCTGCGAAGTGGACCTTTTCGCCCGAGCGCAGGTCGATGTTGCTATCGACCCATTGCTTCGTGCCGTCGACATCAACGTCGTAGGACTTGGCCCCAGCGGCTGGTGCCGGACTGGATTGAGTGGCCTGCGCGTGCGCAATGGCAGCCGCGCATGCGAACGCGAGAACCAGCGCCACCGTCTGCGTGTGTCTCATGGCTGGACGATGATAATCCGCTTGCGGCAGAGCGCGCAACTCCGCCGCGGGAGCGGCTCGGCCCATTAGGCGAAGCCAAGAATTGGTAGTAGAATTCGCGAAACGCGGGGTGCGTTGCGCTCGGATTGAGCGCGTTCGGAGCGGAGACGAATGGATGCCAGCTGGCTGGCGCTGCTGATTGCGGTAGCGATCATCTTTATCTTCTTCGTTCTCGTGCAGCACTGGCAGAAAGTTCTCCGGCACCAGGCGTGGTCCGTCCGCCGACTGATGGAGCGCGTGCAAAGCATCGAATCGGTCGCCGAGCCGCAGTTCCTCGAACGTCTTCACGAGGCCGCGCCGATGCCGCTCGAGCAGGTGTTCACACTTTCGTTTCGCATGGATGACCGCTTCTGGAACGAGGCGCTGCGCGCGACCGAAGAAGAACGGGAATTTGTTCGCAAGTACGGCAGCTTCGTCGGCTCTGTGAAGCTCGAGCGCTGGCGCAGCCACACCGTCGCGACGATTGCAGAAGTGCTGCCCGACCACAAAGCGGCGGGCTGGCAGACACGCTCTGTCGATTTTTACGCCGACCACGCGAACGGCGGCGACGCGTTCACGCTGTGGGAATTGCCACTCGCGCGCGTGGGACCATCCGCCGAGCGTCCACCGTCGCTGGAACTTTCCCTGCGCGGAAATTCAGTGGAGTTTCGCGGTCATCTTGCGAGCCGCGGGCCGAGTGCGGGCGACAATGGCCACAACGGGGCAACGGGCTTCGATGATGTTCTCTTTTTCCACGTGCCCCTTGACGCAGCGCAACTCGCGCGTTTCCGGAGCCACGATCCTGCAGGCAATGGGAACGGAAACGCCGGCGCGCACGAGCTTTCAACGGGAGGCGCGTGGCAAGCCTTCTATTCCGACCGCGACGAGACCCTCGGCATCGAATGGCAACTGCGGCTGCACGACCTCACGAAGAAATCCGAGTGGGAGCGTTGGAAGATTCTCGAATCGAGTGAAACACCGCTCATCGCCGAGCAGAAATAGTCATCATTGGGTGGAAGCCGCTTTACTGGGAGTGAGGTCTCACCGGAAATCCCAGCCAGGCGTTCGTGAGTCCCATCAATTCCCGCGCGACGGAAAAAGTGTCCTGCGTGGTGCTCCACCAATGGCCGGCATCGAACGGATCCTGCGGCGCCGCGCGTACGATGGCACGCGGATTTTCGCCGACCATCTTGCGCCAGAGCGTCTTCACGCGGCGCGTGTGCTGCGGCGAGGTCACGATGATGACACTCGACTTTCCCTCGCGACGCATCTTTGCCGCGATTTCGGCGACTTCCTCCTGCGTGTCCACGATCGGATCTGGAAGCACGTGGACCGCCGCCTCCGGCACGCCGCTGTGGATGAGCACCTGGCTGTTGAAGTAGTCCTCGCCGAGATAGCGAATGTTCATGGACTTCAGTTCCGCTGTGGGCGCCACGGGCTGGCTGACCCAAACTTCGCGCGCCTCGCCGAGGCGGTAGAGGTGCGCAGCCTCCTCGGCACGCCAGGGCATGTTGCCGCTCAGAACCACGATGACGTCCGCCGGAGCCAGCGGATCTTCGCGGATGAGCCACAAGCCGACTCGTCGAAACGCCGCCAGGCCGGCCGCACACACTGCGATCAGAACGATCAGCGCCGCGATTCGGAAAGAAAACCGGCGGGCCATCGCAATTCGGCTAGGCGTCGGACTTGATGGATTTGCTTCGCATCAGCAGTCCACGCAGCCCCAGCAGGACGAGGCGCGGCTGGCGCAGGCAGACACGCCAGAGGAGCTTCCAAGCATCGTCGCGCGAGCACTCTCCGAGGGATCTTTTGGCGGGGTCGTTCAACAAGTCCACAAGGTAGCTGTAATCCGATTGCTCGAAATGATGCAGCGAGCGGCGCAGCAAGAGATGAAAATCGAGTTCCCGGCGCAGCATTCGCAGCTCGGAACTTGCTCCGCCATTGAGGATGGCCTCGGCGACGCCCAGCGCGCCGCGGAAGCCCGTAACGATTCCGCCGACCGTGGAGACTTTGACCTGCGCGGCTGCGTCCCCCACCAGATACACCGATCCGCTTCCGAGCTGCCTTCGCACGGGAACCCAGCGCTTGTAAACGGGAATGCGCGCGCCCTGGAATTCGAGTGCATCGAGCTTTCGCTTCTCGAGGAATCGCTCCAGCCGCCGCTTGGTTTCCGGTCCCGACTCTCCGATCACACCGAGCGCGCCGCGCGTCGCGGATTCCGGAATCAGCCAATAGAAATACGGAGTGTCCTGCGGGACGAACCAGACTCGCACGGTGTCCGGAGCCATGTCTTTCGGCAGCGGCACGATTGCCTGCACGAGCGGAACGGTTTCGAGGGGCTCCCAGCCGGCCGCACGCGCGACGCGGCTGGTCGCGCCGTCGCCGCCGACGACTGTCTGTGCGCGAACTTCCTCGTGGTGGTTATCGGCGCAGCGCTCGACTTCGACTGCCAATCCGTTTCCGTTGGCATGCAGGGCGTGAAATCGCCTACCTAGCTCGACGCGCGAGCCGGCTTTCCGCGCTTCCTCCGCGAGGCCCTGGATCAGCCTGCGCCGTTCGATGATGAGATCGGGATCTTTCAGCGCGATCGTGGCCGCGCGGCCATCGGTGAACAGCTCGAACCGGTGAATTTCATTCAGCACGCTCGATTCGGCCGCACGTCCCAGGATCGACCGCATCCGGTGCGTCACGATCAGAGTGCGCTCGGCGGGTTCGAGCGCTTCGTCGCGCTCGAAGACGCGCACCGGCACGCCTCGCCGCGCCAGCAACGCGGACGTGAACAGTCCTGCCGCGGATCCTCCGACTACGACGACGCTTTGGTTATTTGTGCGAGCGGTGGAAATGGAACGTTCTCTTCCGCATGTTCTGATTGTGCGCCCGAAATTCGGAGCGTCAGTATAGCGTACCGATTCGCTGCCGCCAACGCCGCGCTGTGGAAACTCGCGTCGTTGAGCATGAGATGGTGCGGCGTCAGGCGAAGTTGCCGCCCGGCGGAAACGCAAAGTGCTACGATGGGACACGGTCATTGGCGCGTTTGGGGGAAGAGATGGCGAAATTCGTAATCGCGCCGCACATGCGGCTTCACGAGTGGGTCGCGGAGGAGAAGGGCTACTTCGCCGCCGAGGGTCTCGACTACGAATTTCATGAGGCGATCCCTTCGACGGAAGGCCGCCAGCACAATCTCGGAGACAAAGTGGGCGCCTTTCAGACCTTCGAGAAAGGACGTGGCTCCGACATCGGCTGCGCCTGCCACTGGACCGTGAACGTCTCCGCCTCGGCGGGCCACGGCAAGCTCTACGCTGACGCCTATTCCGTCTCACCCTCCGGGATCTTCGTGCAGCCTGATTCGCCGATTCACGATCCTTCGCAGCTGGCGGGAGTTCCGATTTCCGTCGGCTACCAGTCCGGCAGCCACTACTCGACGATCCAAGCGCTTGAGCAGTATATGAAGCCTGCCGATATGAAACTCTCGTTCGCTGACGGATTGCTTTTCAGCCGAATGGAGTTGCTGATCGACCGCAAAGTTCCCGCGGCGTCCGTCTTCAGCGGTCCGTACTATTTCCTCGAGCAGCTCGGCTTTCGGAAAATCATCGACACAACTTTCATGATGGCCAGCCTGATCCAGCGCAATCCCGACATGGAAGACGTGAAGAAGTACTTTCGCGCGCTACGAAAAGCGCAGCGAGACATCGACCTTCGCCCGGACCTCTATACGCATTACTACAAGAAGGAATTTCCGGGCCGCTTTCACAACATGATGGACACGCGCCGCTGGGGCCCCGGCGAGCGAATCGTCTTCGAGCCTTATACGAAAGAAGTGTTCGAAGAGTCCTTCCACTGGATTGCCGAGCACCGTATCTTCCCCGAAGGCACGATGGGCTCGGGTAGCTACGAGAATTCCTGCGTTTCCCTCACCTCGAAGTAGCGGCCATAGGGCGCTCTGAGCGGCCGAAGGTATGCCTGGCTGACTGCGCGTGGCATTTCGCTGCGAGTGTTCCGATTCGGCACATCGGGGGCGCATTCGATTTACGTTGCCGCGCTGGAACCTTTCGCTCGATGTGCCCGTAAGCTAAGAGACCACTCCCGCCGATCTGGTTGACGAACAAGTGAGGAACGAGACTGTGCTCAGGCCGTGGTCGACTCTGCCGTCCGGTGGTGTCCGAGTGCGTCCAAAAGCCTCGAGAGGCATCTGTTTTGTTTGCGCTCCGGTGTTGTCGCTCGTTCTCGTCGTCTCAGCTGGCGGACAAGGCTCACAGCCAGACCTCACCAGTCAAAGCCTCGAAGACCTCATGAAGATCGAAGTGACTTCTGCTTCCAAGAAATCGGAAAACCTTTCAAAGGCTCCGGCCGCGATCTTCGTTATCACCGGTGAGGATATTCGCCGCGGCGGATTCTCGTCGGTGCCAGACGCGCTGCGCATGGTCCCCGGTCTGTACGTGGTCCAACAGAGCTCGCACAACTGGGTAGTCAGCGCACGGGGTTTTGGCAATACATTCAATGACAAGATGCTCGTGCTAATCGACGGCCGCGTCGTCTATTCACCCACGTTCGGAGGCGTCTATTGGGACGTTCAGGATCCGCCGCTGGAGGACATCGACCGCATCGAGGTGATCCGGGGGCCGGGCGGCACGCTGTGGGGAGCGAACGCCGTCAACGGCGTCATCAACATCATCACGAAGAACTCGGCCAAAACGCAGGGGCCGCAAGTCTCCACTTCGGCGGGAATCAATGAAGGCTACGCGGCTCGGGTGCGCTATGGCGGAGACGTGGGAGCGAACTTCACTTATCGGGTGTACGGCACGAGCAATTACTGGCTGCCCACCGTCAACGGCGAGGGCGCCGACAACTACGACACCTGGAACCTCTCGCAAGGTGGCGCGCGTTTCGACTGGAAAGCTTCCGCGAAAAACGCCGTCGCGTTTGACGGAGAGGGTTATTCCGGGCACGTGCGGGATACTGCTGAAGTTTTCAGTCCCGTGTCACTTCCCGTGCCCACCAACTACATTGCGGTGGTTAAGGGCGGCCACATTCTCGCTCGCTGGAAACACAGCTACAGTGAGCGGTCTTTGACGGATGTCCTGGGGTATTGCGACTGGACCGACCGCGTCGCGATTATCGACACCGATTACCGAGACACCTGCGACGTAGAACTGCAGCACAATTATGCGCTGTCGGAACGGCAGGCGCTAACCCTCGGCGGCGGAATCATGACCACAGCGGACACTTTTCCAGCCACCTTCACTACCAGCTTCGTGCCGTCCTTCAATCGCTACACCACCTACAGCGGCCTGATTCAATACGATGTCGCGCTCCTACCGGATACGCTCCGCATGATCGCCGGGTCGAAATTCGAGCACAATAGCTACACAGGTTTCGAATACCAGCCGCAGATTCGCGCCGTGTGGACCCCCAATGGTTCGAATACGATCTGGGCAGCCGTCTCTCGGGCGGTGCGAACGCCCGCCAAGATCGACGAGAGTCTCCGCGAGCGTTTTGCTCAGACCAATCCTTCACCCCCGCCGCTAACCTTTGTTGTTCTTTCCGGCACGCCAAACGCCGAATCCGAAATCTTGCACGCGTACGAGTTTGGATATCGCTACGAATGGAAGGAGAGATTCTCGGCCGACGGCGCAATCTACTACAATGGCTACGACCGTCTGACCGGATTCAGCGCGCCGGGAGCCCCAATCATCAATTCCTCGCCCTTCTACATCGATATTCCCGAGTCCGTCGAAAATCTGGAACGCGGCCAGACCCACGGTCTCGAGGCATATCTTAGCTATGTGCCAGTTCGCCGCTGGACCGTCTCGGCAGCCATTACCGAACTCCGCGGCATTTCGACTTCGGGGACCACATTTCCGGCCGTGGCAAGCAACCCCAGGCAGCAGGAGAATGTTCAATCGCGTGTCGATCTCAGGCGCGACCTACACTTCGATTCTTCTTGGTATCACTACAACGCCATACCGGACCGTCTGCTACTGGTCAATCGCCTGGACGTGGGCGCTTCGACAAGTTCGATCCACGGATTTGCATTCTCCGTGTGGGGACGAAACCTCCAGCAGGACCGCCACACTGAGGCCATATCCACGCTGTTCCTCGGCGGCGAGATTCGGCGTTCCGTGGTTTTCAAGATCGTGTGGGAGCCTCGCGAAAGCAGCGCCGTCTCGACAAAATAGGGGCCCAGCTGTCGCTTTCCAGAAGGCCCGCGACTGAAATTCACTTGGTTGTGGCCGGCCGCTGACAATTCGCCCGCTTCTGCTAAGATTCCGCCGTGCCCATCGAACGCGAAACGCTCGAAGCCGATGTTCTCATTGTCGGCGCGGGACCTGCGGGGCTTTCCTGCGCGCTGTATCTCGCCAATCTGATCGAGCAGCACGCAGCCGCGAAGAAGTCGCCTGCACTTTCGGCCGAGAATATCTACGTCCTCGAAAAGGCGCGCGAGATCGGGGCGCATCAGCTCTCCGGCGCGATCATGGACCCGCGCGCGCTGCGAGAGCTCATTCCCGATTTCGAGAAGGCCTCGCCGCTGGATACGCCGGTCACGAGCGATGCCGCCTATTACTTCACGGAAACTAGCGCGCACAAACTCCCGATTACGCCGCCTCCGCTTGCGAATCACGGCAACTATATCGTCTCGCTGAACAAGCTGGTGAAATGGCTTGGCGGCCACGTCGAGAAGAAGGGCATCAACCTTTTCACGCAATTCGCTGGCAGGGAACTGCTATACGAGAAAAGCGGTATTGCGGGCGTCATTACCGAAGACAAAGGCGTCGACAAAAACGGCAAGCCCAAGGACAACTTCACGCCCGGCTACGAATTGCGCGCGAAGGTTACCGTGCTCGCCGAAGGCCCGCGCGGCTCGCTTACCAAAGATCTCGTCGCGCACTTCAAACTCGACGGCTTGAATCCGCAAGTCTATGGCATCGGCATTAAGGAATTGTGGGAAGTGCAGCCCGGCCGCATCGAAACGGGCTTCGTCGCGCACACGCTCGGCTGGCCTTTCGGCTCCGACCTCTACGGCGGCGGCTGGATCTACGGCCTGCGAGATAATCGCGTCTCGATTGGAACGGTCGTTGGTCTCGAATACAAGAACCCGCTTTTCGATCCTCACGAGGCTTTTCAGAAATTCAAGACGCATCCGTTCGTGAAGAAGATTCTCGAAGGCGGCAAGCTTGTGCGCTACGGCGCGAAGACGGTGCCGTACGGCGGGTGGTATTCGATGCCGCGCAATGAATTCGACGGCGGCCTCATCATCGGCGATTCTGCGAGCCTCTTGAATTCGCAGCGCCTCAAGGGCATTCACACTGCGATCAAGAGCGGGATGCTCGCGGCCGAGGCGATTTACGAAGCGCTCTGCTCGGGAGACACGTCTGCCGCGAAGCTCTCGACCTATCGCGCGAAGCTCGAGCGGAGCTGGCTGAAAGACGAGCTTTGGGCCGTGCGGAATTTTCATCAGGGATTTCACGGAGGCCTGTGGAAGGGCCTCTTTCATGCGGGATTTCAATTCTTCACTGGCGGACGTGGCCTCATCGATCCGATGCGCACGAAGCCGGGCTACGAGGACTACGCGAAGCTCAACCGCGATGGCTCGCTTGTCGATCAGTCCACGCGTTTCAAGGGCGATGGCAAGCTCACGTTCGACCGCCTTACCGACGTCTATCACTCCGGCACGCGCCACGATGAGGACCAGCCGTGCCATCTCGTGATTCTTGAGCCGAACGTTTGTGGCGATCGGTGCGTGCGCGAGTTCGGAAACCCGTGTCAGTATTTCTGCCCTGCGGCGGTCTACGAGATGGTCAGCGAGAAGGGAGCGGCGAAGCTAAAGATCAACGCGGCGAACTGCGTCCACTGCAAGACGTGCGACATCGCCGATCCGTATCAGATCATTCAATGGGTTCCGCCCGAAGGCGGCGGCGGGCCGAATTATGAGGGGATGTAGTCGCGCTCTCGACTTAGCAAGTCGGTTCAGTAAACTCCAACCGGTTGCCCCAAGGATCGTTTGCATAGAAGCGCCGTATTTCCCCGAGCGCCTCGTCCCACGCGCATTTGACTCCGGCTTCGCTCAGCGTCTCGAAAAGCTCTTCGATGCGCTTCACAGCAAAGGCTGGGTGCGCCTTCGTGGCGGGCCGAAAGTCCTTTTCCACACCGATATGCAGCTGACGCGAACCTACTCTGAACCAGCATCCGCCTCGCGAGCACAGCGGTTCGGGTTTTTCGAGCTCTTCGAGCCCAAGTAGCCGGCCGAAGAAGTGACGCGCGGCGTCCTCGCATCCCTGTGGCGCCGCAATTTGCACGTGGTCGATTTCGATGAGGACCATCCTAGCCGAGTCCTGCCTAGGCCCCGCCAAACACCCTTTTCAGCGCGGCCCAAAGTCCGCCCTTCTTCTTTTTCGGCGTCGCGGTCGGCTGCACCGGAGGTGCGTCTTGCGCTGGCGTCACGGCGTGTTCGCCGAGCGCCTGCTGCACCGCTTTTGCGAATTCCGGCGGTTCGACGCGCCCGGAAAATTCCCACTCCGGTAGGACGCGCGCCGCGCCAATCAGCAAAAGGGTATCCTGCGACGGCCCGGGTGGTGGAAGCGGCGTACCGGCCATGAAGACGAGCGCAGGCATCACGGTTGTTTCGCCTGACACGGTGACGGGCGGAGCAGCCGCCGTTTCCGCTTTCGCCGACGCTACAATCGGATGGTCTTGGTTGGCGTGCTCCAGCACCGCGTACTCGACGCTCGGCTCGGGCTCCGCGGGCTGTTCGGGCGCGGTCGCTGCAGTCGTGGGCGCAGCAGCAGGTGCTGCTTGCGACGGAGCGACCGCGGCAAATTCTGGTGTCACCGGTGCCGGAGGTGGTGCGCCCGAGTCGTCCGCCAGACACTGGCAACTTCCCGGAGTGCCCGCAACCGGAAGCAACTTGCCAGAGTTCAGGAAGAATTCTCCAGCCTGCGGCACGATGATCATTTCGCCCGTGAACTGATGCTCGAGCTGGATCGCGCCGCTCGTGGCGAGAACGCAGAGCGAATCGTCGAGCTCCAGCCCGACGGTGACGTCGCGCGCCCCGCCGCTGATGTCGATCGGCGTGCCAATAATGGTGGGAGTGAAAATGCGCAGCGCCGCTTTTGCCGGCAGTTCGACGCGCATGCGCCCGAAATTGAGCGCCAGCGTGATCGCACCCCCCGAGACCAATACCGTGAATTTTGCTGGACCGCAGATAGCGACTTTGCCGCCGGTGAGAAGCGTCATGCGCGCCTTGCCCGAGTGAACGGTGACGACGCTTCCATTCGACGCGTAGATGCCTGGAGAGGTGGTTTGGCGGTCGCTGGCGGCGACGCCTCCCTCGACTGAAATATCTCTGCCTTCGACACGCGCAACCGCGCCGCTCGGCGCATTATCCGCACGCACAGCCGCTCCGTGGACGGAGAATGCTCCCAGCAACAGCACTGCAGCGACGAAACGCGCCACGGCAAAACGGGCGACACTACGGCGCGCGAATTGGAATTGGGGGTCCATTGCGACGGCCTATACTATACAGCAGTGGACAACGCGTCGAAATCGACCTCACCACTGGCAGACACAGACTCTGAGGCGCAGTCTGCCATCCCGACGCCCCATCTTTCGCGTTGGCGGCGCATGCAGATTCCGGTGATCGCCTGGGCCGTCTACTGGGTCATCCGGCTGATTGGGCCAACGCTGCGCACGGAGGTGGTCGGCGTGCACAACGCGATTCAGATTCGCAGTGCGGGTGAGCCGGCTATCGGCGCGTTTTGGCACCGGTGCATTTTTCCCGCGGCGTGGATTTGGAGGGGTCGCGGAATCGTCGTGATGAATACGGTCAATTTCGACGGACAGTGGACGCGGCGGGTGATTGAGCGCCTCGGCTTCGGGACCGCGCAGGGCAGCTCGACGCGTGGAGCCATTGAAGGGCTCACCGTGATGGCAGGGCATCTCGAAGAAGGCCGCCACGTGGCGTTCACCATCGACGGCCCGCGCGGCCCGCGCTATGTCGCCAAGCCCGGAGCCGTGATTCTCGCGCGCCGCACGGGGAAGCCGATTTCCGTTTTCCACGTTGGCGTCGAGAGCGGCTACACATTCAAGAAGGCGTGGGATCTTTTCAGGCTGCCGTTTCCGTTTTCGCGCACCGTGATGTTTGTCGCGCCGCCGATTCGTGTTCCTGTTGATGCGGACGGCGACACCATGAAGCTCAAGCAAGCTGAGGTGCAGGCCGCGCTCGAACACGTCCGCGATCTTGCCGAATCGTGGTTTGGGCTGACGGAAGACGAGCGCGAGCGCCTGCGAGGAGAGTGGCGCGAACCCGATGTGACCAACCGCCCCACGCCACACGCGTCGTCTGACGCGCAGGCGACCGGGACCTAGCACGCGCCGGATTCTCACGCCTCTCCGAGTTTCACCGTGATATCCATCTTCTTGCCGTCGCGAATGATTGTCAGCGTGACGGTGTCGCCGGGCGACGCGCGGTTCAACAAGAGGCTCAGGTCCATCTGACTGGACACGTCTTTGCCGTCGATCGCGACGAGCACGTCGCCGCCGATGGTCAATTGCTGCATGCCGACAAGGACGGTGCGAGTGCCGCCACGAATTCCCGCCTGCGCGGCGGGACCTCCCGGCGTGACTCGCTCGATGAGAATTCCGTGCTCTACGGGAATGTTCAGCGCGTCGGCGAGGCCCGGCCAGATGGCGCGCCCCTCGGCGCCCAGAGTCGCGCGCCGGACGCGGCCCTGCGTGATTAGGTCGTTCGCCACGCGCCGCGCCGTATTGATGGGGATCGCGAAACCGATTCCAGCCGTCGTGCCCGTAGGCGCGTAGATCGCGCTGTTGATGCCGATCACTTCGCCGCGCGAATTCAATAGCGGGCCGCCGGAATTGCCGCGATTGATCGCTGCGTCGGTCTGGATCGCTTCGTCGATGAACGTGGTATCGCTCGTCTGCACGGTGCGGCCGAGCGCGCTGACGATGCCCGTCGTGAGAGTGCTCTGAAACCCGAAGGGATTTCCGATCGCGAGCACGCGCTGCCCTACCTGCAGGCTGCGCGAGTCTCCGAGCGGCAGAGGGGTCAGCTTGCGAGCGCCGGGATCGATTTGGATCAGCGCAATGTCGTTGCGGGTATCGGCGCCGATATACTTCGCCTTGTAGCGCGACTGGTCGCCAAGAGTGACCTCGATCGTCTGCGCGCCCTCGACCACATGATAGTTCGTCAGGATGTGGCCTGCCGTGTCGATCACGAAGCCTGAGCCCGCACCTTCCACCGGCACGGCGTTGTAAAAGAAATCGTATTGGACCGCGCGGGTAACGATATTCGCCACCGCGGGCGACGCTTCCTTATAGATGCGGACATTTTGCGCTTCGGTGGGATCGAGCGTGCTGTCAGAGTTCGCGGGTACTGGAAGCGCGCTCACCGACGACGGTGTGTGCTGCCCGTAGCGCGAGCCGATCCAGTACGCGCCTAGCCCAACGATCAGGCCCAGGGCAACAAACCGGATAGCACGTCGCCCGTGTTCGCCTTGTGTCATGCGAGCCTCCTGCCGTCCCAAGAATTCTACCGCTTCGCGAGGACTTGCATGCGCCGTTTGGGCTCGAGCTGCCAGCCCACAGACTTCAAAACGAAATTCTGTCAGGAAATGTTTCGTTGCGGCGCGGCAAGTTGCCTTAGCTTCGCGACCAAAGCATCGACCTGCCGCTCGGTTTCTTCGATTGTACCGGAACAATCGATCACGTCGTCGGCCAGCCGCCGCTTTTCGTCGATCGGCATTTGCGACGCATTTCGCCGCTGCGCGTCCTCGCGCGGAACGCCGCGCTGGATCAGCCGTTCGAGCTGCTGCTCCGGGCGGCACCAACAGACGACGACGCGGTCGAAATTCTTTTTTGCGCCTGCTTCGAAAATCAGCGCAGCGTCTTCAAAGGCGAGATCCGGCCCGCCGGGACGGTCGAGCATGGCAAACGATTTCGCCACGATATCCTGGATGCGCGGGTGCATGATCCGGTTGAGGCGCTCGCGCTTCACCGGATCGGAGAAGACAATCGCGCCCAGCTTGCGCCGGTCAACCGCGCCGCCCGGCGCGAGAACCCCTTCGCCGAATTCGCGCACCACTTCCTTGTACGCATCCTGTCCGGGTTCGAGGAGTTCATGGCCCAGCGCGTCTGCGTCGAGCACTTGGTAGTTGCGGTCACGGAGCATCGCCGCCACCGTGGATTTTCCCGAGGCAATCCCGCCGGTGAGGCCAATGCGCAGCATCAGCAGCGTGCGGACGCGACTGCCGGAGCGAGCGTTCTGCGGCGCATGCGCGCGGCCTTGACGGTATTGCTCATCAGCATGGCGATCGTCAGCGGACCGACGCCGCCGGGCACCGGCGTGTACGCGCCCGCGACCTCGACAACGTCTGGATGAACGTCGCCCGCGAGAATCGAGCCCTTCGCTTTGAACGATTCCAGCTTGGCGGGAAAATTTGCGAAAATGCGCTGCGCCTCCGCCGGATCCTTTACCACAATCTGGCCCACATCGATCACTGTTGCGCCGGGCTTCACAAAATCAGTCGTCACCATCGCTGCCTTCCCGATCGCGGCGACGATGATGTCCGCGCGCCGCGCGATCCCCGGCAAATCTTTGCTCTTCGAGTGGCAAATCGTGACGGTTGCGTTCGCGTGCAGCAGCAGGAGCGCTTGCGGCTTGCCGACGATGTCGCTGCGTCCGATCACCACGGCATTCGCGCCTTCGATCGGGATGTCGCTGCGCCGCAGAATTTCCATCACGCCCGCGGGCGTGCACGCGACCAGCGCCGGCCGCCCCGCCACGAGACGCCCGACGTTCACCGGGTGAAAGCCGTCCACGTCTTTTTCCGGTGTGACCGCGTCGAGAATCTTCTTGGAATCGATCTGCTTGGGCAAAGGCATCTGCACCAGAATGCCGTCCACATCTTCGCGATTGTTCAGCTCATCGACCAGCGCGAGCAACTCTTCAGTGGTCGTCGAGGCGGGAGGCGTAATGTGAAAGCTGGCAAGCCCGAGCTTTTCGCACGCGGCGATCTTGCTATTCACGTACAGCTTCGACGCCGTATCATCGCCCACACGCACGGCCGCTAGGCCGGGACGAATTCCCAGCTCAGCGAGCGCAACGATTTCCGCGTGCAGCTCGGAGTAAATTTGGTCTCGTATTGCGTTGCCGTTGAGAATGCGAGCGGACAATGGATGCTCCTAGTATGGTTTTTCTGCCCCACCCAAACGCGCAATCATAGCACACGGAGTTCCGAGGTCGGAGGATGCAGCCGGGCTGAGATCGGGCGGTGTAGAATGTGAACGATGGTCTTCGGCGAAATTACGGAGCGCAAGCGACTGGAGCGCGCGATGCGGGATGCGGGACGCTTGCCTCCCGGCCAATCCGCGACGCTGAAATGGCCGGTGCTGCACGTCGGCGACGTGCCGCGGTTCGATCCGCAGACATGGGACTTCCGCATCACAGGCCTCGTCGAAAAGCCGGTCCGCCTCACATGGACCGGCTTCACCGCTCTGCCAATGAAGGAAGTCACCGCGGACATGCACTGCGTCACGCGTTGGAGCCGCTTCGACGTGCGCTGGGAAGGCGTGCTGTTTACTGAGGTCATGAAGATCGCCGGCGCGAAGCCCGAGGCGAAATACGTGATGGTGCACGCCGAGCAGGATTTCACGTCGAATGTTCCGCTCGAAGACTTGATGCGCCCTACTTCGCTCTTCGCGCTCAAGCAGAATGGCGAACCGCTTCCTCCGGATCACGGCTATCCCGTGCGCCTCGTCGTCCCGCATCTTTATTCGTGGAAGAGCGTGAAGTGGGTGCGCGGCATCGAACTCATGGCGCAAGACTCGCCGGGGTTCTGGGAGGAGAATGGCTACAGCATGTACGGCGATCCCTTCCGAGAGCAGCGCTTGACTGGCCAATAGACGACACTGGAGAATTGAACGACCGCAATTGCGCCCGCCGGCAAATGTCCTTTTTCTCTTCCTAATCTTCCTAATGACCGGCTTACGGAAAATTAATGCGATTTGAGCTAGGCTCGCTCGTTTGCGTTCGAGACTCTAAGGCTGTCTGAATCGAATCCACGGCAGCCCACTTGGCGAATTGAGGCGACATGAAACTGACCCTGCTATGGCTGTGCATTCTGTCTGGGTCCGGCGCGCTCTACGGACAGGACCAGATGAACATGCCCGGTATGACGATGACGCAGCCGACGATCATGACGGACCGACCGGCGATTACCGACGCAAGCATGGTCGTGCCGAGCGGGTATCTGCTTTTCGAAAATGGTTTTGCAGTAACGGGTGACCAGCGGCAGAACAGTTTCGATTTTCCGGAAACGCTCGTCCGGTTTGGGCTGACCTCGACGACGGAGTTGCGCGCCGGCGTGCCGGACTATTTCGAGAACGGCAACACAGGACGCGGATTCGGTTCGGGTTGGGGTGATTTCACGCTTGGCGTCAAGCAGCAGCTTTTCGCGACTTCTGGAGGGTTCGATGCTTCGCTGGTGGTCGCGCTGAGCATGCCAACGGGAGCGAGCGTCCTATCAAGCCACGGATACGATCCGCAGTTTCTCGCGCCCTGGTCGCATCCGATATCGAAGAATTGGACCGCCGCGGGAATGTTTTCGCTTCTGTGGCCGACCGAAGGCACGAGGCGCAATCTCACGGGCCTGGCGAGTTTCTTGATCGACCGGCAGATTACCAGCAAGCTGGACGCGTTTGTGGAATACGGCGGCGAATATCCGCAGCGCGGGGGGCCGCAGCACATCGTGCACGGCGGCGGCTCGTACAAGATCCGGCCCAATCAGCAACTAGATTTGCATTTCGGCTTCGGCTTATCGGCAGCCGCGCCGGACCACTTTTTCGGATTTGGCTATTCGTTCCAATTTCAGGCTCTTCATCGCGGAAAAGGGCGATGAATGCCGACGATCCGGCCCAAGAGGAAGAAATCGAGCTAGGTGCCGAACACCAAGCGTTCGAGCACGGGACCGAGCGCTAGCGCAGGCAGGTAGCTCAAAGCGGTGATCGTGATCAGGCACGCCGTCAGAAGCACGCCGAACGAAATGGAATCGGTGGGGAGGGTTCCCGAGGAAACGGGAGATTTCTTCTGCCGCGCGAACAAGCCCGCCAAGGCCAGAGCGGGAATCGCCAGGGCGAACCTTCCGGCCATCATCGCGACGGCAGTCGTCACGTTATAGAAGTTGGTGTTCGCGTTGAGACTGGCAAACGCCTGGCCGTTGTTGGCAAAGCAGGTCGTATACGCGAAGAGAATCGCGGTAAGGCCATGCGGGCCGGTGTTGACGGTCAACCCAGAAAGGCCGGCCTTGCAGGTTACGGCAATCGCCGTCAGAACAAGTATCACGAGCGGGGCGGTCAAGGCGTACAGCACGATCATCTTGTTTTCCGGCGGCCCGATCCTCTTGCCCAGATACTGCGGCGTGCGTCCGACCATGAGCCCCGCAAGAAAGACGGCAATGGCCGCTGCCATGACCATGCTGTAGAGACCAGTGCCAAGGCCGCCGAAAATCAACTCGCCGAGCAGCATGTTGGTGAGCAAAACCATTCCGCCGACCGAAGTAAAACTGTCGTCCATCGCGTTGGCCGATCCTGTGGCAGTGTTGGATGTAACGGCCGCCGTCAACGCCGTGCCGCCGACGCCGAAGCGAACCTCCTTGCCTTCCATATTTCCGGCCGACTGGCTCGAGTGACGCGCGAAATCGACACCGCGCAGCAGAGGATTTCCTCGCTGTTCAAAATGATGGACAAAAATTAAGCCGCCCACAAAAAGCAAGACCATCACCCAGTAGAAGAGCCATCCCTGCCGAGGCCGGCCAACCATTCGGCCGAAAGTGTTGGTCAGCGCCGCCGGCAGAAGCGCGATCGACAGCAATTCCAGGAGATTCGAAAGCGGCGTGGGGTTCTCGTAGGGATGAGCGCCATTGGCATTGAAGAAGCCGCCGCCATTGGTGCCGAGGTTCTTGATGATTTCGAGGGCCGCCACCGGTCCTTGAGGTATCACCTGTTTGGCGCCTTCGACGGTGGTCGCGATCGCATAGGGATGAAAATTCATGGGAACGCCCTGCCAGGCGAGCAGCAGCGCGCCGAGCAACGCTCCCGGCAGCAGGATCCACAGCAACGCCCGCGTGAGGTCCACCCAGAAGTTGCCCAAGCCATTCGAGACTTCACGAGCCATACCGCGAATGAAGGCCACGCCAACGGCCAGTCCGGCGCCGCCAGCTAAGAAGTTCTGTGCGCAGAGCCCCACCATCTGGCTGAAATAGCTCATGGTGGTCTCGCCGCTGTAGGCCTGCCATGTCGTAGTGGTCGAGAAGCTGACTGCCACATTCATCGCCAAATCCGGGGACAGAGGCGTGGTGTGGTACGCGGGGTAAAACCAGGGAAGAAATTTTTGGAGCCGGAGAATCGCGTACAGCAGCAGCGTAGAAGATAGTCCAAAGAGGACGAAGCACGCCGCGTACTCAGCGAAAGTCATCTCTCGATCGGGATCAACTCCCGTGGCGCGATAGATAAGCGTCTCGATCGGACGGCTGAGGCCTCCGAGCCTTCCGGAGAAAACCTTCTGCATGTACCCGCCCAGAGGCTTCACGAGAGCCGTGACGATTGCGAGGAAAAGCGCGTACTGAAGGAGATTGTGAAGACTCATCGGCGTTGCGCGGGCACAAGATCCGGCCGGGCGCCTCGATCCAATTTCGGCAAGAAGGGCGTTTGTCGGACTCGCTTATTCACTCGAGGACCTAGCTTGGATACAGGGTAGCACCTCTAGCGACCATCGAAGATTGCTCCTTAACGCCAGTCTTATGCAAACCTAATGCGAATGCTGGTAGGCTTATTGTGCTGCGCTTAGCAGTGCGGAGGCTGCGGCCGAGGCAGCCCGACAAACATTTGAAGCCGGATGAAAAGGGAGGCTGCCATGAAAGTCACGATTGTCGTTGCGCTGGCGATGCTCGCGTCGATCCCGGCGTTCGGGCAGGATCAAGCGTCGTGCAAAGCTTATTTCCAGGTGGTGCGCGCCGATGCGGGATCGCCGGGCCTGCGCGCCGGTATGAGCGATAGCGACAAGAATTGGTGGAACAACGAAGGCCAGAAGAAATATCCGGGATTGTGTCTCGATGGCTCCGTGACGGCGGGAGACAAGCCGCGCTACTTGCTGATCTGGACGAAGTCGAAATCGATCGGCCAGGCGAGCGTCGCTCCCAACGAAGTTTTTGGCCAGACGACGAGCGCGCTCGATGCGACCGCGCCCAAGGAGTGGATCTATCAGCCGCGATGGAACGTCACCGGGATCACCATCGCGTATATTCTTTACGATGGACGGATGGACCAGCCTCCCGTGCATTTCGTGGCCTTCGACCGCAGTGGCTGGGTTTTCCCGCACAACAGAAGAGCGCTCGAGAATGCCGTGAAATTTCTCGCGCAAGAGCCCGTCTTTTCGCCCAAGGTTAACTGACGAAGGCGGGCGCCTCGGCGCCTCCTGTATTTGAGACATGAAAATCTCGGTCCTTCTTCTTTTCGCCATTACTTGCGTGTGGTCGGCGTGTGTCTCTCTGGCGTCCGGGAGTCAAGAAAGAGAGGCTCCCGCACTCGGGAGAATCAAGCGGGCCACATCCGCTGCAATCGATTGCAGCGCTTGTCCCAGGGCGCTGGCAAAGGCCGGTAAGACCGCCGAGGAAGAACTGACGAATTGGAAGCGCTTTCGGATTGTGACTGACCCGAAGCAAGCCGATCTCCTGTTCATGTTTTCGGCGAACCCGTACTTGGGCGACTACCTGACGCGGAAGGGGCCGGACACGAGGCCGGTGCGGATCAATGGAACGATCATGACGGTGATCGATCCGCATACGGGAGAAGAGCTGTGGACCGATTCGAGGACGTGGGGCAGCCTGCGCGTGGCCGGCGCGACCCGGGCGTTGATCGAGGAACTTCGCACCGAGTTGGAGAGCGAGGCCCGGAAGTGGACGGTCGAAGACGTGCTTAGCTGCAGCGAGACTCCGGCGTATCAGGCGTTCGCGTTTCTGACTCCGGATGCGGCGCTGGCGACGTCGGTGGCTGGCGTGAGCCGGATGGAGGATTCTCCGGTCCGGCTGAGGATCGGCTCGCCCAGCGCTCCCGATTTCTGCCGGCGCGCGCAGCTCGTAGCCAGTTCGAATGACAAAATCACCGGATTTGAAGTCGTCGCTTCGGAAGCAGACAGCCTCGATGTGGATGACGTACTGGAACAGGCCGACCGCTTCCAATTTACGAGCGGCAAGGATCCGGGGTCGCAAACGGTCTATTTCACGGCGCAGACCCGGGATCGAAAAGTCGCGATTGATTTCGAGCTGCGCGGTCACCGCATGATCTTGACGCGCGTGCGCTACGCATATTAGCCGGTAAGATTTCGGACGGCCACGCAGGGATCAAAGTGAGAGATGCGCGTTTGCAAAGCACAACGTGCGGCACCCACAGAATTTGATTTGAGGATTGAACGCGCTCGGGCGTGAGAAATGATCAGGGGCGAGAAGTGTGCGCCACCCGCCATAGCGATCAAAGTGCCGCGCTAAAGGCCGCCGCGCTACATTCAGTTCTGGGAGCGCCAATCGGGCGATTGGCGCTCCCAGGAGATGCTAATAGATGTCGTACTGCTCCCAGTGGAGCGTCGGGTCGGCCTGGATGATGATGCTCTTCTTGGTCCAACGCTCGAGTTCCTCGATGAGCGAAGACTCGCGCGTCTTGAGAGCCTTGGCGATTTCGGGATGGACGCGGAGAGTGACGCTCCCCGATTCCATCTCCGGCGCCATCTTGCGCGCCTCGCCCTGAATTTCGTAGCACAGCGTCGGAACCGATTTCACCATGCCGGAGCCGGTGCAATAGGGGCACGGCTGGCAAAGCGTGCGTTCGAGCGCCTGCTTGGTGCGCTTGCGGGTGATCGCGATCAGCCCGAATTCATTGAAGCGCAGCATCTTCGAAGGCGCGCGGTCGGCTTTCAGCGCTTCTTCGAGGGCGGCCATCACTTTCTCGCGGTTGCGCCGCTCCTCCATATCGATGAAGTCGATGATGATGATGCCGCCCAGATCGCGCAGGCGCATCTGGCGCACGATTTCCTTCACGGCTTCGAGGTTGGTGCGGACGATCGTGTCTTCGAGGCGCGTCGAGCCCTTGCCGACGAACTTGCCCGTGTTGACGTCGATCGCGACGAGAGCTTCGGTGTGGTTGATGACGATATAGCCGCCGGACTTGAGCCACACTTTCGGACGCAGGCCCTTGTCGATTTCCTGCTGGATGCCGAACTCCTCGAAAATCGGCGTCTCTTTCGTGTAGAGCTTCACGCGATTGACGAGCGCGGGCTGGAAGCGGTTCATGAAGTCGATGACTTTGGTGTACTCCTCCTCCACGTCGACCCAGATCGCCGTGTAGTCCTGGCTGATGTGGTCGCGCAACATACGCTCGACGAGATTGAGGTCGCGGTGGAG
>Ga0187782_10000752_pt1 | contig 22668 bp, 17 predicted proteins | sample 0715_SJ02_MP15_2_FD_132454 | JGI IMG/M metagenome (GOLD analysis project Ga0187782, IMG submission 132454) | Tropical peat soil microbial communities from peatlands in Department of Meta, Colombia - 0715_SJ02_MP15_20_MG | ecosystem: Environmental > Terrestrial > Soil > Wetlands > Peat | place... | reverse complement strand
ATCCATCCCGATCTCGATTCCGATCTGCTTGGCCTGCGCCGCCGGGCGCATCATCGCCACCGCCTGCTCAATCAGCCTGCCGAGCGCAATACAGCGCGGTTCTACCCGCAGCTTGCCGCTCTCGGCACGGGTGGCTTCGAGCAGGTCGCGAATCATGGCGTGCAGCTGGTTCACGCTCTTTAGGACGGTCTTCAGATGATCCGATTGATCGGGCGTCACCGGTCCGGCCAGTCCATCCAGGAGCAGGGTGACGTACTGATGAATGCAGGTGAGGGGCGTGCGCAGCTCGTGCGAAACGTGGGACAGAAACTGGTTCTTGAATTCGATCTGTTGCTTCCTGGCCATGTCCAGGGAGCGCACGACCGCCTGTCGCTCCACGGCGTAGCGCATGGCGCGCTCCAGATGCTTGCTGGAGAACTCGCCTTTGACCAGGTAGTCCTGCACTCCCTGATGCACGGCCTTGAGCGCCAGCGCCTCGTCGTCCTGACCGGACAGCACGACCACCGGCACATCCGGCGCACGCTCTCGAATTTTGCGAAACGTTTCCGCGCCGCGGCTGTCGGGCAGATTCAAATCGAGCAACACCAGCGACGGCGTTTCCCGGCCCAGCGCGGCCAGCGCGTCGGAGAGCCGGTGCACACACTCGACCTCTGCGTCCGGCTGGCTCTCCATCAGACGCAAACGGACCAGATCCACATCTCCCGGATTATCCTCAATCAACAGAACGTGAGCCGCGGGGCCGTTCATCCTTCCTCCTTGTCGGGCAGGCAGACATAACCGAACCAGAACTCTTCCACCGCGCGCACGGCCGCGAAGAATCGCTTGAGATCCGCTGGCTTGCGCACATAGCAGTTCGCTCCCAATCCGTAACAGCGGGCGACGTCGGAGGCCGCCGCCGAACTGCTGAACACCACCACCGGAATCTGTCGCAAGTTCGCCCGGCCTTTCAACGCCAGCAGCACGGTGTGGCCGTCGCGCTGCACAAGATTCAAATCCAGGATCACCAGGTCAGGGCGCACATTGTTGCGGTATTTACCCTCACGCCGCAAGTAGTTGATCGCCTCTCCAGCATCGGCAATGCTGTGCACGCGGCTTTGGTGAGCGGTCTCGGCCAGCGATTCCCGCACCAGCGCCACGTCGGCCGGGTTGTCGTCCACCACCAGAATCTCTCGCGGACTCATGCGTCTGCCGGCTCCAGCTCAGCGGCCGGGAAGGTGAATTTGAAGCTCGATCCCGCTCCCGGTCGCGACTCCACCCAAATGCGCCCCCCGTACTGCTCCACGATCTTCTTGCACAGCGCCAGGCCAATGCCGTTGCCGGGATATTCGGCGCGCGTATGCAAGCGCTGAAAAACCGCGAAGATGCGTTGGTGATGCTCGGGCGCAATGCCAATGCCGTTGTCGCTCACCTGAAACAAACACTCATTCCCCGCACGTTCCCCGGTCACCTGGATCACCGGCGGCGGATCACTGCGAAACTTGAGGGCATTGCCGATCAGGTTGCGAAAGACTTGCGCCAGTTGGGAGCGCACTCCGACCACGCTGGGCAATGACTTGTAATGGACCACGGCCCCGCTTTCCTTCATCGCCAGGCTCAAATCGCGCAGCACTTCTTCCAGCACAAGGTCGCACTCGACGGTGCGGCGCCGTTCCCCGGTCCGTCCCAGACAAGACAGCGAGAGCAGATCCTCGATCAGCGTCTGCATGCGCAACGCCCCGTCCACGGCGTAGTCGATGTACTGGTCGGCGTGCAAGTCGAGCTTGCCGCGATAGCGCTCCGCCAGAAGTTGCGTGTAGGTAGCCACCATCCGCAGCGGTTCGCGCAAATCGTGCGACGCCACATGCGCAAACTGCTCCAACTCGCGGTTGGAGCGCGCCAGTTCCTCGACCTTTTTCGCCAGCTGGCTTTCTGCATTGCGGCGGGGCGCGCAAGGACAGATATTCCGCTCATTCAGCCAGTCGTGCAGCTTGGCGGGCGCGCGCCGCGGATCTCCCGGCAGGCTCTTTCCGTCATAGTCCATCTCCCAGACCGTTGGGTCTTGTTCGTCCCCGTTTTCTTCGATGAGCAGCAGACGCAACTGCTGTCCCGGCTTGCAGAGTTCGATCATAGCCATCGCTTTCCCCAAGGATGAACGCCGAGCAGTCGACCTCCGATTTCGGGCCTACGGCTCTAATGCAGTTTTCTGGATTTCTTGAACCCACGCGTAGGCGGTACATCGGCGGGCCAGCACGAGTCTTTAGTGCCGGAGATACGCGAAAGTCGAATGGCAGGTGTGCGGACGGTCACGTCCCGTCGGAGTTAGGTTAGAACTCACTAAGAGCTATCTGGTCACAATCCTGAGAAACTCACCAAAATGGGAATCGACGAGCGGTCAAAGCAGCAGAGGAAAGCAGGGAAGACTCAGCCCGCTTTCCGTTCCTCGCTTTTGGGAATCTCCAGCGGCTCCTCATCCCAATCAAACGAGAGTGTGCGCGCTGCGGTCTCGATCGGTTGCAGTTCGGGAATGTCCTCGGCCACCGACGCTCCCAGTTCTGAAAACTTTCGGGCCGAAACCAGCACCCGATTTTCGAGCGATCCGATGGCTTGGTTATACGCCTCGACCGCGCGGTCGAGATTGGTTCCGACGGCGGTGATGTGCGCCGCCAGCTTGCGCATGCGCTCGTGCAGCTCTTTGCCCAGCGCACTGATCTCGTGCGCATTCCGCGCCAGCTTCTCCTGATTCCACCCATAAGCCACGGCTTTAAGGAGAGCTATCAATGTAGTTGGAGAAGCAGGGATTACGCGCTGCATCACGCCTTGCTCAATCAGGTCGGGTTCTTGTTCCAAAGCGGCGCTGAAAAACGTCTCCCCGGGAAGGAACATCACCACAAACTCGGGCGTAGCCTCGAACTGCTCCCAATAATTCTTGCCGCTCAGGGTCTTCATGTGGTCGCGCACCTGCCGCGCGTGAGCAGCGAGGCATGCCCGTCGTGTTTCTTCGTCGGTGGTTTCGAACGCGTCCAGAAACGCCTGCAACGGCGTCTTGGCATCGACGACCACATTCTTCCCGCCCGGCAGCTTGACCACGAGATCGGGCCGCAGACGGCCGGTTTCAGTCGAAATTGTCTCCTGTTCGGCGAAGTCGCAGTAGGGAAGCATGCCGGCAATTTCGACGACGCGCCGCAACTGGATTTCTCCCCAGCGCCCGCGCACATTCGGAGTGCGCAAGGCCCGTACCAGATTGCCGGTCTCCGATTGCAGTTCCTTTTGCGTGACGATTAGAGATTGAACCTGAGCTTTAAGGTCCCCATAAGCCTCGCCGCGGGCAACCTCCATTTGCTGGATTTGCGCATCGACTTTACTCAGCGATTCGCGGACGGGACCCACGAGATCGGCAACTGCCTTGTGCCGGGCGTCCAGGTCCCCCTGAGCCTCGCTCTGAAATCGCTTCAACGTCTCGTGTGCGATCTGCAGGAAGGACGAATTGTTGTTCCGTAGGGCCTCGGCGGCCAGGGCTTTGAAGCAATTCTGCAGGTCTGCCCCGGCTTGGGTCAGTAATTCGATCTTTTCGCTGCTGGTCTTTCGTTCCAATTCGAGGGCTGATTCCAGCCTGGCGCGCTCCTCCACCAGGCGCCTCTGATCCTCCAAAAGCCGCGCCAGATCGGCCTTTGCGCCCGATAATTCCTTTTCAATCAATGACAAACGCTCCTGCAAGGCGGCCGTCCGCGAGCGTAGTGCCAGCCATGCAAGTAGAGCGCCAAACAGCAGGCCAATGCCCCCACTGATCCCTAGTTCCATAGACGGAGGTAACTATTCTCGTTTCATTCCCGCTCCTAGCCTAGCACCACTGCGCAAGTTCGGCCCGAAAAGCCGCTGAATACAGCGAAAGGCGCACCGGATGCCCAATCCCTCCCAGGGGACGGTAGGAAGAAAAGGATGATCAGAACCCTCACATTGCTGTTGGCGTTCCTGATCGGTTCAGGAGCTCCGACCGTACGACTGGACGCACGATCGATGGCTTTGTCGGAGGCAGCCAACGAATCGCCCGGCCAGTCGAACAAGGAGACGGTCAAGCCCGTAGCGGCTATCTCGCCCGGCATCCCAATGGACGATGACGAATCCGAGGCGGAGTTGCGGCTGCTGATCTTGGCCAACCAATCGCGTCAGGAAGCCGGAGCCCCTCCCCTAACGCTCGATGCCGGACTCTCACGAGCCGCGCTGGCCCACGCCATGATCATGCTCGAGGAGCGGCGCCTGTCGCATCAGTTTCCCGGTGAGCCCTCGGTCCCCGAACGCCTTGCATCCTCGACCGAACTGCATCTGGATCAGTCCGGAGAAAACGTCGCCCTCGACTACGACGCCGAGCGCGGCCATCAACATCTCATGCTTTCCCCTCCCCATCGCGCGAACCTGCTCAACCCTGCCTATAATGTCATCGGGTTGGCAGTGGTTCGCAGTGGAGACCGCTTGTATATCGTGCAGGACTTCGGCCACGCCCTCCCCAGCTATTCCGCCGAAGAGGTGAAAGAGCGCGTCGCCGGCGCCTTGAATCAGGTGCGGCGAGAGGCGAAGTTGCCCGACCTTCCGCGCCATGACCTGCCCAATGCCGATGACGCCGCGTGTTCCATGACGCAAGCCGACGCGCTTGGCACCGCCCCCGTGCAACAACTCGCCGAGCGCTACACTGTGCTCACCTACACCACGGAACATCCGGAATCGCTGCCCGACGGCGCAGACCACGCGATCGCCAGCCGCCATGTGCGCAGCTTCTCGGTTGGCGTGTGCTACGGCCGCACCAACGTCTATCCCATGGGCGCGTATTGGATTGTACTGAGCTTAGACTAGGGAATCGGCGCAAATTGGAAGTCGCGAATCACGGCATGCTGATCGGTGGCCGGTGTGTGTTGAAAGCACCAGAGGTTGATGCCAACCGGCAACGCCGACTGGGGAATGTTGGTGCGGTTCGATGTGTAGGTCTCAGTCTTGATGACGTCTTCCGTTTCTCCGATCGGATGCGAGCCTTTCATCAGCGTGAAAATGATCTTCTCCGATGACCATTCGAAGCGCGCGGTGGTCAGGTCGGAGGCACGCGCGCGAAAGTCGTCTTCCCAACTGGGATTGCCGTTCTGTTTGCGATGGCCGGTGGAAGGATAAACCGTGAAGTCGGCATTGCAGTCGCAGGTGTCAGCCCACCGCGAAAACTCGATGTCGATTTCGTCTTCGCCGTCTACGCCGATGCCGTTGGCCGGTCCGTAGAGGAATAGTCCGAGCACGGTGGTGGGATCCATCCGGTAAACGTCGCCCTCGACAATCCACTGATAGGTTCCGAAGCCCATGTTATCGGTGGTGAACAGTTCCGCCGCGGTCCAGCGGTTGTGCCGCTTCACGATGCGCAGGCGCAAGTAGCCGTTCGAGTCGATGGTGACGTTGGCCGGTTCGCCGGGCGCCACGCCCGCCATGCCACCTTCGGTGACATTCCAGATGTGCCCAGCCCAGGTAAGGGTCTGCGCGTGCACGGCGCATGACATCGCCATCAAGACCGCGCAGCTGAATGCTCTCAATACACATGTCTTCCGCATGGCTGTCTCCCGACTTGTGGATCGAAGCAGGCCGTTGCATTGCCATTGTACGGCTTTGGCTCGGCAGTTCGGCGCAGGAAACGCAGGAGTGTCTGAAAATGGAAAGCAGCCCGAGGGAGTGTGGGCCGAATCTGGGCAATGGGCCAGGGAAATTGACGCGGAAGAGCGTCCGGTTGGCCGCGCGGGCGGAATCCCGATTAGTGCTACGCCCCCACTGCTGCGTGCTCTGCCATGCGCTTGGGGCTATACCGCAGGGCGACGTTCATGAAGACGCTGCCCAGGGAGGTCTCGAAGCAGATCATCAAGGCTTCCGTGTCTTCGCTGGACTTGTCGCCTTCCTGTGCAGTGAGCAGCAGCGGAGGATGGACGCGGAAATGAAAGCCCTGGTCGTTGAGCGCGGAGATGGCGTTGCCCACGACCTGATTGGCCAGCTCGAAAACGGTTTCCTTCACCAGTTCGTCGGACTCGGGGAGGTCAGTGCCTGCGTAATGGCTGGCCACACGCACGGCGGTCGGCGGATCGAGATCGAGAATGATCCGGCCCTCGATGTCGCCGCTCAGCGTGACCATGCCCGCCACGCCCTTGCGCCGATAGGCTTCCTCTTCCATGGTGAGGTTGCCCACCTTGGTCGAGCCTTGCAGTCCTTGTGACAACACGGCGTCAGCCGCGTTGATGAAAGGCTGGATCAATTCCATCCTCATGGCCGTTATGCTCCCGCTCCCGCCGCCGTGGCCACCACACCGTCTTCGCCCAACACGTACTTGATGACTTCGTACAGCACTTCCGGCTTGACCGGTTTCTGCACGAAATGGCGAGCGCCACGCTGCAATGCGGCCACGATGTTTTCCTGGTAGCCGACCGAAGACACCATGACGATGCGCGCCTCGGGATGCTGCTGCACGATTTTTTCCGCGGCTTCGATGCCTTCCATCTGCGGCATGGTGATGTCCATGAGCACGATGTCGGGATGCGTGCGGTCGAACTCGCTGATCGCGGTCAGACCGTCGCCCGCTTCGGAGGCCACCTGCCCGCCAAAGGTTTCGATCATGCGGGCCAGGTTCTTGCGGGCGAACACCGAGTCGTCCACAATCAGGTAGCGGATCGGCTGCCCGTCCTTGCTGCGTTTCACTGCTGCAAACTGCTCCATACAACTCCCCCTTTCGACTGCATATCATGCCCGGCGGGCCCGAACCAGATCACGCTGGTCACGGGCTTTCCGTGCGCGAACTTAGTTTCCGGCGCGGCTGGCGCGCGCGGCAGAACCGCTTTCCAGTCCGTAATTCCGGCCACACACCGCCTGCAGAGTCGCCGCCATTCCGTCCAATCCCACCACCCGTAAGGCGTATCCGCGTTCGATCGCGGCCTTGGGCATGCCGAACACCACGCAGGATTCCTCGCCCTGCGCGAGGGTCATTCCCCCTGCCCGCTTGATGGCTCCCAAGCCTTCGGCGCCGTCGTCGCCCATGCCGGTCATCAGTACGCCCACGCCGTTGGTCTTGTATTCTTCGGCCACGCTGCGCAGCAGCACATCGGCGCTGGGGCGATGTCCGTTCACGCGTTCCTCGTCGCTCAGCACGGCAACGTCTCCGAGCGGCAGCCGCTTCACCCGCAGGTGCCGGCTTCCCGGACAGATCAGCACGCGCCCCGCCTGCAGCAGATCGCCCGATTGCGCCTCCTTCACCCGCAAAGCGCAAATTTCGTCCAGGCGGCGGGCGAACATGTCGGTGAATCCTTCCGGCATGTGCTGCACGATGGCGATCGTTCCCGGAAAGTCTCCCGGCAATTGCGCCAGCATGTATTCCAGCGCCTGCGGACCCCCGGTCGAAACTCCGATCCCGATGACCTTGTTGGGAGCCGCGGAAGGCACGGGCAGTTTTTCCAGCTTGGCCCGGATTCCTCTCAGCGGACGGGGCTTCCACCTGCACTCGGCGGCCGCCTTGACCTTGGCAATCAGCTCCCGCGCGGTTTCCGCCATGTGCGCCGCGGCATCCTTGGGCTTGGGGACGAAATCGAACGCTCCCAACCCCAGAGCTTTCATGGTGATGCTGGCGCCTTCGGTCGAGTGCGAGCTGAAAACGATCACGGGAAGCGGATGCCGCCGCATGATTTCTTTCAGCGTGTCGATGCCGTTCATGCCCGGCATTTCCAGATCGAGCGTCACCACGCCGGGTTTCAGGTCTTCGATTTTCTTCAGGCAGAAGGACCCGTCCATGGCCGTTCCCACCACTTCGATCGAGTCGTCGGCCTCGAGCATCTGCGGGATGAGTTTCCGCATCAGGGCGGAATCGTCGACCACCAGCACGTGCACACGCTTTCCGCTCATGCCGTGCCTCCCAGCGCCGGACTCAGCGCCAGACGCATGCGGTCGGCTTCGGTCAGCAACAAACCGGAACTCGCCTGACCGCTTTCCTGCGGCCGCGAACGCGCCACGTGTTCGACCACCGCCGGCAGGTTCAGGATCAGCACTACGCGCCCGTCGCCCAGAATCGAAGCGCCGGAGACCAGGTCGGTGGAGAAAGTCTGGTCATCGAGCGCCTTGATGACCAGTTCCTCCTCGCCTTCGAGCGCGTCCACGATCAATCCGTATTTCCGCTCGCCCACGCTGATCACCAGCACAAAAAGCTTGGAGTGGCGTTCCTCCTCCCGCGCCGGCCGGCCCAGCCGCAACAGCGGCAGCACTTGATTCCGCAGCTGCAATACTTCGTAGTTGTCGACCTGGTGGACTTCCGCCTCGACGGTGCGCGCGATTTCCATGACCGCATTCAAGGGAATCGCATACAGCCGCTGCTCCACCCAGAACAGCAGAGCTTTGATGATGGCAAGAGTGAGCGGCAGCTTCAGGCGGAATGTCGTCCCTTCTCCAAGGCGAGTATCCACGCTGACCGATGCTTTCAACCGGTGCAGCACGCTCTGTACCACGTCCATGCCCACGCCGCGGCCGGAAACCTCGGTGACCTGCTCCGCGGTGCTGAACCCGGGACGGAAAATAAAATCCAGGATCTCGCTTTCCGACAGCCGCTCCGACTCCTGCGGGGTTGTGAGTCCAAGCTCGATGGCCTTGTTGCGGATCTTCCCCACATCGATGCCGCGCCCGTCGTCGCTGACTTCCACCATGACTTGATTGCCCTGATGATAGGCATTCAGCCGGACCACGCCCTGCGGCGGCTTGCCCGCCTTGCGGCGTTCTTCCGGCGATTCGATGCCGTGGCTGATGGCGTTGCGCACCAGATGGGTCAGGGGCTCGGCGATGGCATCCAGGATGCCCTTGTCGAAGTCGGTGTCCTGCCCACTGACCGCCAATTCGACCTCGCGCCCGCACTGCCGGGCCACGTCGCGCACCAGGCGCGGAAAGCGGCGGAACAGCTGGTCGGCGGGCACCATCCGGATCTTCATCACCGAGCGCTGCAGATCGTTGAGCACACGCGCCTGAAACGCCATAGCGTCGGCGAACCGGCCGCGCAGCAAATCCTTCGGATAGCGTTTGGCAAATTCGTTAAGCCCTTGCTGCAGCATCGACTTGCCGATGATCAGCTCGCCCACCAGGTTCAGCACGTTATCTATGCGGCCGGCCTCGACGCGCAGCAGGTTTTCCGGCGTCATCCCTGGGGGTGCGGCGGGCGATGGACCGGGCCCAGCCTCAGGCGGCGCTGGTGCATGCGCTGATCGCACGGCATTTGCAGGTTTCTCCGCCGGCGCCTGCACGCCCGCAGGTACCGGAGGCGCAGGCAATTGGGACGGGGCAGCCGCCATCAACAGTTCGACGTGGACATCCCGCACAATCGTCGGGATCTTGCACTTGGCCGCAATCTGCGCCGGGGTCTGCACGCTGGCCAGCACAAATTCCACCTCTTTAAAAGCCGCGGGCGAAGCGGCGTCTGGGCGGATGGCGAGGACCTGTCCCATCGTGCCGATGGCGTTATGAATCAGCTGCCGGCTGGCCAGCGGCATGGCGCAATGCGGGTCAAGCTTCACCACCACGTGGAGGACATCCTGGCCCTGGGCCTGAGCCTTGTTCATGGCCAGCTTTTCGTATTCGGTCCACAGTCCGATCGAAGTGCCTGGCGTGGCCGCCGAGGATGACCCCGAGGTCTTCGCCCCCGCTTTTTTCATTCGCCGGCCCTTGGGTTTTTCCGTGGGCCCGGTGAGGTTCTGGATCTTTTCGCTCAGGCTTGTCGTCGACGGCAACTCGGAGCCGGTGCGATAGGCCGCAATCATTTCCGCAAACAGGTCCGCGGCGGCAAAGGCAATCTCCACCACCGGAGCCGACGCCAACGAGCCGCTGAGCGACAGAGCGTCCTCCAACTGGTGCGCCAGTTCGCTTAATTCCCGCAGTCCGCAGGCCGCTGAGTCACCTTTCAGCGTGTGCACCGTGCGCCGAATGCTGCGCACAATTTCTTCGTCGCCGGGGGTCTTTTCCAGCTGCAGCGCCTCCTCGTTGAGCGCCTGCAGCAACTCTTGCGAAGTCTCGAGGAAGAGATCGAGCAATTCCGAGTTGCGTTCGTCAGGGGAATGAGTCACTCTCGCACCTCGATCCGTTTGTAGGCAGTGGCGCTGTCTTTGTGCACCATCTGGAACTTCTCCGTCAGGCCCAGCAGGCTTTCGGCGTGGCCCACGAACAGATACCCCAGTGGGTTCAGGCAGCGGTAGAACTTTTCGATCAGCCGCTTCTGCTCGGCCTCGTCGAAGTACATCATCACGTTGCGGCAGAAGATCACGTCGTTGCGCTGGGGCAGGTATTCGGTCTTCAGGTTATGAAAATCGAAGTGCACCAGCTCTTTCAGGTTTTTCTTGATGGCGTAGCGCTCGCCCACCTTGTCGAAGTAGCGCAGCCGGTAGCCGTAATCGACCGTTGCCATCTGCTGCTCGCTGTAGGCCCCCTCCTGCCCCGCGCGCAGCACCGCATAACTGATGTCGCTGGCCAGAATCTCTACCCGCCAGGGCGGAGGCACCAGGGGCTTGGGCAGCGGCATCTCCACCGGCACCGGATGGCGCAGGTAGTAGTAGGCCAGCGAATCGGCCACCAGCATGGCCAGCGTGTAGGCCTCCTGCCCGGTCGAGCAGCCCGCGCTCCACACCCGGATCGAGTACTCGCGCCGCGCGCTTTTGTGCCGCAGCACTTCCTCGAGCACGTTCTTCTGAAACAGATCGAGCTGCGCCTTGTGCCGGAAAAAACTGGTCTCGTTCACCGTCAGGTTCTCCAGCAGTTTGGCTAGTTCCTCTTTGCCGGCCGGGCTGATCAGCAGCCGGTAGTAGGCGTAGAAGCTGTCGGCCCGGCGCTCCCTCAGGCGGCGCACCAGCCGGTCCTGCAGGAAGTGCGTGCGCCGCTCGTCGAAGTGCATGCCGCACTCCTGGTAGATCAGCGCCTGCAACAGCCTCAGTTCCGCCTCGGTCAGTATGGGAGCTGGTGCCGCTCCGGTTGTGCTCATGCGTAAATTCCGGGTTTCACAGTTTCAGAGTTTCAAGGTTGCAAAGACAACCCGCAGCGCCTTGAAACTCTGAAACCTTGAAAGTTCGCCTCTTCTTGCACTCCTACTTCGCGGTCGCGCCCTTGACCTCGGGCTTGGCCGCGGCTTTCTCCCCGCCCTGTTTCTTGACCTGCAGGCTTTCCGGCGCCAGTACCTTGTTCATGTCGAGCAGAACCACGAGGCGGCCGCCGACTTTTCCCAGTCCCGTCACGCAGTTCAAACCGCCTTCCTGGAACATGACCGGCGGCGCTTCGACGGCATCGGCGGGAATCTTCAGCACCTCCGAGGCGGTGTCCACAATCAGCCCGGCCAGCCGCCCGGCGTGTTCCACCACCAGAATGCGGTTCTGCTTGGTGAGCGCGGCGTGCTTTTCTCCGAAGCGTTTGCGCAGGTCCATCACGGAAACGATTTTGCCCCGCAGATTGATCACTCCTTCCAGGTAGTCGGGAGCGTCGGGGACGGCGGTGATCTCGGGAACGCGCACGATCTCGTGCAGCGAGGTGATGGGAACGCCGTACGTCTCGCGCCCCACTTGAAAACCGACGATGTGCAGTTCACGGCTCATAATTCGCGGCCCATAGAATGCAGACTCCTTGGCGGACCTACTGTCCTCCGGCGGAAGCGCGGCGGGCATTGCGGCCGGAGGCTTCCTGCGCCGCCGCCGCACGCCACGTCTCGCCCAGACCGAAGCGGTCGATGAAGTCCAGCAGATTGCGCGACATCTTCGACATCTGCTCCGACGAGGCGGCCAGCTCGGTCGCACTCGAGGTCGACTGCTGCACCAGTTCGCGCATGCGCTCCATGGCTTTGACCACCGCCTGCGCCCCGGACGCCTGCTCCTCGACCGCAGAGTTGATTTCGTGCGTGATCTCGTTCAGCCGGGTGGTGGCCCGGGCGATCTGCGACGATCCATGCGACTGCTCATTGGTCGCCGCGCCAATTTCCTGGGCGAACTTATAGACCTCGGTGACCACGTTGGAGATCTTGCGCAGCGCTGAGTTCAGCTCCCCGCCCAACTCCAGGCCCTCGTTCACGATCGAGGTCGAGCGATCCATGTTCTCCACCGCCTTGCGCGCTTCCTTCTGAATGCTCTGAATCAGTTCGGAGATTTCCTTGGTCGACTGCGCCGATTTTTCCGCCAGCTTGCGCACTTCGTCGGCCACCACGGCAAAACCCAGTCCGTGTTCGCCGGCACGGGCCGCTTCGATGGCGGCGTTGAGCGCCAGCAGGTTGGTCTGTTCGGCCAGATCGTCGATCACTTCAATGATCTTGCCGATGTCATCGGCGCGCTGCCCCAGCGCTCCAATGATTTCTCCTGAGGCGTTGATGGTGGTGTTGATGCGGTTCAGGCCGTCGGTCGCCTTCTCCATGGTACCGATGCCCGAGTGCACCTCTTCGCGCGAGCGGTTGGAAATGTCGAGCAGCACCTTGGCGGTGTCGGCCACGCGCTGGATCGAAGCCACCATCTGATCGATGGAAGCCGAAGTTTCGCTCACGCTCGATGCCTGCACCTGCGTGCTCTTCACCATGTTCTGTACGTTCACGCTCATCTCGTGCATGGTCGAAGTGACTTCATCGATTGCCGAGGAGGCCTGCAGTCCAATCTTGGCGGAGTCGTCGGATGCGGCCGCCACCTGATTGGAGGCGCCGGCCACCTGCGAAGAGGCGTCGCGCACGTTGCGCACCAGCCCGGCCAGGCCTTCCACCATGCGGGCAAACGCGTTGCCCAGCGTGTCGTGGGCGGAGCGCGGCTTCACTTCAAGAGTCAGATCGCCGCCCGCGATGGCTTCAGAAACTCCAGCCATCTCCTTCAGGTAGATCACCATCTTGTGGAAAGTGCGCGACAGTTCCCCAAGTTCGTCGTCGCGGGTCAGATCGATGGTGTGCTCCAGGTCGCCGCTGTTGCCGATGGCGCGGGCCACATTCATCAGCTCGCGCAGCGGCCCGGTGATCCCCTTGGCCGTGCGGTAGGCGATTACGGCGCCCAGCGTCAGCGCCAGCAGGGTGCTGAACAGCGACACGATGATGGTGGCGGTGGCCGCGGTTTCGTCGAACTTGCGCCGCTCTTCCACCAGTTTGCGGTTTTCGCCGTCGGCCACATCCAGCGAGTCGGTCGAATTTCTCACCCAGGAAGAAGCGTCTTTCTGCAGGTAATAGATTTGCAGCTCGGCCACCGTGGCGTTGCCGGAGTCCACGTCCTTCCGTTTTTCAATGAGGGGTTGGGCGAACTCCTTCGCCCAGTTCTGCTCCAGTTGTTGCACCTTCGACAAGGAGGATTTCACCTGCTCGGAGGTGGCGAGGTCCTTGCCCCGGTCAAGTTTCTCGTTGAGCGTGCGCAGCCCTTCGTTCATCCGTTCCACCTCGCGCGTGTCGCCGCTCAGCAGGTAGTTGCTCAGGTAGAGCCGGTTCTGCATCATCTGGAAGCGGACGGCGTTGGTCGTATCCGCCAGTTCCAGGGAAGCCGCTGCCGCGGCTTTAGCCGTGTGTTCCCGTTGCACCGCCGACCAGTTCACCAGAAACAGCACCACCACCATCGTCAGGATGATGCCGAAGCTCACATACAGTTTCTTGCCGATTGTCATGCCCGTCTCCTCCGCGGCCAGGTCGCTACCGCGGTTCAAACTTGAAATCGATGATCCCCGTGCTTTCGGTCGCAGCCGGCTCAAAGCGCCATTTCTTGGCCGCCTCCAGCGCGGCATTCGCTAGAACTGGATGTCCGCCCACCACCCGCGCTTCCCTGACCGTACCGTTCAGTGCGACCGTTACCTCAACCTTCACGATTCCAGAAATGTTCATTTTCCGCGCCAGTTCGGGATACACCGGCTGCACTCTGGTTTTGGCGCGGCGAACAATCTCTTCACTCTGTGCGGTTTGCCCACTGGCACGGCACGGACTCGACGAGACAGCCAAGCTGAGAACGATCAACGCTGCAGCTGTGGTTCTTAGAGACACAATTTCTCCTCAATCGGGCGAAGTCGGCGTTGCTAGAGGTGCACGGCCCGGGCCACCCCGAGCTTTGCACTCAAACCAAAGTAATGTTCGTTATCAAACTGCAAACGAAAGAGTTAAGCCTGCATTCGGGATCCCCGTTCCAGCCCACTATGCTTACGGGATCGTCTCATTTGCGAGTCGCGGCGTATGTTTCTCAATTTGGAACGCCGTCTCACGCCGATTACGTTGGAGGCACCTCATCGCCCATTTTCCTTGACTCAAATTGAGATGGCGGGTTAATTTCCCAATAGATTCAAGCACTTGTGAATCTCGACTCCCATTATCCCGCGAAGGCCGCGACCCTCGGCTCCGCCAACTCTTTGACGGCCATGTCCGAGGAAGTTCGCAGCCCGATTCGATCTGGCGCCACAGAATCGGAGGACCGCTTTCAAAGGCTGCTGCTCCGCATCGCCGCCAAGGCGGGGGAGCGCTCCGATATTCAAGGTCTGATCCAGTTCGTCTGCCAAGCCACGCGCGCGTTCTTTGAGGTGTCGGGAGTGTATTTTTGGCGCTGCCATTCCGCGGACGAGTTGGTCGGGGAACAAGCCGATGGAAAGCAGGCGGAGCGCTTCGCGGGCATGCGTTTGCGGCCGGAGCAAAGCGCCGTGACGGCAGAAGCCGTGCGCCAGCGGCGCACCCTGTTCGTGAATCGCCTTAGCTCTGCGGCTTATCCCCTGGCTCGTGAGTTTGAGGCGCGCTCCCTGCTCGCCGCTCCCTTGGTGGTTTTCCACGATGTCATCGGCGCGGTGACATTTCTGCACGATTCTGTGGACGATTTCTTCAACGAAGATCTCGCGGCCAAGGCCACGATTTTGGCCGGGCAATTGGGAAGCCTGATTGAAGCCGCCCGCCTGGGCCTGGCGGAACAGGAGGAGCATCGCCGCGCTGAGATTCTGGCTGACGTGGCCAGCGTTCTGCATGGCACTCCCGACGTGACGTCGGTCCTTGAAGCCTTGGCTGATCGTCTTCGTTTGCTGTTACGCACACGGCTGGTGTGTGTTCTGATGCGCCGCGAAGGTCCCTTCGAGCTCAAGGCAGTGTCCGCCGAAAGCCCACAACTGGCGACCTTGGCCCGCTCCCGCCATGACCGCCAGACGCTGCGCTTTGTGGCGGATTTAGCGCAACGTGCCGTGGCAGCGGGAGAGCCCCTGACCGTCTCGATAGGCGCTGAGACACACTCTCTCGGAGGCCTGGTTTCTCCCGGCATGCTGATCGCCGCGCCCTTCCGCACTTCGCGCACCCAGGGCGCGATTCTTCTCTATCCCCGGGAGGATGGGAACTTCTCCACCGAGGAACGAGCGTTGGTCGCTGCCATTTCCGGCTTCGGGGCAGTGGCAGTAGCCCACGCCGAGCTGCATGCCACCGCTCGTGCCCAGGCGCACGAACTGCATCAATTGCTGGAGATCTCCTCGGAACTCAGCTCCAGCGTCGATCTGGAACATTTTCTGCAGGCGTTTGTGCTGCGAGCCTCCGGCTTCCTCGGTTTCGGCCGCTGTTTCATCGCCCTGATCGAAGGCGATGAGTTCCGCGTTCGCTACGGAGTGGAAAAGGGCGAACCCAAGCGTCTGGACGTCGGATTTCCCGAAGGCGTCGCGACTCGCACCTTGCGCTCCGGCGAGGTTTTTTGGACCGACGAGGTCAGCCGCGTCCCCGGCGCAAATCTCGAAGTTGTGTCGCAACACAACGTGCGCCAGGTGTTGGCCGTCCCGCTGTTGGGAACTGGCGGGCGGGTTCTGGGTATGTTCGGCGTTCTCGACCGCCTGGATGGAGCCGGAATTTCCCAGGAAGACATCCGGCGCGCCAAGGCGTTATCGAATCAGGCCGCCGTCATGCTGGAAGTGGCTAGAAACCTCGATCTTTCCGAGCGGCACCGTCGCCACGCCGAGGTGCTGATGGAATTGACACGGGACATCGACGGCGATCTGCGGCTGCCGGAATTTGCCCGCCGCTTCGTCCACCGCACGGCGGAGCTTACGGGTTCTGGTGCCGGATTCCTCGCCGTACGGCAGGACGATCGCTGGCAGGTTGCCGCTCTGTTACAACCGGAACAGCTTTCCGAGACAGCATCGCAGGTGTCAGGGGAGAGCGCGGGAAAGGCTGCCAAGTCTCTCCCAGAGCTGGCAGCGCCCCCCCGTGCAACGGAGGAGCCGCACGAGAACCTGGAGCCGGTTCCTGGCCGCCTGCCCACGTTCGGCGCGGCGCTGAACGAGTTTTTGGAAAATCATCCCGAAAGCGTGATTTCCGCGACCGCGGAACAGTTGCTCGGCGCGGAAAATGCCACCAGCCTGGGCTGGGGCGATTGCACCCTGGTGCGGCTCAAGAGCGCCAACGGGGAACTGGCCGGGCTGCTGTGCCTTTCGCGAAGCTCCGGGAGTTTGAAGCAGGAGGATCGCGGTTTTCTGGAGGCGGTTGCCGGCCATGCCGCCATGGCGCTCGACAATGCCCGCTTGTTTACCGGAATCGAGCGCGCCCGCCGCCACTGGATCGAGATCTTTGATGCCATCGCGGATTTTATTGTGGTGCACGATCAGTCCGACAAAGTGCTGCGCGTGAACCGCTCGCTGGCGGCCATGATCGGCGTGCCCGCGGGAGAATTGACCGGGGTAAATATGCGCGCGCTGCTTACGCTGAGCGGCGACGCTACACCCTATGCCTGCCCCTTTTGCCGCTCACTCAGCGATGACGGCGGCGATTTTGTGCATCCGGTCCTGGACCGCACCTATCTGGTCTCGACGTCGCGTGTGCACGGCCCCTCCGGCGAGGGTCTGCAGACCATCCACGTGCTGAAAGACATCTCCGACCGCCGCGAAGCCGAACGCCGCTACCGCGAACTGTTCGACAACATCCAGGAAGGCTTGTTCTTCAGCACCCCCGAAGGGCGTTTCATCGAAGTCAACGACGCGATGGTGAGCATGCTGGGCTATGAAAACCGCGAAGACCTCTTGCAGATCGATATCCCCACGCAGCTGTACTTTTCTCCCGATCAGCGCCTGCTTCATGCCCGCGCCATGGAGGAGCAAGGCCACATGCGCAATTACGAAGCGACCTTGCGCCGCAAGGACGGCGCGCCCATTCATGTGCTCATCAATGCTTTCGGCCTGTATGACAATCAGGGCACACTGCTGCAGATTCGCGGGCTGATGCTGGACGTGACCGGTCTGCGCACCTCGCAGTCGGAACTGCAACGCGAGCGCGATTTCTCGGGAAAGATTCTTAACAATACGCAGAGCCTGATTCTGGTCGCCGATACCGCCGGTCTGGTCAGCTATGCCAACCGCCGCTGGTACGACGCCGGATTTGAGCAGCGGGAACTGCTGGGACGCCCGTTACTGGAGCTGGCCGCGCCCGGCTTTGTGCGGCCTCTGTCCGAGGCCGTACAAAACACCCTGAACAACCAGCAAGTCAACAATCTCGAACTTGAGATCGTGCGCCGCAACGGGGCGGTGGGAAAGTTCTCCGCCAATCTCAACCCGATGCGCGATGAGCGCGGAGTCGTGACCAGTATCGTTGTCGTGCTGACCGACATCACCGACTCCGCCGTGCTGCGCGACAAGCTGGTTCATGCCGAGAAGATGGCCGCTGTGGGCCAACTTGTCTCGGGCGTAGCCCACGAGGTGAATAATCCGCTGACCGCGATTCTGGGCTTCGCCGATTTGCTGCTGGAAAATCCTGACCTTCCCGAAGGCGCCCGCCGCGATCTGCGCGTGATTTTGCAGGAAGCCCAGCGCACCAAGCAGATCGTGCAGAATCTGCTGAGCTTTGCCCGGCAGATGCCGCCGCAGCGCAACCCGTTGCAACTCAATTCGATTCTGCGCCGGACGGTGCAGCTGCGGTCATACGATTTCCACAGCCATGGCGTCGAGGTGATCGAACATCTTGACGAGGAGCTCCCCGACGTCATGGGCGATGCTCACCAGCTGCAGCAGGTGTTCCTGAACATCCTCAACAATGCCTATGACGCGGTCCGGGAAGTCGGCCGGCCGGCGCGCATCGAGATCATGTCGACCAAGTTCGGCGACGCCGTCGAAGTCTCGTTTTCCGACAATGGCAATGGAATCTCGAACCCGGATCGGATTTTCGACCCCTTCTTTACCACCAAGGAAGTAGGAAAAGGCACCGGTCTTGGCCTCAGCATCTGCTACGGCATCGTCAAGGAACACGGCGGCGAGATTCTTTGCCACAACAATATTGCCGGACAGGGCGCGACCTTCATTGTCCGCCTGCCCGCCGCCTTACACACGGCCCTGGGTGTGGCCGCGGGGGTAACCCAATCATGAGCCTGCCAGCCTTACAAACGCAGCCGTTGCCCGTGCTCCTCATAGAGGACGAGCCGGCCGTTATGGCTTATGTGCAAGCCGCTCTGGAGCGCAGCGGATATCCGGTCGTGTGTTGTGAGTCCGGGGTGGAGGCCCTGCGCCTCCTTGAAACGGGAACCTTCCTCGGTGTTGTTTCCGACATGCGCACGCCCGGCGGGGTCGACGGCGGCCAGGTCCACGCCTGGATCTCGCGCAACCGTCCCGACCTGGCCTCGCGCATCGTCTTTATCACCGGCGACATTGCCAACGAGGAAACCGTGGCCACGCTGCGCGAAACGGGCGCTCCCTGCGTGGAGAAGCCCTTTCGTGTACAGCAATTCATCGAAGTCGTTTCCAAGACCTTTGGGAAGGCGCAGTGAACAACGCCGTCAATAAAGAAGATTTTCGTGTCCGCCTGCTGATCGTCGACGACGAGCAGAGCATCCGCAAGCTCTGCGCAACCGTCGGCGAAGCCCTGGGGTTTGTCTGCCTGGAAGCCGAAAGCGGAGAGAGCGCCCTGTCGCTGCTCGAAGAGCAGTCGGTGCACATGATTTTGAGCGACATGGTGATGCCGCACATGTCCGGCCTGGAGTTTCTGGAGCGGGTCAAGAAGCTGCTCCCGCGTACCGAGGTCGCCCTCATGACCGGCCACGGTTCCATCGAAACCGCGGTGCAGGCCATGAAGCTGGGCGCCTATGACTACATCACCAAGCCCTTCTCGCCGCTGGAAGAGCTGCGCATGTTCCTGCGCCGCATGGCCGAGAAAGTCCGCCTGGTCGAGGAAAACGAATTCCTGCGCCAACGCACCGACTCGGAGACCGCGGTGCACGGCATTGTGGGCTCGTCGACCCGCATTCAGGAAGTCCTGCGCATGGTGGCGCGCTTGAAAGATACGCGCACGCCGGTACTGATTTACGGGGAGAGCGGAACCGGGAAGGAACTGGTTGCCCGCGCCATGCACTTCCGCGGGGTTTTTGCCGCCCGTCCCTTCGTCGCCGTCGATTGCGGAGCATTGGTTCCCACGCTGATCGAAAGCGAGCTCTTCGGCTACGAAAAAGGAGCCTTCACCGGCGCGCTGAAATCGAAACAAGGATTGTTCCAGGCCGCCGACGGCGGCACGGTCTTTTTCGACGAAGTGGGTGAACTGCCGCTCGAGTTGCAAGCCAAACTGCTGCGTGCGCTGCAGGAAAAAGAAATCCGTCCCGTAGGCAGCAATCAGCGGGTCAAAATCGACGTGCGCGTCATCGCCGCCACCAACCGCGATCTCGAGGCGGCGTACAAGAACGGGACCTTCCGCAAAGATCTGTATTTTCGGCTGAACGTGGTCACGTTATTCGTTCCGCCCTTGCGCGAACGCCGCACCGATATTCCCATGCTGGTGCACTGGTTCCTGGAACGATATGCTTCGGGAGCGTCCATCCACGTCGCCAGCGCCGCCATGAAAGCCCTCATGCAGTACGACTGGCCGGGCAACGTTCGCGAGCTGGAAAACTGCGTGGAGCGCGCCGTCGCCCTGGGCAACGGACGCAGCATCGATCTGGGCGATCTGCCGCCCGCGATCGCTTCGCGCGCCGCAACCTCAGCGTCTGTTTTGCCCGCGCCGCAGGCGGTCCTGCCGGATCCCGATCTTATCGATGATTCCGAATCTCCCGTCCGTTCCTCCACGACCGATCTCGAGGACATCGAACGCGCTACCATTCAGCGGGTCTTTGAGCAGGTCAAAGGCGACAAAGCCCTTGCCGGACGCATGCTGGGCATCTCCCGCGCCACGCTCTACCGCAAGCTCAAGCGCTACAACATCGGCGGGAGTCCATCGGCCAGCCAAACGCTGCAGTGAGGCGACCAGTCAGTAATGAGATGGCAGAACCGTCGCGCATGGCCGACGGTTGATCTAAGATAACCAGCGCATTGACTGATTGCCGTCAATACGATGCTGTGGTGGTGGGTTCCGGCCCGAACGGCTTGGCGGCTGCCATTGTCTTGGCTCGCGCCGGGCAATCGGTGCTCGTGCTCGAAGCCCAACAGCAGCTTGGCGGAGGGACGCGATCCGGGGCACTGACTCTGCCGGGCTTTACGCACGATCTCTGCTCTGCCGTGCACCCCTTGGCCGTAGCCTCGCCCTTCCTCAGATCTCTGCCCTTGCATGAGCACGGCCTGGAGTGGATTCAGCCGCGGTATTCGCTCGCCCATCCATTCGATGACGGTACTGCCGCGGTTCTCGAAACCTCGATTGACGAGACGTGCCGCTCGCTTGGAGAAGATGGCAGAAGCTACCGAAACTTGATTGGCCCGCTGGCGCGGAACGGGGATGGCTTGAGCGAGTCGATTCTTGGGCCGATCAATCCGTTTCGTCACACGCTGCTCATGGCGAGATTTGGTCTTCATGCCCTGCAGCCGGCGAGTTTTCTGGCAAGAACAAAGTTCAAGACAGAGTCGGCCCGCGCGCTGTTTGCCGGGCTGGCGGCGCATTCGGTCATGCCGCTCGAAGCCTGGGGAACCTCGGCCGCTGGACTGGTCACGGCAACAGCGGCCCATGTGCGGGGCTGGCCGATCCCTAAGGGCGGCTCGCAGCGCATTGCCGACGCCATGGTGTCGTATCTGCGGTCGCTGGGTGGAGAATGCGTTACGGGCGCGCTCGTTCGCTCCGTTGAAGATTTGCCGCCGTCGCGGGTCGTGCTGTTCGACGTTGCCCCTCGCGGGCTGATGCAGATTCTCGGCGATCACCTGCCGCAAAGCTATCGCCGCGCCCTCGGTCGTTTTCAATACGGCCCCGGCGTGTTCAAGGTGGATTGGGCGCTGCGCAGCCCAATCCCCTGGACCGCCGCGAAGTGCCGCGAAGCCGGAACGATGCACTTGGGCGGCACGCTGGCCGAGATTGCGTGCGGCGAGCGGGAAGCGTGGCACAACCAACACCCCGAACGGCCATTCGTTCTCCTCGCGCAGCCTAGCGTGTTCGATCCAACCCGCGCGCCGGCTGGATGTCACACCGCGTGGGCCTACTGCCATGTTCCCAACGGCAGCCACGTGGACATGGCGGCCCGAATTGAGGCCCAGATCGAGCGCTTTGCTCCCGGTTTCGGAAAGCTCGTGCTGGCACGCTCAACCCGGTCAACGGCTCAACTGGAGGAAGTAAATGCCAACCTCGTGGGAGGCAGCATTACGGGAGGGGCCAACAGTCTGCGCCAGCTTCTCATCCGACCGACGCTTCGTGCCTACGGCATTCCATGCAGCGGAATGTTCTTATGTTCCGCCTCCACGCCGCCCGGGGGTGGAGTACACGGAATGTGCGGTTATCACGCCGCGAAACGCGCGCTGGCTGCGCTACAATCCGGAGCGAACATTCGGACGATCTAGCGCACGGTAAAAAAGGGCGCTGCCCTGGAGCTATCGAATGGAAACCCTTCAGCAGCATGAACAACTGAAGCAGAATGCCCTCGTGGTTCCCTGGAGTCCGGCGGCGCGGATTGCCTTCCGCTTCACGTTCATTTATTTCAGTCTCTACTGCTTGTGTACACAGATCATCACCAGCCTGGTCCCGCTTCCCAACGTAGATATTCCGGATCCGTCGGCATTCTGGCCAGTTCGCCCGCTGGTCATGTGGACAGCCAGACATGTTTTTCATGTCACCAGCGACCTGGTTTACACGGGCAGTGGCAGCGGCGACAAGACATTCGACTGGGTCTTGGTCTTCTGCCTGCTCGTGCTTTCGATTCTGGCCACCGTGATCTGGTCTGCGCTCGACCGTAAACGACGCGATTACGTTGCCATGCAGAAGTGGTTCCGAGTTTCCATCCGGATTTGCCTGGCCGGCCAGATGATGGCGTACGGTTTGTCCAAGGCAATTCCCCTGCAAATGCCGTTTCCGTATCTTTCGCAACTGCTGGAACACTATGGCGATCAATCCCCCATGGGCGTGTTGTGGTCCTCGATCGGTTCAGCTCCCGGCTATGAGATTTTTGCGGGATGTGCGGAGCTGCTCGGCGGCGTACTTCTGATTTTTCCGCGGACCACGACGCTGGGCGCACTGGTCTGCCTGGCGGACATGACTCAGGTCTTCATGCTTAACATGACCTGCGACGTGCCAGTGAAGCTGCTATCATTCCATCTCATTCTACTTTCCTTGCTGCTGCTCGCACCGGAATGCCGGCGGTTGGCGAACCTCTTCCTGCTGAACCGGACCGCCGGGCCCTCGACTGCGCCTGCGTTGTTCCGCACCCGCCGCGCCAACCGGATCGCTCTGGCAGTCCAGATCGTCTTCGGTATTTGGCTGTTCGCCATGAACGCCTATGGCTCTCGTGTTGGCTGGTATCAATACGGAGGGGGACGTCCGAAGTCAGACCTTTATGGCATTTGGGAAGT
>Ga0187782_10000751_pt1 | contig 22670 bp, 18 predicted proteins | sample 0715_SJ02_MP15_2_FD_132454 | JGI IMG/M metagenome (GOLD analysis project Ga0187782, IMG submission 132454) | Tropical peat soil microbial communities from peatlands in Department of Meta, Colombia - 0715_SJ02_MP15_20_MG | ecosystem: Environmental > Terrestrial > Soil > Wetlands > Peat | place... | reverse complement strand
GATTGTCGATTTTCGCAAGTTGTCATCCCGAGGAAGCTGCGGTTGCGCAGCGAGGGATCTGGGCGAGCCGCGCGTTGCGTCGCACTTTTTGCGAAGCCATAGTCGCGCACTTGCCTCGCATCACTATTCGTTCAGAACTCGAAGTAGCCCGTGCCAGGCTCACGGCGGACTCGCCCGTCGGTTCCCGTGGCGGGTAGCAATCCGGCAAGACCTCGCAGGTTGTCCCAGGCAGCCTCATTGAGCGCCGGATCAGAACTCACCAGATCGCGCAGCATCTCCCAGGCGGCAACGTTCAGCGCGCCCTCCGGCGCCGGCCCCATCGCCAGCGAAACCGAACATTGCGGGCAAAAGCAGATTCGTTGTGCTGCCGATTTCTGCCGCGGCCGGATGCCCACCGTTTGGGCAAACATGTACACGGCTACCGATTTTTGTCCGGACTCGATTTCGCGGCCGCACCGAAGGCAACGGAACTGTTCCACGTCTGCTTATCCCTGGGTCAAGGTCACGAATACTGCCTTGAAGCATTGGCGCGCAAGTACGCAGGGAGATTCCTGAGCCACCCCGAACCACACTGGGTTCTAGCCAGAACCGGCTGCCATCGTGCACTCTGCTGCCGTGCGCGTGAACATGACGATCGGCCAGGGACAGGTTCTCGGTCTCCGCCCAGCGCCCAAGGCGCCAGCCGCAAGGTTTCTTCGTCTGGCACATCTTCGGCGTCTGAAGGAATGCGAGAAGGTCGCAGCAGTGTGCTATCGCATAAGGCCCAGCGGCATTCAATTTCTGTTGGTGCAGACCAAACGGGGCCGTTGGACATTCCCGAAAGGCAGCGTCGAGCCCGGTCTGACCCACGCCCAATCCGCCGCGCTGGAAGCCTTTGAGGAAGCCGGAGTCCATGGCCGCATGGAAGAAGCCACTTTCACCCGCTATGTACACCAGAAGGGGTGTAATTCTTCATTTCCCGAGATCGAAGTCAGCGCGCACTTATGTGAGGTTTCGCGTCTCGAACCACCGCCTGAGCCGGGCCGCAACCGTACCTGGTTTCCCATTGAGAAGGCCAAAGAGCGTCTACGAGAAGGCCGGAAACTGGATGATGGTGCCGAACTGGCCCGGGTAGTTGACCGCGCGGTAGCCCGCGTTCTCCGCCAGCAGCAATCCTTAGCAAACTCGCAGGACGGAACCCTCCGCAACGTGGTTGTTATCGAGGGAACTCGGAGCAGAAGGCGTTCCTACATCACTCCCGAAGCATAGCCCGCCAGCACAAAATTGCGTCTAACACGTCACTCGCCGCCTACGGTTAGCCCTTCAACTCTGATCGTTGGGCAAGCCATGGCCCCCCGGAACTCCAGATCGTTGCCAATTTCTGAGATGTTGAAAAAAATCTCTTTGAGATTTCCCGCCACCGTAATTTCTTCCACCGGAAATGCCAGCTCCCCACCGGAAATCCAAAGACCGGATGCGCCGCGCGAATAATCGCCCGTGACAAGATTCACGCCATGTCCGAGGAATTCCGTGACGTATAAGCCTTCTTTGATTTCGGAGATGATTTGCTGCGGCGTTTTCGTTCCGGGCTGCAAGAAGTAATTCCCCGGACCGATCCCCGGCGTTCCGGCCAAACCCCTGGAAGCATTTCCCGTGGTCTGGAGACCGAGCTTCTTCGCGGTGTACGTATTGAGCAAATACGACTTCAGCACACCGTTCTCAATCACGACCGTGCGCCGCGTCGGAATCCCTTCGCCATCGAATGGGCTGGTGCCGAATCCGCCAATCATGGTTCCGTCATCAACCACGTTTACATGATCGCCTGCGATTTCCTGTCCCAACTTCCCAGCGAGAAAGGAAGCGCCGCGGTAGACCGAATCTCCATTTACACCTTCAAAAATGTGATCAAGGATCGAAATCGCAACCAGTGGGTCGAAAACAACCGGCACGTGCGCAGTTTTCACTTTCCGCGCACCGAGCCGACGAAGCGTGCGCTCGGCCGCGACCCTGCCTACATGCTCGGGCGATTCCAGGCGGCTCAAGCTGCGCGCGACCGAAAACCAGTAATCGCGCTGCATGCTGCCATTTTCGGCCTGCGCTATAGGCACCGCGGCGATCGAGCAATATGAACGCCGGTATTCGCCGACGAAGCCGTGCGAGTTCGCGAGAATCTTGTGTCCGGTAGCCGCATCAAACGACCCGCCATCAGAATTCTTGATCCGCGCATCAAAATCCAAAGCCGCTTTTTCCGTGCGCCGGGCGTAGCTGATGCGCTCTTCGCCGGGCAACGAATAAACATCAGACGAGTAAAGATCAAGATCACCAGAAATTGAGCCCAGCTGGGATACTTCAGGAATCCCGCTAAACGGATCTTCCGAAGTAATCTTGGCCAACTCAAGAGCCGACTTGAGCATGCCATCCAGTCCCTCCCGCGAGAAATCGCTGGAATACGTGCTGGCCGCCCGCTTGCCGTGAAAAACGCGCACTCCGATCGCTTTCGAGCCGGATTCTTTCAGCGTTTCGACTTGGCCAAGACGAACCAGGGTAGAAAACTCATCGCCTTCACGGACGACGCATTCGGCCGCAGTCGCCCCACCTTCCATGGCGCGCCGGACAACATCCGCAGCTAGTTCTTTCAGATCAGTTTCGAGTTTCTGGTTTCGAGTTTCGACTTGAGTAGAAGGCATAGTTCCCATTAGCCGAAAATCCAATCCTTCGGCAAATCTCAGGATCGATAAGAATTAAGTAGTGACTCGTACTCACTGCATGAAGCTGCCAGTGTCTTTCCTTGCGGTTCCACCCACAGTCAGGCGATTCACTTTGATCGTCGGAATGCCCACACCGACGGGCACTGCTTGTCCATCCTTACCGCAGGTTCCAATCCCTTCATCGAGCTTCAGATCGTTGCCGACCATCGAGACGCGGGTGAGTACATCTGGCCCATTGCCGATCAGAGTTGCTCCCTTGATTGGTGCCGTAACCTGGCCATCTTCAATCAAATACGCTTCGGAAGCCGAAAACACGAATTTGCCGTTGGTGATGTCCACCTGCCCGCCGCCGAAATTCACTGCATAAATACCGCGCTTCACCGAACGGAGAATATCCTGCGGATCATCTTGCCCGGCCAGCATGTAAGTATTGGTCATGCGCGGCATGGGAATGTGCTCATAGCTCTCGCGCCGGCCGTTGCCGGTGTCGGCCATTTTCATCAAGCGGGCCGACAGCTTGTCACTTAAATAGCCCTTCAGAATCCCCTTTTCGATCAGGACCGTGCTTTGCGTCGGTTGGCCTTCATCATCAACATTCAGAGATCCTCGCCGCCATGGCATGGTGCCGTTGTCGATGACCGTACATTTCTCGCTGGCAACCTGTTTGCCGATCAGGCCGGTAAACGCAGACGTGTGTTTGCGATTAAAATCCGCCTCCAGCCCATGGCCCACAGCCTCATGCAGCAGCACGCCCGGCCATCCCGGACCAAGCACCACTTCCATTTCTCCCGCCGGAGCCTCGCGCGCATCCAGTTGCAAAACAGCCTGGCGCGCAGCTTCGATGGCGAAATGTTCAGGGGTCTTCTCGCCAAAAAAGAAGTCCAGCGCGACGCGTCCACCGCCGCCGGCGCTGCCGCGCGCCGAATTGCCATCCGTCTTGGCAATACAGGAAACATTCAAGCGCGCTAGCGGCTGTGAGTCCTCGGCAAACGTGTTGTCTGAACCGACTACCAGAATGTTCCGCAGCTCATCCGCGTAACTGGCGCGGACTTCTTTAATTCGTGGGTCGTATGCACGCGCCGCCTGATCCGCCCGCATCACTAATTCGACTTTCGCGGTAATCTCCGCATCCACCGAAGGCAGGGTCACCGGATACAGGCTGCGGGCGGGCTTTTGCTGAAATCCAACGCTCGGGGTTTTCGCCGGCCCGCTGGCGATTAACGCCGCGGTACGGGCCGCATGCAGAATGCGTTCCGGAGAAAGATCGTCGGTGTAAGCATAGCCCGTTCGCTCGCCAGCGATGACTCTCACCCCGCAACCCGCGGATATCCCTTGGGAAGCCGACTTCACCATCGACTCATCCACCATCAGCGAAGTCGAGGAAAGATACTCGAAATAGAGATCGGCGTACTCACCACCGGCGGAAAGTGCGGCTGCCAGATAACGTTCAAGATCGCGTTCAGTTAGCCCGTAATGCTCGAAAAAGAAACGATTTTTGCTCACGTTCGTTTAGATGCCCCTGGATTTACAACGACTCTGTGTGGGATATCTTAATTATCCCACACAATCCGAAACCTGCTGTGTGGGGCGGGCGCCCTCGCGCGCCGAGCAGCGCTCAACCGCTGGTCAACAATCACAGACGGCGTAACCCCGGGTTGCCACAATGCCGCTGTGAATCCCGAATCGCTCATCCGCTTCCTGGAGGATTTCCTCAGCAGCGCCAGAGACGCAGTAATCATCAAGGACGGATCCGTGATCTTTGATCTGGCGCAGGCTAAGTATTCGATTTCTGGAGAGTACAACAAGTGCCTTCTGCACGTCTGGTCATCAGAGAGAAATATAGTTCGCCGCGTCCTTGAAGCTGAGGTGAAGAATGACAGGCTGCGTCTGGCGGTGCAGCGCCTGGGGCAATCCAGAGCTGCAAAGCTCGAAATCTGCCGCGAACGCGACCGTCGCACTCCTACTGCAAAACGCGCCGCCCGGCTCGCCTATCAAAGAATGCTGCAGCGGGTCCTGCAGCGCAGGTTTCCAGCATGCAAAGTTGCGCCCCTGACCTCCGGGATGAACTTGGAGCAATCTTTCGGTCCAACTTACGTTCGCGGGCTGCTGCGTCAGGGGCAATCCGCATTTGCCGTGCTGGGCGTCAACAGCCAGGAAACGCAAGCTTCGATCGATGCCGCGTTGACATTCGCTATTTTGTGGCTCGACACATGCCGCCAGAACCATGCAGGCCACTTGCTGATCGAAGGGCTCAAGCTTTTCTTACCAGCGGGAAAGTCCGCGCTCTCTCGCGAGCGAATCGCGAACTTAAATCCCGAAGCCGCCAAGTGGCAATTGTACGAACTGCAGGAGCGCGAAGATGGCCTCAAAGAAATCGATATTTCCGACCGTGGCAACATCGATACCCGGCTTCTGCGCGCCTGCGACGAGTCGGCGGTACGAGAGCGCTTTGCCGTGGCAATCGCTTCTGTTCGGGAGCTCATGCGAGAAAGCGAAATTGCCATCTTGTCCCCCGCTGAGATTGCCTTTCGCTGCCACGGCTTAGAGTTCGCCCGTGCGCGCCTGACCCACGAACCCGGTTCGTTCCGCAGCAGCAGCGAGACAGTTTTTGGCTTGGGGGCCGAGGAAACCGTTCTGACCGAGGCCAATCAGCCTCGATTAAACCAGTTAGTAAGAAGCGTCGGGGAAGTACGGCATGCGCAGGGTCCACACGATCATCCGCTTTGGCGGCTGCATCCCGAGCGCTGGTTGGAATCGTTAGCAGTCGAAGACATTAGTCGCTTCGATGAGCGCCTAGATCCCAGTCGCTTGTATTCCCAGGTTCCGGCATTTTCGGCGTCCGACCGCGCCATGATCGACGTTCTTTGCGCCACTCGCGAAGGCCGCCTCGCAGTTCTTGAATTGAAGGCCGATGAAGACATTCATCTGCCCTTGCAGGGCGTTGACTACTGGTCCCGAGTCGCCTGGCACCATGAACGCCGCGAGTTTCAGCATTTTGGATACTTCCCAACGCAGCAACTCAGCGATCAGAAGCCGCTGCTTTTCCTGGTAGCGCCCGCCCTGCACATCCATCCTGCCACCGACACTCTGTTGCGCTACGTTTCGCCGGCAATTCCCTGGGAGCTCGTAGCCATCGACGAGAAATGGCGAGAGGGCATCCGGGTGGTGTTCCGGAAACATCCGGAAAAGGCTTTTGCCGCAATGACAGCGTAAGGGGTTGTGCACTTTGGCGGTATCTTGGCTATTTCCCCGGCCACGCTCCCAGCAATCGCCGCAGGTCAACAATCTGCGCCAGATGATACGCATTGTGATCGGCCACCAGCAGAGCTTCGCGCAGGATTGTTTGGCCGTCTCCCCACGGAATCTTGGCAAACAAATCCGTCTTGGGGTTCTTGACCAGATCTTCCATCTCCTTTAAATCGGCCCGGAACTGCTTGATGCTGGTGTTCCACTGCGCCGTGTTGGGCGGATCGTCAGTGGCCGGCCAATATCCCTTGGGCCACTCGGGACTTTTGTGTTTGCGGTTGCGGCTGAACTCGAGGATGTCCCATTGCGCGATCCGCATATGCTCGAGCAGCATCCATGCCGAATGCGGAAGATTTGCGGGTTTCTGGCCACGCAGCTCTGAAGGGAAATCGGCAATCGCGTCATCGAATGTGGCGTGTGCGTTGCCACCCTGCAGGAGATCGATTAACTGCTTACGCAGGTTCTTGTCCTGATCCATTGCGCCTCCTAACTCTTACGCCGTCATCCTGACCAGCCTTCAGGCCGGGAAGTATCTATGTATTTCACCTCACCCGGCTCCAACTTCTCACCTCGATAGACGCGTGAAATGCCTCTTACGATGCGGCGCAATGGCAGCACGCCTTTCTCATCTGCGAGAAAGATTTCCCCTGCCCGGCTGCTGCGATAGTACCAGCGCCTCAGCAAGGCCAGGTGCTCCATGGTTCTCAGCACTGTTTTCGCGTCAGACATCGGGATTCCTGCAATCGCCTCAGTCACCCGCGCTTCCATCGACTGCGACCTGCCATGCTCAGCCGGTTGAATCGGAAAGAGCATCGGACCGGAAATTAACCCTGACTGGAGATGGAAAAGATTCACCGACTCGGATACCGCACTTCGCTGAATGATAACCCCCCATAAAGTGTCCACACGCCGAATAATTTCCGGAAGTTGGCGCAATACCGGGCTGATTTTTTCCAGCCACACATGCAGCGCTGCGGCATTCTCAAATTCCAGATTCGCCGAGGCCGCGTCCCGCCGAGTTGAGATCTCTTTTACAAGAGATTCGCCTCCGCTCTCAAAATATGCCCTCACACGCGAAACCTCCGACTCGTACTCCTCATCCGTGCAGCCTTTGAAACACGGCGCCAGGCACATCTTCATCTCCGAATAAATACAGCCGGGAAACTTAGGATCGGGATGCAAATCGTCCACGCAGCGGCGCATTTTGAAAAAATCGAGCGAGTCATTTGCAAATTTCTCCGCCAAAGCCCGCGATGCAAACGGCCCGTAATAAGCATTGCGCCCATCCACCCGCCCAAGGCGCGTCGTGATCGAAGCGCGCGGGTACGGGTTGTTCAAGTGCAGCTTGATCAGCGGAGCAAAACGCAGGCGCAGACGGGTGGCATACGTTCTCGGAAACGTTGCGCGAAGAGTTTCGTACAGCAGCAGCCCGGATTCGAAATCGGACCCTGTCGGCTGGTATTCAATGTATCGGACGCGATCGCGCAGGTTAAGTTTCTTGCTCCGCTCTGAAGGTGGGCAGAGAATGCGTTGCAGTCGTCGCCTCAAATTCGCCGTCTTGCTGACGTAAGGCTCGGCCTGTGGATCCCAGCTCCTCAGAAGAAAGACAGCAGGAGCCGCCGGAACTGCAGCGAAAACTTCGGTGTCGCGCTCCGGTACGAACTCTACTTGCTGGCTCAGCACTTAGGTATTTTATTAGGGCAGAAAAGGGCCTGCCTCTACAGGACGCTCATTCCCCCTGAACCATCGTGCCTTGGTGATAGGCAATCTTCCATCCTGTAGCCGTCTCCTGCCAAATGGTCGATCTCCGCGTCTTGCGCACCTTATTTTGCAGGAGCGTGTAGGTCAGCAAGTACACATCTGGGGCTAAGCTCTGGCAAAGGAAATCGGACGTTTCCCAGACATCACGATGTGGCTCTTCGCGGCGTCGTTCCAGCTCATCCAAAACATATTGTCTGCTGTAACGGCGGCCGGAAGCGCCAACTTCCCAAAAGTCAGCGGCCATCATATTTTCGTAATCCGCTCCGGTCGTGCCCAGCTCTGGACGGTGGAATATCGGCTCACGCTTGACCAACTCGTCCAGCACACGGGCCAATGCAGGACTGGTAACCAACGACGGTTCCTGATCGAAGCTCATCCCACGATGATAGCTTGGACTGATTTTTTCATTCCGCTATTGGGTGGCCCGAAATTTCTGCCGATAATCCCTGCCATTAACTACTACCAGCCGGCACATTTCAAACAATCGAGAGCGCATCCGCTCGCCAACACGATCTCCCAGCGTTTCCTCCCTGACTACCCGCCGTGCAACCGACATTCCCTCCGCCGCTGCGCTAGGTCCATCTAGGAAATTGCTTGTGATAACAGTCGTGCGTTTTTCGTTGTAGCGGGTGTTCAGAATGATGCTGACGGTGTCCCAGACCCATTCTGACGGCTTCACCGCGCCCAAGTCATCAAGCAGCACCACTTCAGTTTCAAAGACCGGACGCAGCAGCTCCATTTCCGTTGTCTGAACAGATGGGTCGTAGGAATTTTGAATCTGTTTGAGCAGCTCGCGGTAATCACAAAAGAGACAATGGATTCCTTTCTTAGCGAGACACTTTAGTGCAGCAACTGCTAGGTGAGTCTTACCAACCCCGCTTGGACCAATTAAAAGCAAGCCATTTCGATCCAAGGGATATTGTGTAGCCCAAGCTTCTACCTTGATCTTTACAGCAGCCAGACCATCACTACCGATTATCCGATATGTTGAAAAGTCGCACTCCAAATAGCGTGCGGGAATTTGTGCCGATTCAAGCAGATATTTAGCCTGCGCTTCCAGGAAACAGTTACAGCGTGTGACACGCCTGTCTGCACTCGATGAAACTTCTTTCCAGCCCGACCCACCACATACCGGGCAAATCACCGGCTCATCAGCCAGTTTGATCACTGTGTTTTTCGGCATAGCAGGCCCAGCAGCTTCCCCATTGGGTAAGGCCAGACTCCGGATGACGCGCACACTCTTCTCGTCCATTTTGTTTTTTACTTAGTGTACCTTCAAAATCAAGATAAGAGGTCGTTCCTTCATCTGTGGATTTGGTTGATTTCTTTTTCTTTTTGTGGAATTTTAGAACCTGCTCATCGTAGATCTCAACCAGCGTGCGGTTATATATCCAGACAGCACCGTCAGCCGTCGGTCCCTCGCGCTCGAACATGCACATCACTGGCCCACATTCTTTCTCGAAAAAGTAGGCTCTTTGCGCATTCGCGTGGCGCCACAACTGCCCGTCTTCTGGCAAATATCCCGGTCGGTCTGAAACCCATGATGCAAGCAGTAAGTTCAAAAACCATGCCTGTTGGTAATCCCTCATGGATCGATAGCGTATGTCATTGATGAAGCGGTGTACGTAAAACGGAAACCATTCCAACAACTGATTTCGCCGGGAACCCACGCTTGCAGATGCCATGAATTTTCAGGGACGCGGATTGCAGGGTGCACCATAAACACCGAATGCAGCAACAAAAAAATTAGCTCTCACTGTGTAGATTGTGTGGAGATATGTCTCTCTTTGTGGAGATCAGAGGAAATTCTGGAAGCTCTCTCGGCACCCAGACTGCGTACAAAAATCTGCCGATCGGAAAATCCATAACTACGGAATCTGGTTCGCCGCGTCTCTGACCATCTGCAAAAATGCTAATGCTTCCGGACGCAATGGCCGGCGCCGAGGATGAATCACATCGAGACTCCGGCGCAAGGGTTCCGCATCGAGAAGTTTAACCGCCGTCAGCTTGCGGGCGCGAAGCTCTCGCCCCACCGCTAACTGTGGAAGAAAGGAAAGTCCCAGCCCTCGCTCCACCATCCGTTTTGCAGTCTCAATTGAGTCGACCTCCAAGGCAATGTTGGGAACCAGACCTGCTCGCCGAAACAAGCTGTGAGTCAGTGTCCAGTCGCTCGAACCATGGTCATAAAAGATCAACGGCCAGGTCGCTACCTTTTCCAGATGCGCCCGGCGGGAGTGCTCCGGTCCGCGGCGGGGATGAGAAACCAGCAGCAGCGGATCATCGCGAAGGCTGATGGTTTCTACCTCCGGGTGCTGCAACGAGCGGGCCAGCCCGATTTCGGCCTCCTCGGCCAACACCATGTCCAAGACTTCCTTCGAATGACCCGGCCGGATGCTGATGATCACATTGGGGTGTGCCCGCTGAAACCGCTTTAGAACATCCGGAAGAAAATAAACCGAGATCGAAAGTGCCGCCGCAATCCTGAGGGGCACTCCGCTGGCCGGCTGGGCTTCATGGACGGCTTGGCGCGCCAACGATGCCGTTCGCAGCAACTGCTCGGCGTGGGGCCGAAACGTTCTGCCAGCCTCCGACACTACCAGCCCGCCACGCGAGCGCGAAAAAAGCCGGACCCCAAGTGAATCCTCCAGCGCCCTGATTCTCGCGCTGACCGCCGGCTGGCTGATCCGCAACGCCTCAGCGGCCCGATGAAAACCGCCGAAGGTCGCTACCGCCAAAAAAGTTTCAACCTGATCCAGCTCCATTTACTCTCTTCCCCAAGCTTACAATGCATTTCTATCACAACTCCGTCTGCTGATAAGTGATTTTTATCAGAGCGATAGAAACGTTCCGTTTGACTGAGTTCCCATGCTGGCACAGAATCACCGCTGATGTGGGACGCTTCGAAGCCTCTGGAAATCTGTAGGGACCTGCCAATTCCCCCTTCTACCGAACCCCTGCGAGGCTGCCTTTTTGGGACCTTCTCCATCTGATCGCGGGCCGCACAACGGCCTTAAAGGACGACGAGCTATGGCAAGTAACGGGAAAGCTGTACTAATGAACGATTGGAAGTCCAATTCACGGTGGGAAGGGATCACACGTCCCTACAGCTGGCAAGATGTGGAGCGGCTCCGCGGCTCAATCCAGGTGGAATACACGCTGGCCAAGCTCGGGGCAGAGCGGCTTTGGCAACTGCTCCACAGTGGCTCCTATGTTGCCGCCCTCGGCGCAATGACCGGCAATCAAGCTGTCCAGCAGGTGAGAGCCGGACTCAACGCAATTTACGTGAGCGGCTGGCAGGTAGCAGCCGATGCCAACGATGCTGGCCAGATGTATCCTGACCAGAGTCTTTATCCTGCTAACAGCGTTCCCAATCTCTGTCGTCGTATCAACCAGGCGTTAATGCGCGCTGACCAGGTCCACCACTCCGAAGGCAAAAATGGAATCTACTGGTACGCGCCGCTGGTGGCCGATGCCGAAGCTGGTTTCGGCGGAACCCTGAACGCGTTCGAATTAATGAAAGCTATGATCGAAGCGGGCGCGGCCTGCGTCCACTTTGAAGATCAGCTTTCCTCGGCCAAAAAGTGCGGTCATTTAGGCGGTAAAGTCCTGGTGCCCACAATTGAGGCTGTTCAGAAGCTCGTTGCTGCGCGACTGGCGGCCGATGTGATGGGCGTACCCAGCTTGATCATGGCGCGCACGGATGCCGACAGCGCGAAATTGATCACCAGTGACGTTGATCCGCGAGACCACGAATTCCTGACCGGCGAACGGACCTCCGAAGGATTCTTCCGCACTCGTGGTGGAATCCAGTCCGCGATCGCCCGCGCGATTGCCTACGCGCCTTATGCTGACCTGCTGTGGTGCGAAACCTCGCATCCCGATCTCGACGAAGCGCGCGAGTTTGCCGAAGGCGTCCACGAAAAATTCCCAGGCAAAATGCTCGCCTACAATTGCTCGCCTTCGTTCAATTGGAAGAAGCACCTGGATGACGCAACCATCGCCAAGTTCCAGCGCGAACTGGCCGCCATGGGCTACAAGTTCCAGTTCATCACGCTGGCAGGATTCCACGCCTTGAACCTGAGCATGTTCGAGCTAGCGCGTGGCTACAAGTTACAGGGAATGACAGCTTATTCGCGGCTGCAGGAGAAGGAATTCAGCCGCGAAACCGAATACGGCTACGAGGCGGTAAAACACCAGCGCTTCGTCGGCACTGGATATTTCGATGCCGTCACGCAGGTGATTGCGGGCGGAACATCATCGGTCACCGCGCTTGCCGGCTCAACCGAAACCGAGCAATTCTCTGAGCTGAAGCCGCTCGTGCATCCGCCTTGTGGCCCCGACGCCGCTTGCCAACCGATTCTCGGCGAGTGCCCGTCGGTCCCGGTCCAAATCGAAACGCATTCTGACGATATGCTGTTGCCCTCGGGCGATTAGCATTCGCTATAGTTTTTAGTGCGCGTACAAGGCCGCCGAAACTCGCTAACCCGCGAGAAAGGTGGCCTTAGTTTTTGCCCTCAGATTTTTTCGTGCGGCAGCTCACACGTCTGACCAATCTCTTAGATTCAGTTGCTGAGATGATGTACCTACTCTTCCTCTTCCGCCTGCCCTGCTCTCGCTGCCTTGGCTTTTTCGATAATCTTGTCCTGCAACTGCGCGGGCACGATGTCGTAGTGGTGCATTTCCATGTTGAAGCTGCCACGTCCCTGGGTCATGGAAGTCAGATCGGCGCCGTAACTCAGCATCTCCGCCATGGGCACTTCGGCCTTCACTAGGGTATTGCCACTTTTGTTGTCCATGCCCTGAATGCGTCCGCGCCGGCTATTAAGGTCGCCCATGATCGAGCCGGCGAACTCGTCGGGAACTGTGATTTCGACCACCATAATCGGCTCGAGCAGCGTCGGCTTCGCAACTTCCATCGCTTTCTTGAATGCAATTCGTCCCGCCAGTTGAAACGACAGGTCGTTCGAGTCCACATCATGGTATGACCCGTCATACAGCACGACTTTAAAATCCACCACCGGATAGCCAGCCAGATATCCGCGTGCGGCGGCATCTTTGATGCCCTTTTCCACTGCGGGAATAAAGTTCCTGGGAATCGCCCCGCCGAAGATGTCGTTCACAAATTCAAATTCGCCCCCGCGCGGCAACGGCTCCATCTTGATCTTGCAATCTCCATATTGCCCGTGGCCGCCAGTCTGCTTCTTGTGCCGTCCCTGCACATCGGCTTTGCCTCGAATGGTTTCCCGGTACGGCACCTTCGGCGCGTTTAGCACGACTTCCGCGTGATACCGCTTCTTCATCTTGGCGACGACCACTTCAATGTGCTGCTGCCCCGTTCCGGCAATCAGAAATTCTTTGGTTTGTGGATCGCGGAAGAATCGCAGCATGGCATCTTCTTCCATCAGCTTGTGGATGCTTGGGCCAAGCTTGTCTTCGTCGGCGCGGCTCTTGGGCTCAATGGCAAATGTGATCGCTGGCTCAGGTAAATGTACTTTGGGATACTGAATGGGCGCCGATTTGTCGCCGAGCGTGTCGCCGGTCAAAGTATCTTTCAGTTTCGCAACCGCTCCGATGTCTCCGGCATGAAGCTCGTTTATTGGCACGGCTGTCTTGCCCTGCATGATCGAAATGTGCGCCAACTTCTCGGCCGCGCCACGAGTGAAGTTCTGCACCGTGGCGTCGTTTTTCAGCACGCCCGAGAAAACCTTGAAATACGAGATTCGCCCGGCGAAAACATCGTTCACCGTCTTGAACACGTAAAGCGAAACAGGTTCAGAATCCGTTTCATGCCGGCGTGGTGGCTCACCATTCCCGGAGGCAGCGGCTTCCCCCTGTACCCATTCATGCTCCGATGGTGCGGGTGTGTAATCGACGATGAAATCCATCAGGTGATCAGCGCCAATATTTCCCAAACCCGAGCCAAAAATTACTGGGAAAATCTTGTCTTCCCGGATGGCTTCGTGCAGCGCGGGAATCAGATGCTCCTCAGGAATCGTTCCCTTTTCAAAAAATTCCTCCATGAGTGCGTCATTGCCTTCGGCAATCATTTCAACCAGCTTTTCGTGGGCCTCCTGAGCCTGGGCTTTGAGATTGGCAGGGATCTCGCTTTCTTTGCCTTTGCCATTTCCCCCAAGCTCGTAGGTGTACGCCTTCATGCTGACCAGATCGACTACGCCGCTAAAATTCTTCTCGCTGCCTATAGGCAATTCCAAGGGCATGACGGTTCGCCCAAAGGCTTTGGTGAGCGACTCCAGCACGCGACCGGCATCGGCGCGCTCGCGATCCATGCGGCTGGCCAGGATCACGCGCGGAGTCTTGAACTCTTCGCAGTAATTCCAAACTCGCTCCGTGACCACCTCGACGCCAGCCACACCGTCGACTACCACGATGGCGGCATCAACCACCGGCAACACCAGCTTGGCTTCGTGCACAAACATGTTGAATCCCGGCGTATCGACGAGGTTGATTTTCGTTTTGCCCCACTCGACGTAGGCCGTGGTGGCCGAAATCGACATCTGCCGCGCGACTTCCTCTTCGTCGTAGTCGGTAGTCGCCGAGCCATCATCAACCCGCCCCAGACGCTGCGTGGCGCCCGCGGTGTAAAGCATGGCCGATACCATCGAGGTCTTGCCCGCTTTTCCGTGTCCCACCAGGGCAACATTCCGAATATTTGCGCCTTCGTAAACTTTCACAGGACTTCTCCTTCAAGCTGTGTGGGCGTCTCGCCCGTCCGAGCCGAGCACAACTCGCCATTCCTGTACTCTGCGGATCTTCACCATGGCGGGCCCATAAAGAACGAAGAAAGAGGACTTCCTATAGGCCAACGTCGAATGACCTGCCAAAACTCACGATGCTAACACAGCGGAAAATCGCGGCTCAACTCAGCAAAAAGGGACCCCTGCAGACTGCCGTAGCGCGCCGTCTCCATTTGCGCTCCGAACCACTGCAGAGTATATTTGCGCCTCAACATCGTTTTCATAGAAACCCGCGCTAGCGGAGAACAACATGGACCGCGATCTCACCTCGACCCTGATCACACGCCGAGCCATCCTGCGTGGAGCCACTGCTCTGACCGGCGCGATCGCCGCGACCAGATTTTTCCCTGGCGCCTCGGCATTTGCCTGGCAGACCGCCGCCGCGCCAGCCGACCCCGCGGCTGCAATTCGTGTACAGATGGGTGGCATTCCCATCCGGACGTCGAAACTTGCCGACAACCTGAGCCTGCTCTCCGGACCCGGCGGGAACGTGGTGGTGCTCAATGGCGGCGACGGCAAATTTCTCGTCGACACTTTTGTCTCGCCAGCTTGGCCCAAACTGAAAGAGACGCTCGATGGCCTGGGTTCTGCGCCACTCAAGTACGTCATCGACACGCATTGGCACTTCGACCACACCGACAACAACGCGCCCCTGCACGCCGCCGGCGCCACGGTGTTGGCGCACGAAAACACCAAGAAGCGGATGTCGCAGCCGCATGAGCTTCAACCCCTGGGTATCAAGTTTCCGCCTTCGCCGGCAGAGGCTTTGCCTCAGCAGACGTTCCGTGACAAACACAAGCTCCACGCCAATGGCGAAACCATGACGCTGACCTATATGAGGCCGGCACACACGGACACCGATATTTATGTCCACTTTCAGAAGGCCAATGTCCTGCATACCGGCGACCTGTTCTTCAATGGTTTGTATCCATACATTGATGGCGGGACCGGCGGCAGCACCGCCGGCATGATCGCCGCCGCTAACCTTCTTCTTGAAAAGGCCGACAACAACACAAAGATCGTTCCCGGACACGGCCCCCTGGGAACCAAAAGCGACCTTGTAATGTTTCGGGACATGCTGTCGACCGCCCTTGACCGCGTGCAGAAGCTGAAGTCTGCCGGCAAGTCCGTCCAGGAAGCCATCGCCGCGAAACCGTTCGCCGATCTCGATCCCGCGTGGGGTAAGGGATTGTTCAACGGCGATACGTTCGTCCACATCGTTTACCTGACTTCCTAGAGGTCATGTTCCCCCAACTCGCCCTATTCACCGATCTCGGCATTCTCCTTCTCCGCCTGATGGTCGGCTCGGTTTTTTTCACCAGCGGCTGGAATCATGTCACCAAACTTGAAGAGCGCAGCGAGAGCATCGGGATGAGCAAAGGCTTTACGCTATTTCTCGGAATAGCAGAAATTGCAGGGGGACTGGGCGTAGCCTTCGGGGTTCTAACTCAGCTCGCCGCAATCGGTTTAATTCTCGTCATGCTCGGCGCGATTTATGAGAAGATTTTTGCCTGGCACACGGGATTCTGGGGAGAAAAATCCAACGGCTGGCACTACGATCTGATGTTGGTCCTCATTAATCTGCTTATTCTGTTCACCGATGGCGGCCGATGGGTGCTGATGCAGTGAATGGGGGTAGTGGGTCAGTTTGATCTGTCATCCTGAGCAAGCCGCTCTTGCGCAGCAAAGGATCTGGGCGAGCCGTGTGAAGCCTTGCGTTCCGAGCGACGTAATAACCCCGCGTTTGGCTCGCTTCCGCTTTAAAATGACCCACTACGATCTAAGGGCGCAGTTGCTTTGGCCTCCAAACTGCCCTATGCTTGTTGCCACGTAGGTGTGGGGCGGGCAAGAACTCCCTATGCATCGTCAAACCGCTAGGCTGCTGCTGATTTTTTTGCTGGTAGGCATTTTCACGCCTCTGGTTCTGGCGGTCTCTGCACCCGTTCCCCACGCCTGCTGCATGCGGAAGCCGCTGCATGCTCGGAACGCGCACGACTCTCAACTCAATGCCCCGCCGGGTTGCTGCAATCATGATTGCTGCCGTCCCCAGACAGCTCGGAAATGGGCGCATGCCACCGCAACCAGCGGTGCGCAGGTTTCGCCTCCGCGCGTCTGTTTCAACTCCAAAGTGCAGCCGGCGATTCTCGCCGATCGCGCCGGGAATGCCCGCTCAGTTCGTGGCCCGCCCTTGTCCTCCATCGCCTGATTCATTGAAGACACTGTTCGTTCGCCCCGTTCTGCGAGCGATCGGTGTTTCTCATGGCTAGGAATGTGTCTCTACACGCAGCTGGAGGACTTCGATGCATTCAGTTCGCATTCTGCTACTGTCTGGCTTACTCTGTCTCGCTACTTGCGTGAGCGCCAGCATTTTTGGATCGGTGCGCGGTATCGTCCACGACCCTCAACATCGCCCGATTGCCGGCGCGATGGTGATGATCAAGTCCAGTTCTTCGGATTGGACGAAGAACACAACGACCGATTCGAACGGTGAATTTGTCTTCAATGCTGTGCCGCTTGGGGAATACTCGGTTGGTGTAGCCAGCCCGGGGTTCGCGCAAACCGCACGGTCGGTAGTCATCGAATCTGGCACGCAGCCGATTCTGCACTACCAACTGGCCGTGGCATCCCCAAAGGAAAGCATCACGGTCACGGGCGCACCTCCGGTTATCCCCACCGACACGGTGACTCCAACTACTTTGACTGATCGTGCGGACATCGAGCAGACCCCCGGAGCTGACCGCACCAACAGCCTTGCCATGATCACCGATTACACTCCGGCCACCTATGTGACGCACGATATGCTGCACATGCGAGGAGGGCACCAGGTCGAATGGCTGATTGACGGAGTGCCGATCCCCAATACCAATATAGCGACCAATTTGGGGCCACAGATCGATCCCAAGGACATCGACTACCTCGAAATTCAAAGAGGCAGCTATGACGCTGACTATGGCGACCGGACTTACGGGATTTTCAACATCGCGCCTAGAACTGGCTTTGAACGCGATCGTGAGTGCGATCTCGTCATCAGCGCGGGGAACTTCTATCAGACTAATGACCAAATCAGTTGTGGAGGCCACACGCAGCGATTCGCTTACTACGCAAGCCTGAACGGCAATCGCAGCAATTACGGCCTCCAAACACCAGTGCCGCAGGTGGTTCACGATGCCGACAACGGTTACGGAGGCTTCGCTTCACTCATCTTTAATACCGGCCCTAAGAATCAATTTCGCGTAGTCGGCTCCTTGCGCCAGGACCATTATCAGATTCCTATCGACCCTGATCCCAACTCAATCGGAAATCAGATCTTCCCCAGCTACGCACTGCGCGATAGCGAACGGGAACCCGACGGCTACCTCACCTTCTCGTGGGTGCACACATTCAACTACACGATGCTGCTAACGGTTTCTCCTTTCTACCACTACAACGGCGCTGACTATAAGGGTGGTCCGGACGATTTTCCCGTGATCTCAACCGTCAATCAGAATGCAAATTACGGAGGAATGCAGGCAAGCTTGAACGCAGGTTTTTGGAAAAACAGCTTTGATGCCGGCGTGTATGGATTTGGTCAACACCAGTACAACTACTTCGATAATGTGTTCACCGATGGCAGCCCGAACTTTCCAGCGTCTTCCATCGGCGTTAATGGAGGGGTTGCCGCAGTTTTTGTCGATGACAAGTTCAAAGTGACGCCTTGGTTGACCTTGATTGCGGGGCTTCGCCAAACCGAGTTCCGCGCCTCCATCGCGGAGAACGCCACCGACCCTCGCTTTGGCGTGGCTTTGAGAGTTCCGCACCTGAATTGGGTTTTGCGCGGATACTACGGGTACTACTATCAGGCCCCGCCGCTGGTCACAGCGACCGGTGCTCTCCTCGATTTAGCCGACAGCCAGGATTTTACCTTTGCTCCTCTGCACGGCGAGCGGGACATCGAGTCGCAGTTTGGTGTGATGATTCCCTTTCACGGCTGGAACATTGACGCCGATACCTATCAAACCAGGGCGAAGAATTGGCTGGATCACAATAACATCGGCGAGTCGAATCTGTTTTGGCCAATCACTTGGGATGCTGCCCTCATTCAAGGTTGGGAACTCACATTGCGGTCCCCCAGGCTCTGGCATCGGGGCCAGTTTCATCTTGCCTATGCAAACCAGATTGCCCAGGCAACCTCGCCGATCACGGGAGGTTTGATCTGTCCCACGCCGGTCACGTCTTCATGCGGGCTCGATATTCCACCCGGATATGCCCCGGTCGACCACGATCAGAGAAACACGCTGAACCTCGGTTTCAACACAAGTCTGCCGTGGCAAGCTTATGCCGCGACGAATGTGTACTACGGCTCAGGCTTCACCAACAGATTGCCCGGCGTTCAGTATCCCGGAGATTACCTGCCGAGCCACACCACGTTCGATCTCGCCTTGGGGAAAACTTTTGCTGAGAGATATTCTGTTTCCGTGACTGCGCTGAATGTCGCAAATCGCCGTATACAACTGGATAACAGTTTGACCTTCGGCGGATTTCACTGGAACAACCCACGGGAAATTTACGCCGAATTCCGTTATCGCTTTCACTATTGATCAATGGCGTAGAAGAGCTGCGGCTATTAAGCTATCAGCATGCTGGCTGGGTTTGAGTTATCCTGACGTTCGGCCCGGCAGGCGCTCTCCATGATTGATCAAACTATCTCGCATTACCGCATAACGGGCCGGCTCGGCAGCGGCGGCATGGGCGTGGTCTACGAAGCCCAGGATCTTACGCTGGGGCGCCGCGTTGCGCTGAAGTTTCTTCCCCCGGAGCTGGCACGCGATCCGGGCGCGCTGGATCGTTTCTTGCTCGAGGCGCGCGCCGCTTCTGCCCTGAATCACCCCAACATCTGCACCATCTACGCCGTGGAGAATGACAGCGGACAAGCGTTCATCTCGATGGAGCTGCTGGAGGGTCAAAGCCTCGACCGCAAGCTGCAAGCCGGACCTCTCGCCATCGATCCCCTGCTCGATACCAGCCTTCAGCTCGCTGATGCGCTCGATGCGGCACACGCCAAAGGCATCGTTCACCGCGATATCAAACCGGCGAACATCTTCCTCACGCACCGCGGCCAAGTGAAGGTCCTGGACTTCGGCCTGGCCAAACTGACCCAGGGAGCAAACCTGGATATGGAGACGGTGACCACGGCACCGGCCCCTTTGCACCTGACCAGTCCCGGCACGACGGTCGGCACCGTCGCATACATGTCTCCTGAGCAGGCACGCGGGGAGCAGCTCGACGGCCGCAGCGATCTGTTTTCACTCGGGACAGTTATTTACCAGATGTCTACGGGGCAGTTGCCATTTCCGGGCGGCACTTCGGCGTGATCTTCAACGCGATTCTGGAGCGCGAGCCGCGCCCGGCAATACAAATCAATCCCGCCCTTCCGCCAAAGCTCCAAGAAGTTATTGACAAACTTCTGGAGAAAGACCGCGACCTGCGCTACCAGTCCGCTGCCGACCTGCGCGGGGATCTGAAACGTCTCAAGCGGGATACCGAATCAGGGCGCAGAATTGCGGAGGCACCTACTCTAACCACTATTACCGCGGTCGCGGCTCCAGGTACTCGGGTCCAAACCGCAAGTTCAAAAGCGGTCGCGGTCGCCAGCCGTAATAAAGTCGCCACCGCCGCCGTAGCGCTGTTGGCCGCCCTGCTTAGCGCTGCCGCCGCCTATGGGGTCTATGCTTTCCTCCATCGCACTCCGCCCACGCCGTTTCAGAACATTTCCATCACCAAGGTGACTGATACCGGCAAAGCAGCGTTTGTCGCCCTATCCCCCGATGGCAAATACCTCCTGAACGTTGTCAATAACGAAGGACAGCAGAGTCTGTGGTTGCGCAACCTCCCGACCAATAGCAATACCCAGGTGGTTCCACCAACCGATGCAGACTACAGCGGCCTGCGGTTTTCGCCCGACGGCAACTACTTATATTTTGTTCGCACCGAACCGGGCAGCCACGAATTGAGCTACTTGTATCGTGCTCCGGTGCTGGGCGGAACGCCGCAAAAGCTGGTCACGGATATCGATTCCAACGTCACCTTTGCTCCCGATGGAAAGCAGTTTGCGTTTCTTCGCTTCAATAATCCTGAGCCTGGCAAGTTTCGTCTGTTGTCGCTGCCGGTCGATGGCGACGACGAAAAAGTGCTGTATGGTGATTTTGTCAGCAACGCCCTCTATGATCCGGCATGGTCCCCCGATGGCGCCAGCCTGGCTCTTGGTCTGGTTCAGCCTGCGAATGCATTTGGCGGATTGACAAGCCTTGCCATCGCCAGCGGCAAACAACACCTGTTTTTCACCTCTGACAGCAGCACTCTGCGACGCCCGGCTTGGATGCCAGATGGGCGCGGGCTTCTCGTCCTCTCCGGCCTGGCCATTACCGGGCCTATACGAAATCAGATTGTTTTTGTTTCCTATCCGGACGGACGGTCATTCCCGGTCACGCGCGATACGAATTACTACGCCGATTTGAGCCTCTCCAGTGATGGCCACGCGCTTGCCACCGTATCTCGCGAGGCCCACATGAGTCTGTCTACGATGCCCGCTGAAACTGCGGGGACCAAGCAGCTTCGCCAGGTGTCCTCTGGAGCGTCGAGTTTCCATTTCACATGGACCACCAATTCTCAGCTAGTGGTGGAATCTTCGCCGGGACTAAACCTTGTAAATCCCGAAACTGGAGCTGCGACTCCTCTTCTCACTCCCGAAGGGCCGTATATTTCCGGTCCTTCCGCCTGTGGCGATGGCAAATACATTACGTTTACTGCCATTGTTAAGGGCAAGCCGGTCATGCGCCTTTGGCGGATGGACGCTAGTGGCGGCAATGCCCGCGAGTTTTCCGACGGAAGGCTGCAGGATTTTTCCGTGTGTTCGCGTGACGGCCGCTGGGTGGTTTTCGAAGACGGCGTCAATGGCGGGCAACTGCTGAAAATCCCAGTTTCCGGTGGCAAAACTGAGCAAGTGACAGAAGATCTTGTTGTCCCTGGCTTTGACATTTCGCCCGATTCCAAGCTGGTTGCTTTCGCTTCCTTTGTCCATCAGGCAGAGCACAAGGAACAATTGCAGATAGTGGATCTTGATTCCAACCGGCTCGTGAAGAGTATGGATTTTCAGCGTCCGCGGAGTGGGCCCATTCGATTCTCGCCGGACGGCAAGGCGGTTGTTTACCCCGTGTACGCCGGTGCCGATAACTTGTGGGTACAGCCGCTGGATGGCTCCCCTGGCAAACAGATCACCGAGTTTACCTCGGAACGCATTTCCGACTTTCATTGGTCACCCGACGGCAAACAGCTCGGTCTCATCCGCGGCCACGCCGATTCTGACGTGGTCTTGATCCGCGACATGGAAAAATAACTAGAGGTTCGGCTCCGAACTGGTGCCTTGCCGCCAGGGGCCGAGCGCAGATCAGCCGGCTCTTCGCCAAGCTTCTGGGTGAAGACTATGCCACGCCAAGCTCCGACTCATTGATCTTTCTCAGTGCCTCCAGGATGGCTTCGTTGTCCGGCGTCTGATCCGGCGGATAGACTTCGGCGAAGGCGATTTTTCCACTCTTATCTACAATGAATGCTGCCCGGTTGCTGATTCCACCTAACATCGGGCCCTCGCGAAATATCCCAAACGCCTGCGCTACCGCACCATGCGGATAGAAATCCGAGCACATCGGCAGATGCATGGTGCCAATGTCATATTTCTGCCAAGCCATGTGGCTGTAAATCGTGTCTACGCTGATGTCCAGGACCAGGGCATTAAGCGCGGCGAACTTCTCGCGATCGCGATCGAACGCCGGCAATTGCTCGGCTCAAGTCGGCGTCCAGTTCAAGGGATGAAAGCTCACGACAACGTGTCTCTTACCGCGAAAATCACTGAGCCGAACCCGCATTCGAGCGTCGCCTTCCACGGCCGGAAGGTCGAAGTCCGGGGCCATGTCTCCAACTTTCAGAGGCATACTCTCTCCTGTCACGGCATTTTACATCTCGCCTGCAAACACTAAGGGCGGCCTCGCGGCCGCCCTCGTTGCGGATTGTAGAAGTGGTTTAAACCGACTTCACATTCTCGGCTTGCCAGCCCTTGGGTCCTTTTACCACATCGAACTGGACTTGCTGACCTTCTTGCAGGCTGCGGAATCCATTTGCCTGGATGGCCGAGAAGTGTACGAACACGTCCTCCCCATTCTGGCGGCTGATGAAACCATAACCTTTGGCG